>MDSW01060809.1_pt1 | contig 43776 bp, 39 predicted proteins | sample 811171 | NCBI WGS metagenome assembly MDSW01 (sample SAMN05326641, study PRJNA326480) | marine metagenome | isolation source: seawater | place: Atlantic Ocean: North West | collected 2012
CAGCGTTATCGCTCGCTCACGTGGAACGACCACGCGACGCTCGCGATGCCTTGTCTTGCCGACGCTTGGCCGCCGATGCGCCGCCTTATCTTATGACGACACGTCCTGAGGGGTGAGGCGGCGCAAGCCGCGAATAAGCCAGCCGGGCGCGCCATTGCTTTGCGCCGCGTAGCGCGTGGTGTCGCCGGACAAGGCGCTGTCTCACCGGCCGATCATGTATTCACGCTTGGCAAGCGGGCCTAACCCGTCTAAACTATGCGGCCTGCAGCGGCGACGGGTTCGTTGCTGTTGATCAGACGATGGTGGGCGTAGCTCAGTTGGTAGAGCCCTGGATTGTGATTCCAGTCGTCGTGGGTTCGAGTCCCATCGTCCACCCCACCGTCTGAACCGGTTGGGCCGTTAGCTCAATGGTAGAGCAGTTGACTCTTAATCAATTGGTTGAGTGTTCGAGTCACTCACGGCCCACCATTTCCTGATTATCTGAAAAAGCCGGCGATTTGATCGCCGGCTTTTTTGTGCGTGCTTGAACGGGCCGCGATCGCGCCCATCTCTTGACCCATCGAAAGACGTCAGGAGTAGGTTTTGGAAACACGCGATCTGAATGGCAACGGCCTGCAGGCATCCCGTATTGGCCTGGGCACGTGGGCAATCGGCGGCTGGATGTGGGGTGGCACCGACGAGGCCGAATCGATCCGCACGATTCAGGGCGCACCTGACAAGGGCGTGACGCTGATCGACACGGCACCGGTCTATGGGTTTGGCCGCTCGGAAGAGATCGTAGGCAAGGCCGTAGCCGAAGGGCGGCTGCGCGACCACGTCGTGCTGGCCACCAAATGTGCGCTGGAGTGGGACGACAAGGGCGGCGTACGTCGCAATGCGTCCAAGAAGCGTATTCTCAAAGAGGCCGACGACTCGCTGCGGCGGCTGCGTACCGATGTCATCGACCTGCTGCAGGTGCACTGGCCGGACCCGGTCGTGGACGTGCGCGAGACGGCCGAAGCCATGGCCGAGCTGAAAGAGGCGGGCAAGATCCGTGCGATTGGCGTGTCGAATTTCACGCCGGAGCAGATGGATGCCTTCCAGGAGGTCGCGCCGATCGACGTGGCCCAGAACCCCTACAACCTGTTCGAGCGCGACATCGACAATGACGTGCTGCCCTGGGCGAAGCGTCACGACACGCGTCTTCTGGCCTACGGCGCGCTTTGTCGCGGGCTGCTCTCCGGGCGCATGCACGCCGACCGTGAGTTCCCCGGCGACGATCTGCGCAACAATGATCCGAAGTTCGCCCAGCCGCGCTTCAACCAGTATCTGTCGGCGGTCGCAGCACTCGAAGAGTTCGCCCAAACGCATTACGACAAGCACGTTCTGGATTTGGCGATCCGTTGGCTGCTTGACCAGTACGAGCATGCCTTCGCCCTTTGGGGCGCGCGGACCCCGGATCAGCTGGATGCGGTGGCCAACGTGCCGGGCTGGCATCTGGACAACGATGCCCGCGCCGAGATTCGTGCCATCGTCGATCGGCATGTCACCGATCCGGTCGGCCCGGAATTTATGGCCCCACCCGCTCGCGACGATTGAACAAGGCCCGCATCGGCCCCACGTCGTCTAGTTCGACGCGGCAGGCCGGTTGCTATACTGGCCGGCCATCCGAGGCGACGCGGCTTGCGTCGCCTCGCGTTATTTTAAAAAGACTTTAAGTTTCGATCGAGGTAATAATGGACGTCTCCGTAGAAAATCCCGGTGGCCTGAAACGACGCCTGAAAGTCCAGATTCCCGCCGAGCGAGTCAACGGCGCGGTGGACGAAAAGGTCAAGCGAGTCGGTCAGAACGCCCGAATTCCGGGGTTCCGTCCGGGTAAGGCGCCCACCAAGATCCTGTATCAGCGCTACGGCGAGCAGGCTCGCCAGGAAGTGGTCTCCGAGCTGGTTCAGCAGACCTACCCCGAAGCGCTCCAGCAGTCGGAGCTGAATCCGGCCGGTCAGCCCGAGATCGAATTCGACGGCTTTGGCGAAGACGGCTCGCTGTCGTATGCCGCCAACGTTGAGGTCTATCCGGAAATTTCGCTGACGGGCCTGGACGACATCAGCGTCGAGAAGCCGCAGGCGGAAGTCGACGATGGCGATATCGACACCACGCTGACGCGGATTCGGGAACAGAACAAGACCTATGAAGACGTCGAGCGCGAAGCCGCCGACGGCGACAAGGTCACGGTGGACTACGTTGGGCGTATCGACGGTGAGACCTTCGAGGGCGGCTCGGCCGACGACATGACCATCACGCTCGGCGAGCAGCAGTTCTTGCCCGACATGGAGCGTGGCCTGGTGGGCCACAAGGCCGGTGAGTCGTTCGATCTTGACGTGACTTTCCCCGAGGAATACGGCGCCAAGGATCTGGCCGGTAAGACCGCCACCTTCTCGATCGAGCTGAAGTCCGTTGCCGAACCCAAGCCGGCCGAGCTGACCGAAGACTTCATCAAAGAGATGGGCATTGAGGAAGGTACGGAAGAAGCCTTGCGCGCTCGCGTACGCGAGTCGTTGGAACAAGAGGTCAAGCACGCGATTGAAACCAGCGTGAAGACCCAGGTCATGGATAACCTCTACGAAGCCAATCCGATCGAGGTGCCCCAGCCGATGGTGGCCCAAGAAATCGAGCGGATGCGCAAGGAGGCCAGCCAGCGTCTGCCGCAGGAGCTGCAGCAGAACCCCGAGCAGCTCAAGCAGATGCTGCCCGACGAAGCGCTGCAAGAGCAGGCCGAGAAGCGCGTGGCACTCGGGCTGTTGATCGCCGAAGTGATCTCCGAGCGAGAGATCGAGCTGGATCAGGCTAAGGTCGACGAAAAGATGGAAGAGGTCGCGGCCGGCTACGGTGATCAAGCCGAGCAGGTCAAGCAGTATTACCAGCAGAATCCGCAGCTCATGCAGGGCCTGCAGGCGATGGTCATGGAACAGCAGGTGGTTGATAACCTGCTGGAAAACGCCACCATCACCGAAAAGGAAACCGAGCTCGACGAGCTTCTGAATGCCAACCAAAACGCCGGTTAATACGTAGACCCGGTATAGGTTGGTCTAGACAAGCGAGACGTTATGGCAGACAACGACTACAGCCAGCCCCAGAATCTGGGGCTGATCCCGATGGTTATCGAACAGACCGCTCGTGGTGAGCGCTCGTTCGATATCTACTCGCGCCTGCTCAAGGAGCGGGTGATCTTCTGCGTGGGCCCGGTCGACGACCACATGGCCAACCTGATCGTCGCCCAGCTGCTGTTTTTGGAGTCGGACAATCCCGACAAGGACATCCAGCTGTATATCAACTCGCCGGGCGGTGTCATCACGGCCGGCATGTCGATCTACGACACGATGCAGTTCGTCAAACCGGATGTCGCCACGATGTGCATTGGCCAGGCGGCCAGCATGGGCGCGGTGCTGTTGGCCGGCGGTGCCAAGGGCAAGCGTTATGCGCTGCCCAACTCGCGGGTGATGATCCATCAGCCGCTGGGCGGCTTCCAGGGCCAGGCCACGGACATCGAGATCCATGCCCGTGAAATCCTGCATGCCCGCGAGCGCCTCAACGAGGTGCTGTCGCATCACACCGGCCAGCCGTTGGACAAGATCAAGCGCGATACCGAGCGTGACTTCTTCATGAGCGCCAACGAGGCCAACGAGTACGGCGTCATTGATGACATCCTGACGTCGCGTGCGGCACTCGCCGACAAGTCGAGCTAGCCGGCGACCACGTGAGCCCGCTCTGGCAAGCCAGGGCGGGCCGGCGTGACACGATTTGCGCGGTGTGTCATACATCAGACATCGGGCAGCCAGAGTTTTGAGAGGTCCCTTACATGGCAGATAACGGCAACAACGACGCAGGCGCCAAAGACGGTAACGGTCGGACCCTGCATTGCTCGTTCTGCGGCAAAAGCGAACACGAGGTTCGCAAACTCATCGCCGGCCCGTCGGTCTTTATCTGCGATGAGTGCGTGGACCTTTGTAACGACATCATGCGTGAGGAACTGGCGAGCAAGCCGGCCAAGCAAGGCCTGCCCAGCCCGCAGGAAATCCGTCGCGTGCTCGACGACTACGTCATTGGTCAGGTGTCGGCGAAAAAGATCCTGGCGGTGGCGGTCTACAACCACTACAAGCGCCTGAACGCGGAGGCGGCCGAAGACGACGTCGAGCTGACGAAGTCGAATATTCTGATGATCGGCCCGACAGGCTGCGGCAAGACGCTGCTGGCTGAAACGCTGGCCCGTCTGCTCGACGTGCCGTTTGCCATCGCCGATGCGACCACGCTTACCGAAGCGGGTTACGTGGGCGAAGACGTCGAAAACATCATTCAGAAGCTGCTGCAAAAGTGTGATTACGACGTCGAGAAAGCCCAGCGCGGTATTGTCTATATCGACGAGATCGACAAGATCTCGCGCAAGTCGGAGAACCCGTCGATTACGCGTGACGTGTCGGGCGAGGGCGTCCAGCAGGCGCTGCTCAAGCTGATCGAGGGCACGACGGCTTCGATCCCGCCGCAGGGCGGACGCAAGCACCCGCAGCAGGAGTTCCTGCAGGTCGACACCTCGGGCATCCTGTTCATCTGTGGCGGCGCATTCGCCGGGCTGGACGAAACCATCAAGACGCGTGAAGGCCGCTCCGGCATCGGTTTCTCGGCCGAGGTGAAAGGCGCATCGGACCAGCGCAGTCTGGGCGACATGCTCAAGACGATCGAGCCGGAAGATCTGGTCAAGTACGGCCTGATCCCGGAGTTCGTCGGACGCCTACCGGTAGTGGCCACGCTTGAGGAGCTGGACGAGGAAGCGCTGATCTCGATTCTGCGCGAGCCGAAAAACGCGCTCACCAAGCAATACGCCAAGCTCTTCGAGATGGAAGACTGCGAACTGGAGCTGCGTGAGGACGCGCTGCGGGCGATTGCCAACCGGGCGATGGTGAGAAAGACGGGCGCGCGTGGCCTGCGCACCATCCTCGAGTCCATCCTGCTGGATGTGATGTACGAGCTGCCGGCCATGGAAAACGTCTCCAAGGTCGTCGTGGACGAGGCCGTGGTCAAAGGTGATGCCCAGCCTTATATCGTCTACGAAAACGCCGACGCCGAGCGCGCGGGCGCCTAGCTCGCCGCGCCACAGGCACGGTCGCTGATTGAAAAGCGGCCGTTCGGCCTTACATCTCATTGAAATCCACGCGGCCGGCTTTTGCCGGCCGCTTTATGTCAGCGAGGGCCAAATGGCAGACAACGCCCTGGTACCCGTACTCCCGCTTCGCGATGTGGTGGTGTTTCCGCACATGGCGATCCCGTTGTTCGTGGGCCGAGAGAAATCCATCGCCGCGCTGGAAGCGGCCATGGCCGAAGACAAGAAGATCCTTCTGGTGGCCCAGAAAGCCGCGGACGTCGATGATCCCGGCGCCGATGATATCTACGAGGTCGGCACGCTGGCCTCGATCCTGCAGCTGTTAAAACTGCCCGACGGTACCGTCAAGGTGCTGGTCGAAGGTGCCAACCGCGCGCGTCTGTCCAACCTGCACGAGGCCGAAGGCGGCCTGGTGGCCGAGCACGCCGAAGTTTCCGAAAACGAAGGCAGCAGCGCCGAAGCCGACGCGCTGATGCGCCAGGCGGTTTCGACGTTTGAGTCCTACACCAAGCTCAATAAGAAGGTGCCTTCGGAATTGTTGCCTTCGCTGTCGAGCATGGACAGCGCCGGGCGGCTCGCCGATACGATCGCTGCCCATCTGAACCTGAAACTCGATGAGCGTCAGGATGTGCTGGAAATTGCCGACGCGGCCCAGCGCCTCGAACACGTGGTTGCCAAGACCGACGCTGAAATCGAAGTGCTGCAGATCGAGAAGAAGATCCGCGGCCGCGTGAAGCAACAGATGGAGAAGTCGCAGCGCGAGTACTACCTGAATGAGCAGATGAAGGCCATTCAGAAAGAGCTCGGCGAAATCGACGACGCGCCTAACGATCTCGACGAACTTGAGGAGAAAATCGAGAAGGCGGGCATGCCCAAGGAGGCCAAGAAAAAGGTCACCACCGAGTTCAACAAGCTCAAGAGCATGTCGCCGATGTCGGCCGAGGCCACGGTCGTGCGCAACTATCTCGACTGGATGGTCGACATCCCGTGGAAGAAGCGTTCGCGCACCAAGATCGACCTGGACAAGGCTCAGAAAACGCTGGACGCCGACCACTACGGTTTGGAGCGGATCAAGGAACGTATCGTCGAGAACCTGGCCGTGCAGAGCCGGGTGAAGAAGATCAAGGGCCCCATTCTGTGTCTCGTTGGCCCGCCGGGCGTGGGCAAGACCTCGCTGGGCCGCTCGATCGCGAAGGCCACGAATCGCCAGTTCGTGCGCATGAGCCTGGGCGGTGTACGCGACGAAGCCGAGATCCGCGGCCATCGCCGTACTTATATCGGCAGTCTGCCCGGCAAGATCATCCAGAACATGGCCAAGGTCGGGGTCAAGAACCCGCTGTTCCTGCTCGACGAAGTCGACAAGATGGCCAACGACTTCCGGGGCGATCCGGCCTCTGCGCTGCTGGAAGTGCTGGATCCGGAACAGAACAACACCTTTGCCGATCACTATCTGGAGGTCGACTACGACCTGTCCGAGGTGATGTTTGTCTGCACGGCCAACACCCTGAACATTCCGGCACCGCTGCTCGATCGCATGGAGGTCATCCGGCTGTCGGGTTACACCGAGGATGAAAAGGTCAATATCGCCGAGCGCTATCTCGTGCCCAAGGCGATGAAAGAGAACGGCCTCAAGGAGGCCGAGCTCTCGATCTCCGATAATGCGCTGACCGACATCATTCGTCGCTATACGCGCGAGGCCGGTGTGCGCAACCTCGAGCGCGATATCTCAAAGATTTGTCGCAAGGTGGTCAAAGAGCTGATCAGCGACAAGGACCGTGAAACCTCGCAGGTGTCCAAGACCAACCTGGACAAGTATCTGGGTGTGGCCAAGTACCGTTACGGGCGCGCCGAAGAGCACGACAGCATCGGTCAGGTCGTGGGTCTAGCCTGGACCGAAGTCGGCGGTGAGCTGCTCAGCATCGAGTCGGTGGCCGTGCCCGGCAAGGGCAAGCCGCTGAACACCGGTTCGCTGGGTGATGTCATGCAGGAGTCCATCCAGGCTGCGCTGACCGTGATCCGTTCGCGCTATGCCGCCTTGGGTATCGAGCGCGATTTCATGACGAAATCGGATCTGCATGTGCATGTGCCCGAGGGGGCAACACCCAAGGACGGCCCGTCAGCCGGTATCGGCATGTGCACGGCCATGGTGTCGTCGCTGACCCAGATTCCGGTACGTGCGGATGTGGCCATGACGGGTGAAATCACGCTGCGCGGTGACGTGCTGCCGATCGGCGGCTTGAAGGAAAAGCTGTTGGCAGCCCATCGAGGCGGTATCAAGATCGTGGTCATTCCCGACGAGAACACGAAGGATCTCGCCGAGATTCCCGACAACATCAAAAACCGCCTGGATATCCGTCCGGTGCGAACCATCGATGAAGTGCTGGATATCGCGTTGACGCGTGCCCCCGAGCCGTTGGCCGACGACGGGGCGGCCCCGGAGACGGCGAGCAAGAGCGAGCCCGGCGAGTTTCGGGCGCATTGATCCAAGTTCCTGATTCCGGCGAAGACCTTGTCTATACGGGCTTTGTTGACGCTGGAATCCGGGCCTTGGTATAAATCTGCGTTCTTGACGGTTTAACGTTGTTGATTGCACGCAATGTGACACCGCAGAACGTGTGGCGTACAACGACTAGACCGGTTCGCACGGCGGACCATCGAAAAAACTCTCTAATCCTTCAAGGGGATCATCCGTTATGAATAAAACCGAACTCGTCGATGCCGTCGCCGCTGATGCGGACCTGTCCAAGGCCGACGCCTCGCGTGCTGTCGATGCCATGATCGACTCGGTCACAGACGCCCTGAAAAAAGGCGACAAGGTCTCGCTCGTAGGCTTTGGCGTGTTCTCCGTGCGTGAGCGGGCGGCTCGTCAGGGCCGCAACCCCAAGACCGGCCAGTCCATCCAGATCCCGTCGGGCAAAACGCCTGGCTTCAAGGCTGGTAAAGCGCTGAAAGACGCTGTAAACTAGCGATCCTTCGCAGGGCAGAGATTTAAAAATCTGCTCTCGCGGGGCGCTTAGCTCAGTTGGTAGAGCGTCGCCTTTACACGGCGAATGTCGGCGGTTCAAGTCCGTCAGCGCCCACCAGACAACAGGTCAACGGAGCGGTAGTTCAGCTGGTTAGAATGCCGGCCTGTCACGCCGGAGGTCGCGGGTTCGAGTCCCGTCCGCTCCGCCACGGTCACTGCGTCGGGCACGCCCGACGGGCCGAACGAAGAGAGTGCTCACTCGGCACTCTCTTTTTATTGCCAGATGCGATTTCGTGATTGCGAGGTCGCGTCGCACAAGAGTACGGAGCGGTAGTTCAGCTGGTTAGAATGCCGGCCTGTCACGCCGGAGGTCGCGGGTTCGAGTCCCGTCCGCTCCGCCAATCGCGCCTTTCAAGGGGCGAGACTGAAAAGACGTCCTTTGGGGCGTCTTTTTTTTGTCTGAAATTTGGCGTGCCGCCCGTGCGTGAGGCTCGGGTAATGCGGCCCGCGCTCGGGGCAGGCACAATGCAGGGCTTGTCCGATACAACTCGATAACGGGACGGTTGCATGCTGCAAAGGATTCGGGACGGGGCCAGTGGCCCCTTGGCTTATATCGTGGTCGGTATCATCGCCGTGGTGTTCGGCGTCTGGGGCATCGGGTCTTATTTCACGCCCTCGAGTGATCCGACGGTGGCCACGGCCGGCGATACCGAAATCAAGCAGTCACAGCTCCAGCGGGGCTTTGACCAGCGCTACCAGCAGCTGCGCCAGGTCATGGGCGATAGCTTCGACTCCAGCGTGTTTCCGCCCGGCGAAGTCCGTCGCAGCGTACTGCAACGCCTGATCGATCAGGCCGTGGTCACGCAGTATGCGAAGGACAACGGCTATCGCGTCAGCGATGCCGATTTGTTGGCCTATATTCGTGATAATCCGCAGTTCCAGCAGGACGGCACTTTTTCACCCGCCCGTTACAAGCAGCTGCTGGCCGGCTCGGGGATGCAACCGGCGCAATACGAAGCCCGCCTGCGCACCGCGCTCCTCGGCGACCAGGTCGGCCAGGTGATACGCCTGGGCGCGTTCGCGGTTGCGCCCGAAATCGATCAGGCCTATGCCCAGGCCAATACCCAGCGCAAGGTGTCGCTGCTGTACTTCGAGCCCGACGCCTTTGATGACGGCATCACGGTCAGCGACGACGACGTGAGCGCTTACTACAACGCACACAAGGACGCCTTCATGCGTCCCGAGCGGGTCAAGCTGTCCTATGTCAGCCTGAACGCGAGTACGCTGGACACCGAGGCGGACACCAGCGAATCCGCCCTGCGCGCGATCTATGACGACAAGGCAGCCAGTTTCGGCACGCCTGAAACCCGCAGTGCCGACATGATTCGGGTGGCCATCGACGGCCAAGACGGCCAGTCAAACGCTCGACAGACGATCAGCCAGATCACGCAGCAGCTCAAGCAGGCCGATTCGCCGGATCTGGCCGCGCTGGCCGATCAGACCGACGGCGTCACGTATCGCGCGGTCGATGAGCAGCCGAAGTCGGCGTTGCCGGCCGCGGTGGGCGATGCGCTGTTCGGCTTGGACAAGGGCGCGCTATCCAACCCCATCAAGACCGACGACGCCTGGTACTTGATCCGTATGACCGGACAGACAGCGGCCAAACGGCCGGCGTTCGACGACCCACAGGTCCAGGCGCGTCTGAAGGCGATGGCCCAAGACGATGCGCGCGAGAAGGCCTTTGCCGAGAAATCCGATACGCTGGAAGATCTGGCCTATCAGGCCCCCAACGACCTGAAGACGATCAGCAAGTCGCTGTCGCTCTCGCCGCAGACCAGCGAATGGATCACCGCCGACGGCGGGCCGGGCATCGGCCAGTACGACGCAGTGCGTGACGCCGCGTTTTCCGACGCAGTGGTCAAGGACGGGCTCAACAGCCGCGTCATTAAACTGGGGGATACGCGTGAGATCGTGCTGCGCGTAGCCGAACACGAAGCAGCCCAGCCGCGTGATTTGGCCGATGTAGCGCCTGTGATTCGTGAACGGATCAAGACCGAGCGAGCGGCCGACAAAGCGAAAAAGTCCGCCGACCAGGCCGTGGCCCGGCTCGACGCCGGGGACTCGCTGCAATCGATCGCCGGCGATATGAAAGGCACCCGCCTCGAAACTCCGGGCTATATCGGTCGCCGCGACAACGCCGTTGACCCGGCACTCAATCAAGCCGCGTTCGCGATCGCGCTCGAGGGCCAGGGTGACGACAGCCACGGCGAAGACGTGGCGACCAGCAGCGATGGCATGCCCGTGGTCATTGCCGTGAGCGGCCAGCGCTTGAACGACGACGCGGACGGCTCGCAGAAGGCGCGCAAGCAACAGATTGCCCAGCAGCAGCGTCAATACAACGCCTCGCTCGAGAATGCGGCCTTCGATCGGTATCTGGTCAATCAAGCCGATATCAAGATCGAAAAAGACAGCCTCAAGGCAGGCGAGGCAGACTCGTAAGCTGCGTTACGTATACGGCCTCGGCGGGCCCGCGCACAGCGTGTGTGGCGGTCTCATCGCGGGCCGGCATACCTCTGGCATAAAAAAAGCCGGCAACGTTTGTTGCCGGCTTTTTGAGTCTGCGACGTGTGTCGCGTGATTATTCGCTGGCTTCCAGCGGCCCCATGCCCATCACGCGATAGCCCCCGTCGACGTAGATCACCTCGCCGGTGATCCCCGAGGCCAGGTCCGAGCCGAGAAAAGCCGCGGCGTTGCCGATTTCTTCTTGGGTGACGTTGCGCTTGAGGGCGGCCGTGTCCTTGGCGTAAGTGAGCATTTTGCGGAAACCGCCGATACCGGCCGCAGCCAGGGTTTTGATCGGGCCCGCTGAAATGGCGTTGACGCGGACGCCGCGCGCGCCGAGATCCGCGGCGATGAAACGCATGTTGGCTTCCAGGCTGGCCTTGGCCGGGCCCATGACGTTATAGCCCGGCATGACGCGCTCGGCGCCCAGATAGGTCAGGGTGATCAGCGACGCCTTGTCGGAGAGCATGGGCCGGGCGGCCTTGGCCAGTGCGGCAAAGCTGTAGGCACTGATGTCATGGGCCACTGATGAGGCATCACGCGAGATGCTGTCCAGATAGCCGCCCGACAGCGCTTCGCGCGGAGCAAAACCGATGGCATGCACCAGCACATCCAGTTCCGACCAGTGCTCGCCGAGCGACGTGAACAAGGCCTCGATCTGGTCATCCTCGGCCACGTCCAGCGGCAACACCGCGGTGGCACCCAGGTCTTCGCCCATCTTTTCGACGCGGGACTTGAGCTTGTCACCCTGGTAGGTCAACACCAGCTCGGCGCCCTGGTCGCGCATGGCGCGGGCAATGCCGTAGGCGATGGAACGGTCGCTGGCAAGGCCCGTGACGAGCGCTTTCTTGCCGCTTAGAAAACCCATGATGGCTCCTGATGGATCGAGGATTGCTGTCGAAGAAATAACACGCCGGCGGCGCGGCCGATACGGGCGCCGCCGCTAGCTGGAGACCGCCGGCTGCAGACGCAGACGCTCACCCGGGCGGATAGTGCTTTGTGCCGACATGTTGTTCAAGCTGCGCAGGGTGGCGACCTGCATCGAGAACCGATCGGCGATCGACCACAAGGAGTCGCCGGCTTCGACCTCGTAGAAGTTCGGCAGCTCCGAGGGCCCGTCCAGGGCGATCGTTGTGCCGGGCGAGAGCGATGCACCCGGCGTCATGCGGTTCCAACGCCGCAGGTCCGCCACAGACACCTCGTTGGTTCGCGCGATCGACCAAAGCGTGTCACCGCGCTCGACCACATAGGTAGTAGGCGCCGGCGGACGGGCTGCTCCCGGGATATCCAGCTTCTGACCGATACGCAGGCTCGTGGCGGCGCTGTCATTAGCGCGCTTCAGGCTGGCCACGCTGACGTTGTAGCGGTTGGCGATATGCCAGAGCGTGTCGCCTGATTGCACGACATAGGTCTGGCTGGGCACATCGGCGGCCGGCTCGGCCGCGCGCCCGGGCCGCGGAATCGTCAAGCGTTGGCCCACACCGATGCGGCTGCCGTGAATATCGTTGGCCTGGCGCAGACTGGCCACACTGACATCGTAGGCCTGGGCAATACGGCTGAGCGAGTCGCCGCGACGCACGGTGTGATGGGCGCTATCGACCAGCTTGGACGGATCGATCTGTGCCAGGCGCGATTCGAAGGCGTCGGCCTTGGCGCTGGGCACGAGAAGCTGCGTTGGACGGTTGGGATCGCTGGCCCAGCGGCGAAGGCCCGGGTTGAGCTTGCGCAGCGCGTCTTCGGACATGCCCAGCATGTCGGCGGCGATCTGCATATCGGTCTGGGCCGGCAGGGACACGTGCCGGGTACGCGGCCTGTTGGCCAGCGTCGGCCAGTCGAGCCCGAAGCGGGCCGGCGTCATCATGATGCGCCGCAGCGCCAGCAGCTGGGGGACATACTCCTGGGTTTCCTCAGGCAGCTCCAGGTTCCAGTAGGCCGTGCTGATGCCTTCGCGATCGGCGCGCTCGATGGCACGATCCACACGCCCCGGGCCGGCGTTGTAGGCCGCCAGGGCCAGAAACCAGTCGCCGTTGTAGCGATCGTTCAGCGCCTGGAGATAGTTCAACGCGGCGTCGGTCGAGGCCAGCGGATCGTTGCGGCCGTCGTACCACCAGTCACGCGTCAGCCGCATGTGATCGGCCGTGCCCGGCATGAACTGCCACATGCCGCTGGCGCCGGCATATGACTTGGCGGCCGGGTTGTAACCACTCTCCACGATCGGTAGCAGGGCGATCTCGCCCGGCATGTCGCGCGCTTCGATCTGCTGGACGACGTGCCAGAGAAACGGCTGGGCCCGGGCCAGCGACGCATCCAGATGATCGGTATGCGTGGCATAGAACTGGGTCCAGGCGCGCACCGAACGACGCTTGGCGTTCGGCGCCAACGAAAAATCGTGCCGAATGGCCGACCAGAGATCGCGCGCCGGCTCGGGCCACTCGTGCGGTACGTAGTCGCGACGGATGACATCGGCGTCGGGGCCACGGGTGTCGTCGATCTCATCGTTATCCGGCGCGTTGGCCGGCACGGTGGACGGATGGGCCTGCTTGGCGAGTTCCGGCGAGCGTTCGGCCGAAACCGGCTTGCTCGGCTGTCCGGCACAGCCCGCCAGCGCAACCAGTGCCGCACCGGCCCACAGAGTGCGAGCCGAGAGGCGGATAGGCCACACCGGGCGCAAGACGGGCCCGGTGCGCTCAGCTGGCATCTTTCCAGTCGCGTAATACGCCAAAAATGTCAGCCGGGTCATCCAGGTCGCGCCCGGCGCGATCGCTGGCCGCACGGCGCGCAGCGTCGGCGTCCCAACGTAGAAAGGGGTTGATCTTCTTCTCTTCACCAATTCGTCCTGGCAGGCTCGGCTTACCCGCGGCGCGCAGCGCATCTACCGCGTCAATAGCATCGCGGATATCAGCGTTTTCGGGCTCGACCTCGGCAGCAAACGCAAGATTCTTCTGGGTATATTCATGGCCGCCGCAGACGAGCGTGTCGTCAGCCAGCGTGCGCAGCTGGGCCAGCGAGGCCTGCATTTGTGCGTGGCTGCCCTCGAACACGCGGCCACAGCCGCCACGGAAAAGCGCATCGCCGGCCAGCAGGATGCCATCGGTCACGAAGGCGATATGCCCCAGCGTATGGCCGGGCACGTCCAGCACCTCGAAATCCGCAGCCAGGGCATCGATACGAAAACGATCCCCGCCGGTCAGCCGGTGATCGATCCCGCCGATCTTGTCGGCCTCTGTGGCCGGCCCGTAGACGGCCGCCGGATGATCGTTTTGCAACGTCGCCAGCCCGCCGACGTGATCGCCGTGGTGATGGGTGATCAAATACGCTGCGACCGCGACGTTGTTATCGGCCAGGTAGCGTTGGACGGGCGCCGCTTCCCCTGGATCGACAACGATGACCTGATCTGCATCGCCGGCACGCAGAATCCAGATATAGTTGTCCGACAGCGCGGGTATTGCATAGACATCGAGCATCGCTGAATGTTGCCAAGGCCCTTGCGTAAAATCAACGACTTCGGTGAGGTCGCGATGTCTCAGACACCGGGCAGGCAGAGATCGGCGGGCGCTAGGGGGCGTGCCCGAATCGAAGGCGCGCTGTTGACCGATGTCGTCGGGCGGATGGCGGGTTATCGCGGGCTCATCGTCGGGCCCATGTCCGCCTTGCCAGACCGGCGGCTGCCGTGGGCCACGCTGTCGCGTTGGCATATCGATCGCCGCCCCGGACCGGGCGTTGACGCTGTTTTCGACGGGGCGAGCCTGCCGGTCATGAGTGGCAGCATCGACGTGCTGATCTTGTCGCACGGGCTAGAAATCTCACCGGAGCCGCACCGTCTGATGCGCGAATGTGCCCGGGTGTTGAGCCGGCGGGGTCAGTGGCTGTCGCTGGTCGACAATCCGATATCGCCCGCGGTGATCGGCCGCGAACTGTGGCAGGTCGGTACCCTTCCCAGTGCGTGTCGGGCCGTGCCGCGGGCAGCGCGCTTGATCGACTGGCTGCGGCTGATGGGTTTTGAAACCACCGATGCGTGGCGCTACGGCACTTGGCTTGGCCGCGTTGCGCCGCAAGGCTTGGCCATGAGCACGCCCGGTCTGGCGCCGTTGGGTTGGCTTTTCGGTGGCTATGCGGTGTTGGCAAGGCGCCACGTCCGGCCGGATGCTACGACGGGTCGGCGCCGTATGGTTGATGTGCCGCGGGGGGCTGCACTGGCACGCCGAGCCCACGATACGAGTCGCCAGTCGTGAAAGGGCGGCGTGCATGGGCTACCATGCGCGCGATGACGAAAAAGGTCACGATCTATACCGACGGCGCCTGTCGCGGCAATCCGGGTCCCGGCGGCTGGGGCGCGCTCCTGGCCTACGGCGAGCATGAACGCGAGCTGTGGGGCGGCGAAGCCAATACCACCAATAACCGTATGGAACTGACCGCGGCCATTCAGGCCCTCGAGGCGCTGTCGCGGCCTTGCCAGATCGACCTGCATACCGATTCAACCTATGTGCGACAGGGCATCACGGCCTGGATGCACAACTGGAAGAAAAACGGCTGGAAGACCGCGGCGAAAAAACCGGTGAAAAACGCCGAGCTTTGGCAGGCCCTGGACGCGGCCTGCCAGCGACACGACATCGATTGGCACTGGGTCAAGGGCCACGCCGGGCATCCGGGCAACGAAGCCGCCGACCAGCTCGCCAACCGCGGCATCGACGAGCTGCTGGCTAGCTGACGCGACGCTCGCGCAAGGATTTTTATCCGCAAATAAACGCAAATAAACGCTAATTAAGACAGAACTAGTCGATAAAGCGCGCGGCGGATGCCGGCCGCGTGAGCGTTCAACTGTCTTGAAGCGCTGTATTCATTGGCGTTTATTCGCGTTCATTTGCGGACGAACAACAGAACGGAAAAAGCCTCGGAGGCCAAAGGCCCATGCGACAAATCGTGCTGGATACCGAAACCACCGGTATGGACTATAACGACGGCCACCGCATCATCGAGATCGGCTGCGTGGAAATGGTCAGTCGGCGCATGACCGGCAACGATCTGCATATGTATATCCACCCGGATCGCGAGATCGATCAGGGCGCTATCGACGTGCATGGCATTACCCTGGATTTTCTGGCCGACAAGCCGCGCTTTAACGACATTGCCGAGCGCCTGGCGGCCTATTTGGCCGATGCCGAGCTGATCATCCACAACGCGCCGTTCGATCTGGGGTTTCTCAACCACGAGCTGGGCATGGTCAATGCCGGCCACACCAAGCTGGAAGAGGCAGGCCCGATCATTGATACGCTGGCCGATGCGCGCCAGCGTTTCCCCGGCCAGCGCAACAGCCTGGATGCGCTCTGCAAACGCTTCGAAATCGATAACTCCAACCGTGAGCTACACGGCGCGTTGCTCGACGCCCAGCTGCTGGCGGATGTCTATCTGCGTATGACCGGCGGCCAGATCGATATCGGCCTGGCCGCCGAGTCCGATGAAAGCTCGAACGCGCTGGCCGGCTCGGACCTGGCCTCCTACCTGGCGGCCGGCGCCCGCCCGCGGGTGCAGCGCGCCAGCGCCGATGAAGGCGAGGCCCACGAGGCCTATCTGGACATGCTGGGTAAGGCCGCCGGGGGCGACGCCCTGTGGCGCACGCTGAAACACTGACCCCGGCGATTTGACGTCGGCCGGCCCGGTTTTGGCGCCCGGCCGGCGGACACGCCGCGTGGGATCAGTAGTAGATCAGCAGATAGGCGGCCAGCAGCGCAGTCACCCACAGCAGCATCACCCCGGACGTCCAGGTGCGTGCGGCCACGCCGTTGGTGCCAAAGCCCTCGGTCAGCCAGTGCTGGGCCACGCCGGCCAGCTGGGCCAGACCGCGCACGAGCCCTGCGCGAAGCGCGCTCACACCGCGATGGATAGCCCGCCCGGCGGCCGGCAGTGCTGCCCGGTAGAGCCAGTCGGTATCCAGATTCACGCCGCGTACTTCGGGCGGATACAGCCCGCTTCTAAAGAGCACCACGAAGGCCAGGGCAGCAAACATGAGCAGCTGCAGCTGGTTGACCACGTGCGTGGTGGTATAGGGTGAGTAGTCCACATCAAACGGCAGAATCGCGTAGAGCGGGGCCGGGTACACGCCGATGCCGATACACAGGGCTGCGGTGGCGCCCATGGCCAGCAGCATGTTAAGCGGGGCCTCGCGGACCCGGAAGCCGGCATCGTGATGGAAAAACGAAAAGAACGGCACCTTGATACCGGAGTGGTCGAGCACCCCGGCCGAAGCCACGAGCATGGCCATCCAGGCAATCCAGTGATGATTCTCGGCCGCAGCCGTGAGAATCATCGACTTGGTCACGAAACCGGAAAACAGCGGAAACGCCGAAATCGACATCGAACCCACGATACAAAAAGCCGCAGTCCAGGGCATAGACTTGTACAGCCCGCCCAGCTCGCTGGCCTTGACCGTGCCCACACGATAGAGCACCGCGCCCATCGACATGAACAACAGCCCCTTGTAGAGGATATGCGCGAACGCATGGGCTGCTGCGCCGTTGAGCGCCAGCGGGGTGCCGATGCCGATGCCCACGACCATGAAGCCCAGCTGGTTGTTCAGGCTATAGGCCAGCACACGGCGCAGGTCGTTCTCGATCACGGCAAAGAAGATCGGGAAGATCGTCATGATGGCGCCGATGGTGATCAAAGCCTCGGTGCCGGCATAGCCGCGGGCCAGCGAGTAGATCGCCAGCTTGGTGGTATAGATCGACAGAATCACCGTGCCCGAGACCGTGGCCTCGGGGTAGGCATCCTGGACCCAGTTATGCAGCAGCGGGAAAGCCGCCTTGATGCCGAATGCCGCGAAGATCAGCAGCCCGCCGGGCGTGGCCAGGCCCAGGTGGTTGAAGGCGATCGAGCCGGTGGCGTGGTAGTGGATGATGGCCCCCATCATCAACAGCAGCCCCGAAATCACCTGTATGACGAGATAGCGCAGACCCACGATATGGGCCTTGATAGTGCGCTGCGCCCAGATGAGGAATACCGAGGCGATGGCCGTGGCTTCCCAGAAGATGAACAGGGTGACCAGATCACCGGCCAGCACCGCCCCCACGGCAGCCCCGGCATAGGCGAGTGCTGCCACGTGCTGCAGCCGGTCGTTGACGTGCAGGGCATAGAGCCCGGTCAGAAACGCCGCAATGAGAAAGATGGTGGCCCAGATGCGCGACAGGCCGTCCACGCGCAGCGTCGTCAGGTCAAAGCCAAACAACGACAGCTGCCCGTATTCACCCATCGGCAGCTGCCACAGCAGCGCCAGGGCAGCGGCTGGAATAGTGAGCAGCCATACGCCATGTAGCCATCGCGGCAGGGCGGCAATCAGCAGCGCGCCCAGCATGAGAACCAGCGCCGGGCTGGCCAGTGCGTGACCCAGCCAATCACTCATGCGTGTCGTCCTCTATCGGCGTCTGCAGGCTCTGACGGGCCTGTTCGTCGTAATAGTCTTCGTCGCGGCGCAGCAGCGGTCGTGCGAGCTTGGCCGACAGCACGATGAAGCAATAGGCCACGAAGCCCGCCAGCGGATAAAAGCCGAACCAGCCGTCAAAGCCAAAATGTGGATGCTTGGCATAGAAGAATTCGGCGGCCAGCAGCCCGGCGCAGATCAGGGCGATCAAGGCGATGAGCGTCTGGATGACCGGTTTGCGCTCGAACACGCCCGGTCGCGTCTGGGGCTGGGTCATGCCGTGCTCCCGAACGACCCGGCGATGAAATCGAGTATCGGCCGGGCATAGAAAAACAACACCACACAGCCGGTGGCCGTGATCATCAGCGGTATCACACAGGCCGCCGGCGCTTCGGAAAAGCCGCGCGGAGCCTGGTCATCGGCCGGCAGGAAGAACGCCCGGGCCGGTATATCCAGCAGATAGACGATATTCAGCAGCGACGATACCGCCAGCACGCCCAGCACGATCTGCATATCGACATCCAGCGCCCCCGACATCAGATACCACTTGCTCCAGGCTCCGGCCAGCGGCGGCAGGCCGATCAACGACAGAGCCGCTACCGTGAACGCAGCAAAGGTCAGCGGCATCGCTCGGCCCAGGCCGTTGAGCTGGGAGACATACTTGCGGTGCACTGCGGTATAGATGGCCCCGGCACAGAAGAACAGCGTGATCTTGCCAAAGGCATGGGCCACGATATGCAGACCGCCGGCGGCGGCCCCGAGGCGCGAGGCCATCGCTGCTCCAAGCACGATATACGACAGCTGGCCGATGGTGGAGTAGGCCAGGCGTTTTTTCAGGTTGTCGCAGTAGATCGCCACGATCGAGGCCGCCAGCAGCGTGAACGAGGCCAGCCACACGAACGGCTCGGAGGCTCCGGTCACCTGCAGAAAGTCGATGCCGAAGATATAGACCGTGATCTTGAGCACGGTAAACGCGCCGGCCTTGACCACCGCCACCGCGTGCAAGAGGGCCGACACTGGCGTGGGGGCCACCATGGCCGCGGGCAGCCAGCGATGGATCGGCATGACTGCGGCCTTGCCCACGCCGTAGATGAAGGCGCCGTATAGCCCCATGGCGGCCAGACCGCCGAGGCCGGTATCGGCGAACACGCCGCCGGGGGTGAAGTCCACGTTGCCGGCGATCAGCCAGGTGATGACGATGGCCGGCAGAAACAGGCCGATCGAGGTGACCATCAGGATGCCGATATACACCCGGCCGCTGTCGCGTGACTCGACGTCTTGATGATGGGTGACCAGCGGATAGGTGGTCAGCGTCATCATTTCGTAAAACACGAAAAGCGTCAGCAGGTTGGCTGAAAACGCCATACCGATGGCGGCCGAAATGGCCAGCGCGAAACAGACAAAGAAGCGGGTCTGATGGGGCTCGTCGTTGCCACGCATGTAACCGGCGGCATACAGCGTGGTCAACGGCCAGAGGGCGGCCGCAATGAGCGCGAAGATCAGCCCGAACGGCTCCAGCGCGAACGCCAGATCCAGCCCCGGCAGAATCGAGAACACACTGAACGACGGGCGCGCGCCGGCGGCCACCGGGCCGATGAAGGTGGCCACACCCACCAACAGCGCGACCCCGGTGGCCAGGCTGATGGCCTCGCGCAGGTTGGGCCAGCGCCCGAACAGGGCCACCGGCAGCGCCATCACCACCGGCCAGGCCACGAGCCAAGCAAGCCAGACATCACTCATGTGCCACCCCCGACGAGCAGGGCCGCCGCGCGGCCGGTGGCTTCAAGCTCGGGCGTGGCATGTACGCCGATGGCGATATTGATCGCGATGAGCGCCCAGGTGGCGACTTGCATACCCAGCGGGGCCTCGCCGTGTTGGTGATGGGATACATCGTCGGGTAGCGGGCGGAAGTACAGGGCTTCGATCACGCGGCCTACGTAGATGATCGACAACAGCGAGGCCACCAGCAGCACGGCCATGACGCCGTAGCGCCCGGCCTCGAACAACGCGCTTAAAAGCGCCCACTTGCTGATGAAACCGGCCGTGGCCGGCACACCGATCAGGCTCAGGCCGCCGACCACGAACGCCGCCGAGGTCAACGGCATGGCACGCCCCAGACCGGCCAGGTCGTTGATTGAGGAGGCCCGTACGCGCCAGATCATGGCCCCCACAGCCATGAACAGCGCACCCTTGATGATGCCGTGGTTGAGCAGATGCACGAGCCCGGCGGATACGCCGGCCGTGCTGGCCAGCGCGAACCCGGCCACGATATAGCCCATCTGGGCCACACTCGACCAAGCCAGCAGGCGTTTCACATCGGTCTGGAAGATCGACGCCAGCGAGCCCGCGATCATGGATATAGCGGCCAGCGTCAGCAGTAGCGTGCCCAGCGGCAGCGAGCCGAAGGCATAGCCCACGCCGAATATCGTGAACACGAAACGAAACAGCGCATAAACAGCGACCTTGGTGGCCGTGGCCGCGATGAACGCCGACACCGTGGACGGGGCATAGGTATAGGCGTTGGGGAGCCAGATATGCGCCGGCATGAGGGCGGCCTTGAGCGACAGACCCACTACCACGAAGGCCAGCCCGGCTTGCACGGTTCGTGTGTCATATACCCCCGGCAGACGCTCGGCCAGATCGGCCATGTTGAGCGTGCCGGTCATCATGAAGATTAGGCCAATACCGATGAGCAGGAACGTACCGCCCACCGTGCCCATGATCAGGTACTGAAACGACGACAGCAGCGCGCGTCGCTTCGGGCCCATGGCAATCAAGGCATAAGACGACAGCGACGAAATCTCGAGGAACACGAACAGGTTGAAGGCATCCCCCGTGACGGTGATGCCGATCAGCCCGGCCAGGCACAGCAGCATCAGCGCAAACACCAGGTATTCGCGCTCGATGGTGATTTCCGAGGCGATGCTCTTGCGGGCATAGATGCCGGTCAGCGCGGCCACCCCGGTCACCAGCAGCAGCACCAGTGCGCTGTAGGTGTCGATGACCAGCTCGATGCCAAACGGCGGCGCCCAGTCGCCCACGGCATAGCTGACCTGGCCGGCGATCTTGGCCTGCACGAACAATAGAAACGCCATGCCGAAGGCCGACCAGCTGGCCAGCACATACAGCAGCCAGGCCGCGAACGCCCGGTGTGCCAGGACACAGAGCGGGGCGGCCAGCAGCGGCACCACCACCACCAGCACCGGCATCTGATTGAAAAACGCGGTAATCATCCGGGACGCCGCTCCGTAGGCTCGGTGCCGTCGTCGGCGTCGTCGGCCGCGTGGGCCTCTTCGGCCTCGGCCTGCTCGCTACGGGCTTCCTCGCGGGCTTCTTCGCCTTCCGAGGTGGCTAGATCGGCAGCCAATACGTCGTCCTCTTCGATAGAGCCATAGGCTTCGTTGATCCGTACGATCAGCGCCAGTCCCAATGCCGTGGTGGACACGCCGACCACGATAGCGGTCAGGATCAGCACCTGGGGCAGCGGGTGGGCATAGACCGGATTACCGTCGATGATGATCGGCGCGGTCGAGCCATGGATGCTGCCCATGCTGATGTACAGAATGAACACCGCACTCTGGAACACGCTCAGCCCGATGAGCTTCTTCACCAGGTTGTCGTGGGCGATGACGGTATAGAAACCGATCATCATCAGCCCGATGACGATCCAATAGTTGAACAGCCCCGGCAGGGTTTCGGTGAGAAACTGGGTCATGTGATGTCGTCGGCGTCGTAGTCGTCGGCCTGGCCGTGATCCTCGTCTTCGTCGGGGTTGTTCTGGCGCCCGCGCCCGGCGAACACATAGAAGATAGCGATCATCACCGAAGCCACGGTGATGCCCACGCCCAGCTCGATGACGATCAGGCCGTAGTACTGGCCGCCGTGCGCGGCCAGGCGGTCGTAGTCCAGAAAATTACCGCCCAGCAGAATGGTGGCCACGCCGGTGCCGCCGTAAATGAGCAAGCCCAGCGAGGCGCCAATACGCAGCAGGGTCGGCGGCACGGCAACGCGCGCGGCCTCGACGCCAAAGATCAGCCCGTAGAGAATGATGGCCGTGGCCAGAATCACGCCGGCCTGAAAGCCGCCGCCCGGGCTGTACTCGCCGTGGAACTGCACATAGAAGGCATAGAGCAGAATCGGGGCGATGACGAACTGCGAGACGATGCGCAGCACGGTATGTTCGCGCATGCAGCTACTCCTTCGTACGCTTGCGGCCGCGCCGGCCGCGCCGGCCGCGGCCCAAGAGCATCAACGCGCCCATGCCCGCCGTGAACACCACGGCCACCTCGCCCAGCGTGTCGTAGCCGCGATAGCTGCCCAGCACCGCGGTCACGGTGTTGGGGATATGAATCTCGTGCTGGGAGTCCACCAGATACTTGTCGCGCAGCGGGTGCTGCTGCACCGGCGTGTCGGGGCTGCCGAAGTGCGGCATATCCAGGCTCGCATAGATCAGGATAGCGCCGGTGATGACGGTCACCGCCAGCCCGATCAAGCGCCGGGAGGGCTCCACCGGCTTCTCACGGGCGCGGGTCAGACCGAACGTGGCCAGAAACAGCACCGTGGTGATACCGGCGCCGACCGCGGCCTCGGTGAGTGCCACATCCGGGGCACTCAAGACCGTGAACAGGCTGGCCGAGAGCAGGCTGAACAGCCCGGTGAGCATGGCCACCGGGAATAGATGACGCCAGCGCGCCAGGGCCAGCGCCACGGCGGTCAGAAACACCAGCATCCCGAAATTGAGCGCAAGCGACGCGGTTATGGTCATCGGGTGCGTCCTTGATCGTCGTTGTCGTCGTCGATGACCGGGTCCACGCCGTCCTGTCGCGCGGCACGGGCCATGGCATGGGTCGCGGTCGGGCTGGTGATCAACAAGAAGGCAATGATCAGCACCAGTTTGATGGCCACGAGCCCGATGCTGGCCTGAATCAACAAGCCCAGCAGAATCAACAGCATGCCGCCGGTATCAGCTACGGAGGCCGCGTGCACACGGGTATATAGATCCGGCAGGCGCAACATGCCGATGCCGCCCACGATGCACAGCAGCGCGCCGGCCCCGATACATGCCCAGCTCAGCGCATGGGCCACGGTGGCCCACAGCCCGGCCTGCCCGAATGCCTCAAACATCGCTGTCGTCCTCGACGTCGCCGGCCCAGCCCAGATCGCCGTACTGCATGAACTTCAACACCGCCACGGTGCCGATGAAGTTGATCAGCGCGTAGGTCAGGGCAAGGTCCAGGTAATCGGTTCGCCCGCCCAAAAACGCCAGCAGGGCGATGACCAGAACGGTCTTGGTGCCAAACAGATTGATGCCCAGGATGCGGTCATAGACCGTGGGGCCGAGCAATACACGAATCAGGATCAGCAGCATGGTCACAGCCACGCCGGCAAGCCCGGCGGCATACATCATTGCGTGCGCTCCGAATCGGTGTGCGCAGAGCTAGGACTTTCCAGCCAGCAGACCTTGGCGTTCATTTCGCCCTCGGTGACGTCGGTATCGGCAATGCGCGAAAGCGAATGGATCACGGCCTGTCCGCCCTGCAGCTCGATGGTCACTGTCCCCGGTGTCAACGTGACCGAATTGGCGAAGATAGCGCGGCCGAGGTCGGTGCGCTGGCTGACGCGCACACGAACCAGTGACGGGTGGATATTGCGCGCCGGGCCCAGCAACTGGCGCACCACCTCGACGTTCGAGCGGGCGATTTCGGCCAGCAGCCAGACGGTATAGGCCGGCAGACGCGCCACGATCGAGATCGGCACGCATTCATCGTTGATCAGGCGCATGCGCCAGCACAGCCAGAACACCAGGCCGCAGGACACCGCGCCCAGCGACAGGAAAACGACGTTGTAATGACCCGACAGCGCCAGCCAGAGCACGACGAGTCCGATCACGAGTGCCAGGACGTGTCGCACTTATCGCCCCCGGGAAGAAAGAAGAGCCACGAAGTTACAAAAGCCCGCAGATTCGGTCAATTGCGGGTGCCGCGATCGCGCGCCAGCGCCTTGCGCCGGCGGTGGGCAAAAAACGCGATCACCGCGCTGGCTAGCAACAGGACACCCGAGATCGCCAGCTGGGATCCGTCGATGAGCTGGTCCGGGGAGAATGTCTGCTGCTCGAGCAGCTCAGGCAGGTTCACCGTGGCGCCAAAGCTGACGAAGGTGATCATGGGCGGCAACATGCCGATGATGCTGCCCAGCGTATAAGCCACCCACGGCACGCGAAGCAGCCCGCAGGCATAGTTGACCAGATCAAATGGCAAGAACGAAGCACGCAGGACCAGCACCGTGGGAAAGGCCTGCTCGCGCAGCAGGCGCGAAAAAGCCGCGATGCGCGGGCTTTTGTCCGAGTCGCCGTCGCCTGTGACGTCCGTGCGGAAAAAGCGGGCCAGCAGATAGGCGGTCTGGGCCGAGGCGTTTTCGCCGATCAGGCCGTAGATCAGGCCGGGCCCGAAGCCAAACAGGCTGCCGCCGGCAATAGTGAGCCACATGGCCGGAAAGAAGGTCAGCGGGCGCAGGGCATAGATCAAGATATAGACCAGCGGGGCCACGGGGTTGTCGACCACGTAGCGATAGACCAAGCCCATGATCTGGCGAATCGTCAGGTCTTCGTGCAGCACCCAGAGCAGAAGCGCACCGAGCAGCAGCGCCCACAGCAGGCCGGCAGCGATACGGATCTGGTTGCGGCGGCTGGGCGTGGTGGTCATCGCTGGCTCGCGCTCGCCGTGATCAGGCGAAAATAAGGCGGATGGCGCTCGCGGGCCCGCTCGGCACAGGCATCGACCGACAGGCCCGCCTGGCTCAGCCATGCCGCGATTTGTGGCGGCCGAAAGCCCAGGTTGACGTGGTCGTATGCCGCCACGGTCGCGGCGTGTTCATGTTCGGCGATGGTGGCCACAACGAGGCGGCCGCCCGGCGCCAGCACGCGGGCGGCTTGGGCCACCGCCAACGCCGGATCAGCACTGTAACTCAAGGCGTGCAGCATGAACACCGAGTCAAAGACGCCGTCGGCAAACGGCAGGGCATGCATATCCCCCACCTGAAAGCCGACGTTGGCCCGGTCTGCCAGGCGCCGTCGCGCGGCCTCGATCACCGCCGGTGACAGATCCAGGCAGGTGAACTGCTTGGCATGCTCGCAGAGCAGCTCGGCCAGCACCCCGTCGCCCGAGCCCACGTCCAGAACACGCCCCAACGAGACACACTCGATGATGCTGCGAGAAATGGCCTCCCACGTGCGCCCGGGCGAATACTGGCGCTCCATGCGGCCGGCCACCGACTCGGCCCAGCCGCCGGCGCGGCTACGACGCCGCACGATTTCAGCGGCGCGCTCGCGGTCGCGGGCAATTTGGTCATCGTCGACCCGCTCAGACAGCAGTTGCCAAAGCGGGGAGAAATCGCTGGGCCAGTGGGTCGGCTCCACCCGATAGCGCGCGCTGGCGCCGACGCGCTCGTCGTAGACCAGGCCGGCCTCACGCAAGCGCGCCAGATGCGTGGATATGCGGCTCTGGGTGAGCTGGGTGACCGAGGTGATTTCGGCCACCGACAGGGGTTCTTCGCCCAGCAACAACAACAGCCGCAGCCGTGTGGGCTCGGCCAGAAGACGAAGCAGTTGGGCGCTGTGATCCAGATCAAGCATGCAGGAAAGGCCAGCCCCGCCTGGCGCATGAACGAGCCACATCGCGTGGGCCCGTACCGGTTGAACAAAAATCAAACAAAAAGGCCGCTCGGTGAGCGGCCCTCAGGCGTCTTTCAGCGACGCGAAGTCTAGCCGTTATTGCTGCCCGCGTCGTTGTTGTCCTTCTTGTTCTCGGTCGAGGTGCTGCTTTGAGCGCTCTTGGTATTGTTCGACCGCGTGCCGGTCTGTGTGTTGGCCGGGCCGTTCGTGCTGGCGCTGCTGCTCTGCGGGGTGGAGGCGCCTGTCTTCGTGCTTGAATCGGCTGCGGAGCTGGCCTGGCTCGAGGTCGCCTTCGACGCCTCGGACGGGCCACTCTGGCTCTGAGACGAGGCCTTGCTGGCGGCCGAGCTTGTACGCTTGCTCTGGCGCGTGCCCGAGCTGGCCGCACTCTTTTTGGCCGTGGTCGAGGTCTTCGCCGAGCTTGACGTCTTTGAGGTCGACGTCTTTTTAGACGCGCTCGATGTCGTGCCCGTCTTGCTGGGCGCAGCATTCGCGCTGCTCGTCGAACCGCTCTTCTTGGCCGCGGACGACTTGCTGGCAGTCTTTTTGCTCGTGCCTGCCGCAGCCGATTTGGTCTTGGTCGACGAGCTCTTGGCCGGTTTGCTGCTGCTGGCCGATTTGGCACTGGCCGACTTGGAGGCCGAGGATTTCTTGGCCGCGGTCTTGCCCGCGGCGTTAGCGCTGCTGGCAGACTTGCTGCTCGTCGCGCTTTTAGTCGACGTGCGTTTTTTGGCGGTGCTGGTCTTGGTGCTGGCCGAAGTCGAGGCGCGTTTGCGGCTTGTCGAGCCGCGCGATTGGCTTGCGCCGGGGGCGCCGGCCACTGCGTCACCGGCCTTGGTGGCAGCCTGGCGGGCTTCGTTTTTCAGATTGTCGGCAGCGTTCTCGGCCTGGTCGCCGGCCTTGTCAGCGGCGCGACTGGCCTGGCCGCGTGCCTTGTTGGCCGCGCGTTCGGCAGCTTCCTGAGCAGCTTGGCCGATGTCCTTGACAGTTTTTTCGTTATTCGACCAGCCGTCTCGAAACTGTTCGCTGACTTCACGACGGGTGTTGTCGAGGATAGCCAGGCTTTGGCGCGCGTTAGAAAGCACGCGGTCGATGGTTTCTTGAAGAAACTGCAGCTGGGCGATAGCCAGATCGCCCGGGGAGCCGCCGCTGCGAATCGCGGCAAGGCTCTGCAGGGCTTCGCTGTAATGGGTACGAATTGCGTTCAGCTCGTGCTCGGCGAGCTGCTCCATGCCGTCGTAAATCGCCTTGTTCGCACCCGAGAGCGCTTTGGTATAGCCCTTTCGCAGTCCGTCGATATCGTTTTTGATCTGCTTGATCGGATTGTGGTGCTTGGAACGGGCCATGCGAAATACCGTTGCCATCGAATAATGGCGATAGATAAGCATGGTGCTCCGGGCATGTCAAAAAACACGAAAAAGCCCGTATCGAAAGGCCCGGCATGAGCCGGGTATGGTTTTTCCACGCCTTCCAAAACAAGGGATGAGCCGGTCGGGGCCGATTGTGGCGCTGTGATCAATACGCTACCGTATCGTCCAGCTTTGTTAAGAGCGCATGCGGCCGGGTCTGGCCCGGTACGGCTAACAAGTTGGGAGTGCGTCCTATGCTTTATGAAGGCAAGAAACTCACGGCAGTCCTCGATGGCGAGATCGCGGTGCTGTGCTTCGATGCGGCCGAGGAATCGGTCAACAAATTCGACGAGGCCACGGTGGCCGAGCTGGGCGAGGCCGCCAAGGCGGTGGCCGGCTCCGGCGCCAAGGGGCTGCTGGTGACCTCGGCCAAGCCGGCGTTCATTGTCGGTGCGGACATCATGGAGTTCGGCGCGCGCTTCAAGCTGCCCGACGATGAGTTCGCCGCGGGCGTGGCCGATTCACTGGCGGTGTTCAACGCCATCGAGGATCTGGACATGCCCAGCGTGACCGCCATCAACGGAATGGCGCTGGGCGGCGGCCTGGAAATGTGTCTGTCCACCGATTATCGGGTGATGGGCCAGGGCGCCCAGATCGGCTTTCCCGAAACCCAGCTGGGCATCTATCCCGGCTTTGGCGGCACGGTGCGTACGCCGCGCCTGATTGGCGCCGACAACGCGATCGAGTGGATTGCCGACGGCAAGCCTCGCCGTGCCGATAAGGCGCTGGCGGTGGGCATCGTGGATGCCGTGGTGGCCGACGACCAGCTCGAGGCCGCGGCCCGCGACCTGCTGGCCCGCGCGATTGCCGGTGAGTTCGACTGGCAGGCCCGTCGTGCGCTGAAGACCGGCCCGCTAGCGCTGAACAAGACCGAGGCCGCCATGACCTTCGAAACCTCGAAGGGTTATGTACTGGGCACCACCAAGGGCAACTATCCGGCGCCCGTGGAAGCCATCAAGCGCATGGCGCAGGCAGCGCATCTGGCGCGCGATGAAGCCCTCAAGGTGGAGACCGAAGGCTTCGTCAAAATCGCCAAGACCCCGCAGGCCGCGGCCCTCATCCAGCTGTTCCTCAACGATCAGCTGATCAAGAAGAAAGGCAAGAAAGCCGGCAAGATCGCCCACGAGATCAACCAGGCCGCTGTGCTGGGGGCGGGCATCATGGGCGGCGGTATCGCCTATCAATCCGCATCCAAGGGCGTGCCCACCTTGATGAAGGACATCAAGGAAGACGCCATCGACCAGGGCCTGGACGAGGCCGCCAAGCACTTTGCCAAGAGTGTGGAGCGCGGCAAGCTCGACAATCGCGGCATGGCCACCGGCATGTCGCGGATTCGTCCGACGCTGTCCTATGCCGAGTTCGAGGGCGTGGATGCGGTCATCGAGGCCGTGGTCGAAAATCCCAAGATCAAGAAGAGCGTGCTGGCCGAGACCGAGGATGCTGTGTCGGAGACCACTATTCTGGCCTCCAACACCTCGAGCATCTCGATTGATGATCTGGCCACCGCGTTGAAGCGGCCCGAGAACTTCCTGGGCATGCATTTCTTCAACCCGGTGCATCGCATGCCGCTGGTCGAGGTCATTCGTGGCAAGGCCACCTCGGATGAAGCCGTGGCGACTATCGTGGCGTTTGCCCACACGCTCGGCAAAACGCCGATCGTGGTCAACGACTGCCCCGGTTTCCTGGTCAACCGCGTGCTGTTTCCCTACTTCTTCGGTTTCCAGCAGCTGGTGGCCGACGGCGCCGACTTTGCGCATATCGACAAGGTCATGGAGCGTTTCGGCTGGCCGATGGGCCCCGCCTATCTCTCCGATGTCGTCGGTATGGATACTTCACAGCACGTCGAAGAAGTGCTGGCCGCGGGTTATCCCGATCGAATGAAGCAGGACGAGACCTCCTCGCTGGATGTCATGGTCGAGAACGGCCGGCTGGGCCAGAAGACCGGCTCGGGCTATTACAAGTACGAGCAGGACAAGAAAGGTCGCCCCAAGAAGTCACAGGACCCGGAAGCCTACGAGCTGATCGCTAAGGTGCAGCGGGGCGATGCCACGCCCAGCGCCGAGGAGATCGTCGATCGCATGATGATCCCGATGATCATCGAGGCCGCGCGCGCCTATGAAGAGGGTATTGCCGACACGCCCAACGAAGTGGATATGGGGCTGATCATGGGCCTGGGCTTTCCGCCGTTCCGGGGCGGGGCGTTCAAATATGCCGATGCGATGGGCTTGAAGGCCGTCTGCGACAAGGCCGATCAGTACGCCCATCTGGGCAAGCTCTACGAGCCGACCGAGCGCATGCGTGAAATGGCCGAGCGCGGTGACACCTATTTTCAGATGTCGTGAGCACGGGCTGCCACGGGACTGATTCGTCTAATTGGAGATCGACATGCAAGACATCGTGATCGTCGACGCCGTCCGGACCGCCATGGGGCGCTCGAAGGGCGGCATGTTTCGCAATACGCGCGCCGAAGAGCTGTCGGCCGAACTCATGAAAGCGCTGGTCGCTCGAAACGACCTGGACGCCGGGGAAATCGAAGACGTCATCTGGGGCTGTGTCCAGCAGACCAAAGAGCAGGGCCTCAATATCGGGCGCAACGCGGCGCTTCTGGCCGGGCTGCCCCACAGCGTGGCCGGTCAGACCGTTAACCGTCTTTGTGGTTCGTCTATGCAGTCGATCCACTCGGCGGTCGGCGCGATTGCGGCGGGCATCGACGGCGTCTATATCTGCGGCGGCGTCGAACATATGGGTCACGTGCCCATGGACTACAACGTGGATATTGCGCCGCAGCTGTCGCGTCAGGTCGCAAAGCCGGCGGCCATGATGGGCTTGACCGCAGAAATGCTGGCCAACATCCACGGCATCGATCGCGCGGCCCAAGACGCGTTTGCCTTACAAAGCCATCAACGCGCACACAAGGCGAATACCGACGGCGGGTTCGCCGACGAGATCGTACCCGTCAAGGGCGTCGACGACCAGGGCTTTGCGCGCATGTGCGACGCCGATGAAGTGGTACGCGCCGACGCCAGCCTGGAAGGCCTGGGCGCGCTGCGGCCAGCCTTTAATCCGAAGGGCGGCACGGTGACCGCCGGTAACGCCTCGGCGATCTCAGACGGCGCCGCTGCCGTGCTCGTTATGTCGGGCGACAAGGCGCGCGCGCTGGGTCTTAAGCCCATGGCGCGTATCCGCGGCATGGCCGTCGCCGGCTGTGATCCATCGGTGATGGGGCGCGGCCCGGTACCGGCGACGCATAAGGCGCTGGAGCGTGCCGGCGTAGCGCTGTCGGATATCGACTACGTCGAGCTCAACGAAGCGTTTGCGGCCCAGAGTCTGGCCGTGCTCAAGGAGCTGGGTATCGAAGATCGTCAGGATGTCATCAATATCCGTGGCGGCGCGATTGCACTGGGCCATCCGCTGGGTACATCCGGAGCAAGAATTACCGGCGCACTGGCGCATATTCTGAAAGATCAGGATGCCACCTTGGGGCTGGCCACCATGTGCATCGGCATGGGGCAGGGGATCGCCACGGTCATCGAGCGGCTGCGTTAGGGCGTATCTCATGACGACATGCTCTCGGCAACGCCTGAGTTGATCGTAAAAAAGCCGGCGTCACTTCGACGCCGGCTTTTTCTTGGCCGGTCTTATGACGACACGCCCCTCGGCTCGTTTAACCGGCGTTGTCCCATTCGGGGGCAAAGGACGGATTGATCATGCGTCCGTCGGGTGTGTGGAGACGATCTATGGCTTGCATGTCCTCGGCGCTGAGCTCGAAGTCGAAGATATCGAAATTGGAGGCCACGTGATCAGGGTTGGACGAGCGCGGCACGGCGATCACATCGTCTTGTTGGACCAGCCAGCGAAGTGCGACCTGGCCCGCGTTCTTGCCGTGAGCCTGGCCGATGCGCGTGAGCGTTTCGTTGGAAAAGACTTCGCCGCGCGCCAAGGGGCAATACGCCGTCAGCGACATATCGTGCTCGGCAAGGGCGTCACGCACGGGCGCCTGACTTAGAAACGGGTGATACTCAACCTGGTTGGTGACCAGCGGCACCGGCGAGGCGTGTACCGCCTCGCGGATCAACGCGGTGGTGAAGTTGCTTATGCCGACGTGGCGGGCCATGCCGCGACGTTTCACATCCGCCAGCGCTGCGGTGGTCTCGACGATTGAGACATCAGCGTTGGGCCAGTGCAGCAGCACCAGGTCGACATAATCAGTCCCTAGCTTGTCGAGACTGTCTTCGAGAGCGCTTTGAAGCGCACCATCGTGAAAATCGTCCGTCCAGATTTTAGTGGTTAAAAAGATATCCTCACGCGGGATACCGGACTATTCAATGCCACGACCCACCGCCGCTTCGTTGTCATACATACGTGCCGTATCGATGTGCCGATAGCCCACCTTCAAGGCGTGTTGAACCATGGCCTCTGCGTCTGCCGGTTCAAGCTCGAATGTACCAAAGCCCAACGCTGGAATCCGAGCGCCGTTAGCGTTGACGAAATTCATGGATTTTCCTGTATAGAGCAAGTATCTGTCCGAGATATGGTGCGTAACGGCTCTGAATCAAGCGGTCGTCGGCAAGACGGGCTGCGCATCACGGAGCGGCTCTCAAGCGTTTGCCACGCATGACACGCACTCTTTTATCGGGAATGGTCGACAGCGCGGGTGATCCAACTTGTTGATCATCAAAATATAATGACCCCGCAGCGTTTATAAAAACAGCTACGGCAGGGCTAAAAAAGCCATAGAGTCACGGTTTCGTAACAAAGCGCACTGAACCTACGCCTTGGCACTAAGGTCGCCATCGCCAACTGGGGGGTTCGAGTGAGTTTTTCTTCGTGTCGTGTACGCGCACTGCATGCGTTGTGGGTTCTGGGGTGTGTGCTGTTGTCGTCGACAGTCTGGGCGCAACAGACGGTCGATCAATCACAGCGTGTTCAAGAAAACATCGACCAGGCCGGGCGACAGACTCAAAACAGAATTGATGATCTGTCTGAAAAAGCCCGGAACATGCTCGACGAATATCGTCGAGCGAAAGACCAGGCCGCTGGGCTCAAGGTTTACAACCGTCAGCTGGCCACGCAGGTCGATTCACAAAACGAAGAACTCGACTCTATCCAGAGTCAGTTATCCAATATCGACCAAACCAAGCGTGAGTTCGTGCCGTTCATGGTGCAGGCGATCGACACGCTTGCCGTATTCGTGCAGCGAGATGTCCCGTTTCTGGTGGACGAACGCGAGCAACGGGTCGCTGACTTGCGCGAGTTAATGGGCCGTGCCGACGTGACCACGGCCGAGCAGTTCCGCCAGATCATGTCGGCTTATCAGACCGAGATCGACTACGGCAGCAATATCGGCACCTACGAGGGCGAGATCCAGCTCGACGGTGAGCCGCGTACCGTCGAGTTCCTGCGGATCGGCCGGGTCGCGCTGTTGTATCAGACGCTCGACGGCCGCCAGACCGGCTACTGGAGCGCCGCCGAGGCCGCTTGGCGCCCGGCGCCGGATTATCGTCGTACGGTCGAGCATGGCATCAACGTAGCCAGCGAGCAGGCCCCGCCGGATCTGTTGAATGTTCCTTTGAGCGCACCGGCCAGCCCTCGGGTGCCGGCGACTTTTAAGACCGCCGCCGTCGAGAACGACAGCGAGCCACCTTCGCCCGCGGGGAACAAGACAAGTTCGTCTGAATCCAGCGTTGATGAGGCTCGCGCAGATCAGGATCAAGACAATGCATAAATCGTTCATCAACCGAGCGACGCCGTGGTGCCTGGCAGTCCTGATTGGCCTCGGGTTCATCACGCCGGCATTCGCCCAGGACGACAGCTCGAGCGGCGGCACGCTGCAGGATTTGCTGGAAACCGTGCGCTCCGAAAAACAGCAAGAAGCCAAGCGCAACGAACAGCGGATTCAGACATTCCTGAACCAGGTCGATCAGCGTCAAGCGTTGTTGGCACAGGCACAGTCGGATCTGCAGGCCGCCGAGTCGCGACAGGGTCGGCTTCAGGAGGCGTATGCAGCCAATGAAAAGAAAATCGGCGAGCTGCAGCAGACGCTGGACCAGCGAGCGGGTGACTTCGGCGAAGTATTCGGCGTTGTTCGCCAGGTTGCCGGTGATCTACGCTCGCGGCTGAACGGCTCACTGACCTCGCTTGAGGCGCCCAATCGTGGCGGATTACTCGATGCGATGGCCGATAGCAAAGGCCTGCCGCCGCTGTCTGAGGTCAGGCAGCTCTGGACCGTGATGCTTGATGAGATGGTGGCCTCCGGCGAGGTCAGCCGCTTTGAGCATGCCTTCGTCACGCCCGACGGCGAAACCGAGAACGGCGAAATCGTTCGTGTCGGCACCTTTAATGCCACCGTGGGCAGCCGGTATCTGCGCTATAACGGCGAGACCGAAGAACTCTCCGTGCTGGCTCGTCAACCGAATAGCCCATGGCCGGGTTATGCTGCGAACCTGGCCGACGCGCCGACCGATTCTCATTCTACGGTGTCCGGCGTCGTCGACCCGTCACGCGGGGCGATCCTCGGCTTGCTCATCCAGAAGCCCAACCTCTGGGAGCGGATCCAACAAGGCGGCCTGGTCGGTTATATCGTGATCGCGGTCGGCATCATCGGGCTGATTATCGCGATCGAGCGCTTGATTCGTCTGGTGCGAACCGAAGCCAGCATGCGCCGTCAGCGTAAGAAGCTCGACGAGCCGAGCGATACAAACCCGCTCGGCCGGGTCTTAAAGGCTTATCACGACAATCGCAGCACCGATGTAGAAAGCCTACAGCTGAAGCTGGATCAGGCTATTCTGGCTGATGTGCCGGGCCTGGAGCGCGGGCTGTCCACCATTCGCGTGCTCTCGGCGGTGGCGCCGTTGCTGGGTCTTCTAGGTACGGTGGTCGGCATGATCGCCACCTTCCAGGCGATCACCTTGTTCGGCACGGGCGATCCCAAGCTCATGGCCGACGGGATTTCCCAAGCGTTGGTGACCACGGTACTTGGGCTGGTCGTTGCCGTGCCCCTGGTGCTGATTCACAGCATGTTATCCGGGCGCAGCCGGCGGCTGATCCAGATGCTTGAACAACAGAGCACCGGCCTGGTGGCGGCCCACGCGGAGACACACCGTGCGTGAAGGCCTGGTCGACCTGTACTTCCAGATGCAGGACTTCATGGCCTCGGGCGGGCCCGTTTTATGGGCCATCCTGGCCTTGACGATTCTGCTTTGGAGCCTGATCTGCGAGCGCTACTGGTATTTCTTTCGGCGTCACCCGGCAGAGTTCCAGGCTGCGCTTGCGGCGTGGCATCGACGCGGCGACAAACAGAGCTGGTACGCCCAAGCGATTCGAGAAGCGTGGATCGCTGACCTGGATATCGGGCTCCGCCGATTCTTGCCGCTTTTGAACGCCGTGATTGCCATCCTGCCGATGACCGGCCTGCTGGGAACCATCACCGGGATGATTCAGGTGTTCGACGTTCTGGCAGTGACCGGTACCGGTAATCCCCGCGCGATGGCCAGCGGCGTATCGGCGGCCACCGTACCGACAATGGCCGGGATGGTGGCGGCGTTATCCGGGCTCTATTTCGCGACCCGGCTCAACCGCCTGGCCAAGACCGAGGTGCGCTCGATCACCGATCGCATTTCGCGTCTCGAGGACTGATTTGCCATGAGAAGTCGTTATACATCCGAAACACAGGACGACAACGCCATCGACATGACGCCCATGCTCGATGTGGTCTTCATCCTGTTGATTTTTTTCATCGTGACCACGTCGTTTGTCAAAGAAACCGGCGTCGATGTCACGCGGCCTTCGGCAGAAACCGCTGAGCCCAAGAAAGAGGCCAATATTCTCATTGGTATACGTGAAAACGACGAAGTCTGGATCGACAAGCAAAAAGTCCAACCGAACGCGATACGGGCCAACGTCGAGCGGCTGCTGGCCGAAAATCCGGACTCAAGCGTGGTGGTGGTGGCCGACGAGGGGGCGCGAACCGGCATTCTGGTCAAGGCATTGGACCAGGCACGGCTTGCGGGTGCTGACAACGTTTCGATAGCGGCCGATCGTGGAAGCCGCTAAGCCCAACAGCGCGCAACAGATGGCCGCGATCTGGGGCGGCGCCGGCAGGGGGGCCTTGCCGCGTTTCGCAGGCGGCCTGCTGGTGGCACTCGTCATTGCCGGCGCGTTGTTCGTGTTGATGATGGCGTTGGTATTCAACAGCAACTCCGGCATCACCGAAGACGACGGCTCCAATCCGATCAGTTTCGTCCGGCCGCCGGAACCAGAGCCCGAGCCAAAGACCAAGGAGCGCAAACCGCCGGACGAGCCCGAGCCGCCCGACGAGCCGCCGCCGCCCTCACAGCCAACGACCAGCACCATGGCCGAGCCACAGCCGCAGGCGCCGAACCTGGATGTACCCAATATCGATACGGCCTCGAATCTGAAAGGTCAGCCGTTCATGGGCAACGCCGGTGGGCCGACAGCAGCCGGCCAGGGCGCCGGTGCAGGCAACGTGGGCGGCTCGCTTCAGGTGGTCAAGCAGGTCTCACCGACGTATCCGTCGACAGCCAAGCAGGCACAGATCGAGGGTAAGGTCACCATGAGCTTTACCGTGAACCCCGACGGTAGCGTCAGCAATATCGAAATCATCGAAGCCAATCCGCCGCGAATGTTCGATGCCGCGGCCAAGCAAGCGATGGGGCGCTGGCGCTTCAAACCTGCCAAGGATAACGGTCAAGCAGTGGCCAAGCGGGCAACCCAGACAATGAACTTTACGCTCAACAACTAGTACGTCGGGAGTAAGACCGTCATGTACGAGACACGGTGGATTCGCTGTTCGGCCGCGCTACTGATGGGGCTATCGCTTTTGGTCGGCGCGCCGAAGGCCCTGGCGGCTGAAAAGTCGTTGTCGCAAGCGAATTATGAAAAGCTCAGCGAAGCCCGTGATCTCATGAACGGCGGCAACTACGGCCAAGCGGTCAACAAACTCAACGATCTGCTGAAAAAAGTGTACGGCGATGATTACGCCTCAGCCGTTGTGCTTCAAGCGCTGGGATATGCGCACCTCAACAACGACTTGAAACCGCTGGCGATACAGGACTTCGAGCGCTCGCTGAGTCGCAAGGCATTGCCGTCGCAGCCGACGCTTGAAGTCCAGCATCTGCTGGGCCGCCTATATGCCGAAGAGGGGCACAACGATAAGGCACGCGCTACGCTCGAAGACTGGATCGCCTCGAAACAAAAAGATCCGAGCGCAGACGACTATATATCGTTGGCGAATGTCTATGCCCAGTTAGCCGACTACGACAAGGGAATCGCCGCGCTCGACGAGGCGATGCAGATGAGTGACGAAGTCCAGGAGTCGCATTACCAGCTGCTCGTGGCCATGCAGTACCAGAGCAAGCGGTACCAGGCAGCGACGGGCACGCTCAAAAAGATGATCGAACGTTGGCCGGATAACACACGCTATTGGTCGCAGCTGGCCAACATTTATCTGCAGGCCGGCGAAGACAAAAAAGCGCACTCGGTCCTTAAGTTGGCGTTTTACGATGACCGGCTGGAGAAAGAGACCGATATTCTCAATCTTGCCCGGCTCGGCATGAGCACCGGGGTGCCGGACCAAGCTGCGCGCGTTCTCGAAACGGCTCTCGACCAAGACACGATTAAGTCCAGCGAACAAACCTGGCGGCTGGTGGCGCAGGCCTGGCGACAGGCTAACGAAATACCACAAGCCGTCGCGGCACTGGATCACGTGGCCGAGTTCGGCCACGTCGGTGAGATTCGTCTGCGACAGGCCGAGCTCTACATGAACCATAACGATTGGGAGCAAGTGCTGGCGTACGTGAACAAGGCGATATCGGCCGGTAACCTTGATTCGCCGGGCAAAGCCTATCTGCTCAAGGGTATGGCTTATACACGCCTCAACGCGTACGACCAGAGCCTGGCGGCGCTCGAGCAGGCCAGGCAGTACCCGGACATGGCACCTCAGGCCGCGCAGTGGTCGCAGTATGTTGCGCGACGTAAAGAGCTCAACTCTTAAATAGACACAATGCGCCCGCTCAGTTCGGCACTTGGCTCGACGACCGGGCCGGGTATCGGACGCCGCATCGTTTCAACCGGGTTTGTCTGGTTTTCACGCTCTGGCGAAGTCCGCCCGCGCGCGAGTTCGGTGCAACGGGGTGCGTTGAATTTCATTCTGAATTTTCGAATTAATAATGTATGTGCCATTAAGTTAAATATAGCTCCTTAGAATAGAATAAAATAATTATAAAAAACAGTTGTTTATAAAATAATTTATTTATTTATTAAAAATGTAATATTAAAGAATTAGCTTAAGCCCTAAGCCGCCAGCGGCGGTGATGGGGGGAATGTTTAAGTCCGGGGCAATACTGCCGGGTTGCCCGTGATTCCTCGCGTAGTTCTTAACTCGGGACGCGAGCCTTTAACTCTCGTGTCTCGGTTTGATGCGAGAGTGCAATGTGGAAATACCTGCCAACGGCTGCGGTTGTTTTGGTCGCAAGCTGTCCGGTTATGGCTCAGTCTTCGGCCGGCGACTCCGTCGCGGCGACCACGGCAGGTTCGTCGGCGACTCAGGGCGAGGGCCAGTTGGTTCTCTTCGTCTTTGACGGGGACAGCCCCGTCTCGGGCGCACGGCTGAGCGCCGACGGGCAGGCCATCGGTAAAACCGGCGCCGACGGCGGCGTGGTGGCCCAGCTGGCGGCAGGCCAGCACCGCGTGGTTCTGCAGCGCGGCGGTAGCGCAGCACTGGATCTGAACATCATCACGCGGGCCGACGAGCAGGTTCGCATCATCGCCACCCTAAAAAACGGCAGCGATCCAGAACTCAATATCCAGGGCGGGGGCAACGGGCCGGTGCTAGCCGGTGCCGACAACGCCGGTGCCAGCGCCGGCACCCTGACCGGCATGATCACCGGGCCCAGCGGCAGGCCGCTGTCCGGGGCGAAGGTTCAAGTGCCGTCTCGGGGCGTCTCGGCCACAACCGGAGCGGACGGCCGCTTTGAGATCAAGGTGCCGCCCGGGACCTATAACCTGCGGGTGACGCATCCGAGCTACACCACCGGCTCGGCGGCCGGGCTGACGGTCGTTGCCGACGGCCAGGCGTCGGCCCAGGTGTCGCTTTCGGATAGCGGCATCAAGCTGGCCGATTACACGGTGACCGCGGAATACCTGGAAGGCAGCATCGCCTCCGAGATCGAGCTGCAGCGCGAGTCCGACCAGATCACCAGCGTGATCGGCGCCGAGCAGATTGCGCGTACCGGTGACTCCAACGCCGCCGAAGCCCTGCAGCGCGTCAGTGGCCTGCTCATCGAAAACGACCGCTATGCCGTCATCCGCGGGCAGCCGTATCGCTACACCCTGACCACGTTCAACGGCTTGCCGCTGCCCAGCCCTGACCCGGTCATCGAAGCCGTTCCGCTCAATCTATTTTCCGACACCATCCTGGCCAACATCCAGGTGCAAAAAAGTTACTCGGTGGATAAGCCCGGCAACTTCGGTGGCGGCCTAGTCGAACTGAACACGATTACAACGCCGGACGAGCCGTTTGCCACGTTCAAGATCAGCACCGGCGCGAACACTCTTGCCACCGGTGAACTGGGCCTGACTTATAAGGGCAGTAATGAAGACGCGCTCGGGCAAGACGGCGGTGAGCGAGAGCTGCCCAGCAGCGTGCCGGCCGATGCACAAACGCTTTCTGAGCTGCCAACTGAGGAGCGTCAGGCCATCGGTCGAAGCTTCGACGATTTTTATATCGTGGAAGAGAAGCAGCTGCCGCCAGATCTGGGCATGGAAGCCGCAGCCGGTCGATCGTTCAATACCGATTACGGCAAGTTCGGCGCTATTTTTACCGGCACCTACAACCACCAGTACCGCCGAGAGGTGGAGCGGGACAACGTGTACACGCAGTCCCAGGACACGCCGCGTATCTCTTTTCTAGAAAATCGTACCGACCGTCAGGTTCGCCTGAGCGGTTATCTGGCTCTCAGCGGCGAGTGGGATCAGCACAAAGTCAGCTCCAACACGCTGTTCGTGCGAGATTCACAGGATCGAACCCAGATCTCGGAAGGCTACGACTTAAGTAGTGACGGCCGCGAAGAGCGCCGGTTCTTGCTTGAGTTTCAGCGTCGTGATCTCTGGCTCACGCAGCTAGTCGGCGAGCACGACCTGGACTGGTTGAAAGTTGATTGGCGCGCCCAGCACGCAGAAACCGAACGTGACCGTCCGGATCGCTCAACCTACCGGTTCCAGCGACCGTTCGGCTCAACCGGCCCGTTGACGTTCTTTGATGACACGGGCCTGCAGCGTGACTTCAACACCGTCAACAGCGATCTCGACAGCTTTAACGGCGATGTCACCATCCCGCTGCCCGAGTTCGGGAAGCTGGACTGGAGCGTCAAGGGCGGCGGCGATTTCGATGACGGGAGCCGCGACTCTGAAACGCGTCGGTTCCAGTTCATTCCCGGCAATAGCGTACGGCTCGATCGGAAAGTGGTTGAGCAGGTCGTCAACGACAACCGCATCAACGACGACGGCTCGGGCGTTCAGTTCAGCGAAACCACGCTTTCGTCCGACGGCTACACGGCAGAAACACGTACTAGAGGCTACTACTTTGGTGGCCACGTTGCTTATGCCGAATGGATTGAATCAGATTTCGGGCTTCGTAACACCACGGCCAATTACGAAGTACTCACCGGGGGCGGCACCACCGGCGGCTTCGATGAGGAATTCTGGCTGCCCTCGGTCAATATCACCGGCTCGTTCACCGACAAGCTACAGCTTCGAGGCAGCTACGGACAAACCGTATCGTTTCCTCGTCTTGTAGAGCTGGCAGCAACGACCTTCTTCAATCCCGATACCGGCGAGCAGTTTCTGGGCAATCCAGATCTCAAGCCCACGCAAATCGATAGCTACGACTTGCGATTGGAGTATTACCCCTCGGCTACGGAAAACGTGAACTTTGGCGTTTTCTACAAGCAGCTGGAAGATTCCATTGAGCAGCAGTTCTTGCCTTTGGCCAGCGGTACGAGTCTGACCAGTTTCACGAACGGCCAATCCGGTGAAATTTTAGGTTTTGAAACCGGCGGCCGGGTGAGCTTCGATCGCGTTGTGGCAGCCGGTTGGGTGCCCTTTGACTGGGTATCAAAAACCTATTTTCAGGCTAACTTCGCGGTCACGAATTCAAGTGTCGAACTTGACCCGGAGGTCAGCGGTGCAGCCACCAATGCACGTCGTCCGTTGACCGGCCAGGCCGATACCACGCTCAACCTTCAGCTCGGTTACGACGGCGTTACCCAAGATTTCACGGTGATCTACAACCGGGTCGGCGAACGCCTGGATCAGGCGGGTACGCAGGGGCTGCCCGATATCTACCAGCAGCCGATCTCATTCCTCGGTTTTACCTACAGCATTGACCTGCCGACCCGTCTGCCGTTCCTCGGCAAGATTCCGACGGTTGAAGGTGCACAGGTGAAGTTCAAAGGCGCCAATTTGCTGAACGCCAAGCGTGAGTATCTACAGGGCGAGCGCCTTCAGAGAGAAATTGAATTTGGACGCTCTTTCAGCGCGTCCTTCCGTATCAACATGTTCTAGATGATTTTTGACGATCATGCGCCGCGTGCCGCCGGTGTCGATCTCCTGCAAGCGGTACAACACACCATCAAAGAGAGTTCTTTTATGAAGACACAACGAGTGGCCATACTGTTGACGGCCGCCTCGGTGGCCCTCGTAGCCGCCGGCTGCGGCGGCGATGGCTCGGATATCATCGAAGGCGATACCAGCTTTTCAGGCGTTGGCGGTCAGGGCGGCCAGGGCGGTTCGGGGCCTGCCGGTGGCGGTACAGGCGGTAACAATGGGGGCAACGGCGGCGGTCAGAATCCGTCCAATCCGGGCACCAGCGATTCTCCGGAAATCAACCCCACATCCGGTCTGGCCAGCAGCGGCGTCCGTCCGACGACCTACGGCCAAGGCGGCGGTTACCTGCAGGCCGGTTTTCTATATAACCAAAGCCTGAACCCGCTGCGCGCTGAAATCGATTCAAGCTTCAACGAATCGGGTATCGGCGTAAGTGACACGCCCATCACCCCGGGCACGGCCGGCAACTGCCCCGAGGGCACGGCAGAAACGGATGCCACGGCCACCTTGTTCGAAGGCACGGACCCGTTCCCGGTGTGTCGCATCACGCAGGCGTCGGTCGGCCAGCCCGGCAGCCAGGTGACTGAAATCAACCTGACCAACGATTTCGTCTATTACCTGGATGACCCGATTCGTATCGGCAATGGCTTTACTGACGGCATCGCTGCCAACGCCACGCAGAACGTCACCATGAACATCGAGGGCGGTGTTCAGATTTTTGCCAACCCGAACAACTCCACGGCAAATGGCGGCTCTTACCTGCGCATCACGCGCGGCGCCACGCTCAACGTGATGGGCACCCTTGAGACGCCGGTACTGATGACCGCGGCCCGCTTGAGCGGCGGAGAGATAGTTGATCCGAGTGACTTTTCTGGCATCGGCCAGTGGGGTGGCCTGGTCATCGACGGCTATGCGCCGGTCAATGCTCAGGGAAGCAACGGTCAGTCGATCAGTGAGGCGGCACCGGCCAACCAGACCAACTACTTCGGTGGCAACGACCCTGACGACAGCAGCGGGGAGATTCATTATCTTGTGATCGGCGAGAGTGGCGTGCCGATTCGCCCCGACGAAGAGGTGCAGGGCCTGACGCTGGAAGGCGTGGGTGCCGGCACCGAAATTGATCATGTTCAGGTGTTCGGCTCGCGAGACGACGGCATCGAATGGTTCGGTGGCACGGTTAACCTGCGTTATGTATTGATTAACGGCGCCGAAGACGATTCGCTGGACATGGACTTGGGTTTCCAGGGCACGGTGAAAAACGCTATCGCCGTCCAAAGCACCAGCCGTGGTAACCGTACGGTCGAGGCCGACAACAACGGCGATGGTTTCGGCTTTCAGCCCAAGACATCGCCCAATCTGGCCAACGTATTGCTGCTGGGCGCCGGCGATCAGCAGGGCGGCTCGGCCGGTCTGCTGCTGCGTGAAGGCTTTGGCGGTGATATTGAAAACAGCGTGGTCACCGACCTGCGCAACGTGGGCAACCGCAACGGCGGTGCTTACTCTCAGGGTTGTTTCGTGAACACCGACGAAGTCGATCGGGATCTGCAAGCCGCTGGCCTGGCCTTCTTCTGTCGCAACGATGATTCGAACCGTGTCCCCGGCACGGCCAACGTCAATCCGAACCTGTACCCGACCTGGTACAACGAAATGTTCCAGGAAGAGGGCACGTCCGGCGACAACCCGGGTAGCTTTATCGGCGGCGAAGACACGAGCCTTGAAGTGGATCCGAGCAGTTACGTGGTCACGACCTCGATTGAGCCGCAGACCATGGGCACCAACAACGGTTTCCAGGCCGATGCCTATATGGGTGCTGTAGATCCGCAGACGCCGGCCGGCCAGGAATGGTTCAAGGGCTGGACGGTTTCCGTCGAAGGCCAGTAATCCCCTGCGATAACCAAAATTAGATTCAAGCCTGTTGACCGCCGGCAATTGATGCCGGCGGTTTTTTTGTGTCTATTAAGAGAGCCACGCCGCCAGGTGAGCTCGGCTGTGTCGCGATCAGACGATCTGGTGAGACCTATTTAATGGCGAGGAGGGCCGCGCTTTCTCAGGAGGTAACCGGTCAGGCCTGCCGAGTGTGTGGCGCCATTAGCGCGACGGCGGCAAGATCGGAATCTGTACTCCGACCTGAAGCATATGCCCGTCGATATCAAAATCGTCGGCCGTGCTGCTTGAGCCTAGCTCAACGTCGACGTCGGCCTGGCGATAGCGATATTCGGCGCGCAGTGATACGCCCCACGGGTCAGGCACGCCCAGATCGCTCAACGCCAGTTTCGCACCGGCGCCGATATCCCAGAATGAGCCGGTTTCGCTGGGCTCGTCGCCGCGCCCGCCTACCCGATCGAAGTCGAACTGGCTGAGCCCATAACTGGCCAGCACATAGACCGGAAGCCGTTTCGGGATAGGGGATATCATGCCCGTGACCCCATACTGAAAAATACCGACTGTCTCAAAAACCGAATTATCGATGTTCGGCTCGCCGGCAAAGTTGGCAAATACCTCGCCTGTGAAATAGCGCGTGAAAGGCTTGCCGACGCTGACTGACCCACCGAAACTGTTATCAATTTTCGCGCTGTTGATGTCGCCGGGAAAAAGTACGCTAAACACCGGCGCTATATAGGGTCGGTCATCGAAGCGCAGGCTGTCGTAAGCCGCCAACGCGGTATCTGGCCGGTTTGAATCGGTTCGCGAGACCTCTGCCGTCGTCTGAGCGTGTGCTAATTGGGCTGCGGTGAACCCAATACACGTCGCGGCAAGATAAAAAGCCGTATTTCTGTCCATGATGCCCCCGAATACGAATGAATAGCGTTCTACCGTCAGATGTCTGTGCCACCGTCAGCGCGCAAAGACACAAGTCTGATAGTCAAACACTCGGGTATGACATGTCGGTGTCTCCATCAAAATGGGTTCTACCCCGTTTCCGCGGACGGTTGAGAACAGGTTAACGGATACTTTCGGTCTTCGGCAGTCATACGCTGTCGGATACGCGGATTATGGAAGCGC
>MDSW01044469.1_pt1 | contig 43755 bp, 23 predicted proteins | sample 811171 | NCBI WGS metagenome assembly MDSW01 (sample SAMN05326641, study PRJNA326480) | marine metagenome | isolation source: seawater | place: Atlantic Ocean: North West | collected 2012
CAAACAATTGAATTACCTGATTATTGGACAGGTTTAGTACATGACGATTCAATAACAGTACAAATTACAGCAAAAGGCAAAGATAAAAACAATAAAATAAGGAACTACAGTGTAAGTAATATTGTAGATAACAAGGTATATATTTATACCGACAGCGACGATAGTGTTTACGAGTATTTTTATACAGTATACGGCGAACGTAAGGATACAGAAAAATTACAGGTAGAATTAGATAATTAAAAAATATGGCAAAAGACATCATCATCACACCAGCATCTGGGCTAATCGATTTCTTAGATAATTCAACTTCTAAAGATACAATAGTTTTAAACAGTAATAATCTTTTAACTATTTCTGGCATGACCGTTGGCAAAGGTGCTGGGGGTATAGATAGCAACACTACAGTTGGATACAATGCTTTATGCTCTAATACAACTGGCGCTTCAAATACAGCGATAGGTAATATTGCGCTAACTAAAAATACTTCTGGTCAATGTAACACCGCAGTAGGCTTAGGAACATTAGGTTGTAATACAACAGGTCTCCGTAATAATGCTTTTGGTTTTTACGCTTTGCATAATACATCTTCTGGGTATGGAAATGTTGCAATGGGAAATCATGTATTAAGAGAGAATAGTGGACATAGAAATACTGGCGTAGGAGATTTTGCCTTCAGAATATCTACCGCATCTGACAATACAGGGTTAGGTTATAGAGTGGGTTGTAAGGTGACCACAGGAGAACAAAACGTATTTGTAGGGGGCACTGCCGGATTCAGCACTACAGCGGGAGGTAAAAATGTAGCAATAGGTTATGCTACTTTGTATGCTAATACCACTCCAGATTATCTTGTGGCAGTTGGAGCTTATGCGTTGCGTTGTAATACTACTGGGACTCTTAATACAGCGATTGGAGCTCTAGCGCTATGCAATAATACTAGCGGAGCTAATAATACTGCTGTTGGTAGGAGCTCTATGCTAACAAACACTATAGGTTCTTTTAATGTAGCTGTTGGTTCTTTTTCTCTTCGTTCTACCACCTCAGGTTGTTACAATGTTGCTATAGGTAGAGAAGCTATGTATTGCAATACTACAGGACATAGTAATACTGCTGTTGGTTACAGGGTAATGAAAAATAATACCACTGGTAATCACAACTCAGCTTTTGGTTGTTGTACGTTGTATAATAACATAGGTGGTATTTATAACAGTGCTTTTGGCAGAAATGCGATGAGATGCAATACAACCGGTAGTTGTAATAATGCATTTGGTAATTTTAGTTTACATGGTAACACGACCGGTAGTTATAACAACGCTTTCGGCTATGCAGTAATGCAATACAATACAACCGGAACTAGAAACACTGCTTTAGGCTTTTATGCTTTAAGAAATAATGTTACCGGCGCGCAGAATACAGCTGTAGGTTATTATACTTTGTGCAATAGTTGTGGCAGTTATAATACTGCTTCTGGTGCTTATTCAATGAACTTGAATAGCACTGGTTCATGTAACTCTGCATTCGGTAGAACAGCATTATATGTAAACACAACTGGAAATAGAAACTCCGCCTTTGGTATGAATGCTTTGTGCTCGAATACTACTGGTGGCAATAATACCGCTATGGGATTCGATGCTCTACGTTTTAGTACAGGTGCTCCTAATACAGCTATAGGAAGAAGCGCGTTAAGAAATACTACAACAGGTAGCACGAATACAGCAAGCGGTTACTATGCATTAGCTTGTAATACGACTGCAAGTGGTAATACTGCTATGGGTCATGCTGCTCTATGCGCTAACACAACTGGATACGGTAACACAGCTGTTGGTAAAAATGCTTTATTAGTTAATACCACAGGAGCTGGTAATAATGCTTTCGGAGAAAGTTCTTTAGATGCCAATACAACAGGTCATAACAATGCAGCATTTGGTTATGTAACCCTTACCAACAATACGACAGGTATTTATAATGCTGCTTTTCATCAAGGATTAGTTAATAACACAACTGGGGATTGTAATTCAGCTTTTGGTATGCAATCTTTATACGAAAATACCATTGGTAGTTGCAATACAGCTCTAGGGGTTAGAACTTTATATAATAACACTACAGGTAGCTACAATGTAGCTGTAGGTTTAGCTTCTCTATATAGTAATACTACTGGGCGTTGGAACACCGCTAGTGGTAACTTATCCTTGTATGCTAACACAACTGGAAATCAAAATACAGCCTATGGTTTATATTCATTAAGATTTAATACTACCGGGGGTAATAATTCAGCTTTTGGTCTTTATTCTTTGTATTGTAACACTACCGGTAGCAACAATACTGCTTCTGGTTACTACGCTTTAAAAAGCAACACAACAGCAAATAATAACACCGCGATGGGTAGGTGCGCTCTGTCTAGTAATGCGCAGGATAGCAATGTAGCTGTTGGTATGAACGCTGGTAGATGTAATACCACAGGTAGCGTGGTCGCAGTAGGTAGAGATGCTTTACTAAGTAACACTACAGGTACTAGCAATACTGCAGTAGGTAAAATGGCCGCGCAATCAAATACATCAGGTATCAGAAACACTGCTGTAGGTGAATGTGCTTTACAAAATAATACCACAGGTAGTGAAAACGTCGCAATGGGTTTTCAAACTTTGAGGTCAAACACTACCGGTGGTTGCAATACCGGTATAGGGGATGAAGCTTTAGAATTTAATACTACAGGGGTACAAAATACAGCTTTAGGTAGAACTGCTCTGTATTCCAATACAGTTGGTAACTATAACACAGCTGTTGGGCAATACTCGTTAGGTTTAAATACAACAGGAAGTAACAACGTTGCATTTGGAAGAACTGCTCTGTATAATAATACTACGGGCAATGGGAGCGTTGCAGTAGGACGTGATGCCTTGTATTACAACACAAGTGGTACTCAAAATTCAGCTGTAGGTCATTACGCGTTAAACGCTAATACAACAGGCTCCCAAAATACAGCATCTGGTGCATATGCTTTAGCTAAGCAGACTACTGCCAGCTATAATGTTGCAATGGGTCGTACAGCTATGTACGAAAATACAACAGGTGCTTTTAACACTGCATTAGGTGTTAATGCTTTGAGATGTAATACTACAGGATGTAGAAATACTGCTAGTGGTTACAGGGCTTTGTATTGTGCAACAACTGCTTGTTATAATCAAGCTTTTGGTTTTTGTGCGGGACATAATAACACTACTGGAGCTGCTAATTCATCTTTTGGTTATATTGCTTTAATTAAAACGACTACCGGAACTCATAACACGGCTTTAGGTAATGAATCTTTAGCTTGCAACACTACTGGTTTTGGTAATACAGCCTCTGGTTACAGAACTCTTTTTAATAATACTACCGGAGAAAGAAACACAGCTGTAGGTCATTTAGCAGCTGCTAATACCACATCAGGAAGATGGAACATAGCAGTTGGTGCTTGCTCTCTTTATAATAATGGATGCGGTGCTTACAATGTAACTACTGGTTATAGGAGTTTATTTAACAACTCATCGGGTTGTGAAAATACTGCATCTGGTTTATATGCAGGGTATGGCATTACAACAGGTGGTTGTAATGTTGCTATTGGAGCTAGATCTTTAGAATGTAACACCACTAATAATCAAAATGTTGCTGTAGGTTATCAATCTCTAAAAAATAACTTATCTTACGGTATGACCGCTGCTGGTGCTAATAGTTTAAACGCTAATACTACTGGTACTTGCAGTGTCGCTTTTGGTGAAGCTGCTTTATTTAAAAACACGACAGGTAACAACAATACAGCATTAGGTGTATACGCGCTTTTATGTAACACTACAGGTCCTGATAATACTTTTATAGGTAGATGTGCTGGAGCTTTAATTACTACAGCGGGATATAATGTAGGGGTAGGTGGTTCGACTTTAAAGAGTGTTGCGACAGCTAATAATACTGCGGTTGGGTTCGCAGCAATGCTTTCTACTACTTCGGGTAGTGGTACTGCTATAGGTGCTTATGCTTTATATGCAAACACGACAGGAGTAAGTAACACTGCTAGTGGGTATTATTCCTTGAGAGCAAATTCTTCTGGTCATTATAATACTGCATATGGTCATATGAGTTTGAGACACAACACCACTGCATTAAATAATACTGGTATTGGTTTTCAATCTTTATATGATGTAACAACAGGTTCTAATAACACTGCATCAGGTTATAGATCTGCATTTAATATTACAACAGGTACTCACAATGTATCGATGGGCTTTAGGTCTATGTATTGTGGAACAACATCGTGCCAAAATGTAGCTTTGGGTAGCATGACATTATGCAACAATACTGGTAGCAACAATACTGCAGTTGGTCACTCAAGTCAAAAGCATAATACGTCTGGTATCTGTAATACTGCTTTAGGGGATAATTCTTTGTATAGTAACACGACTGGTACCTACAATACAGCTAGTGGTAACAATGCTCTTTATTCTAACACAACCGGTACTGGCAATAACGCTACAGGTTATCTATCTCTCTATTGTAATACCACAGGTAGTAATAATGTTGCTGTAGGTAATCAGTCAATATATAGCAACACAACAGGAACTAAAAATATTGCTGTTGGTATAGATAGTTTGTATAGCATTACCGCAGCAAGAGATAATGTAGCTTTAGGTTTTTCAGCTCTCAAGTTTAATACTGTAAATGCTATTACTGCTGTTGGTAGTGAAGCATTTTTAGCTAATACAACAGGAGTTCGTAATGTCGGTTTGGGGTATAAAGCTGGTAGATTTAATACTACAGGGTCTAATAATACTACCAGCGGTTATTATGCATTAAAAAATAATACAACTGGAGCATCTAATTCAGCTTTTGGTAATAACGCGTTGTTTAGTAATACTACAGGGTGTTACAACTCAGCTTTAGGTTATGAAGCTTCTAAAAGCAATACAACAGGACGTTGTAATACTAGTTTAGGTTTTCAATCGTTGTTTTACAACCAAACTGGTGAAAGAAATACAGCTTTAGGCATGTATGCCTTCCATAAATCTTGTAATGTAAATGACAATACAGGAGTAGGATACGGAGCTGGTATATGTACAACTACAGGCACTCAAAACACTACGGTAGGTAGTTGTGCGCTGTATAGTAATACTACTGGCGCGTACAATACAGTAACTGGATATCAAGCAGGTAAATTCAACACCACTGGCGAACGCAACTCAGCATTTGGTAGACATGCTTTGTATAACAATACAACTGGTTGTTACAATGGTGCTTTTGGTATGTTTGCTTTAGAGCAAAATACTACAGGTAGCCAAAATACTGCTGTTGGTTATTTTTCACTAGGATGTAATACAACTGGAGTATGTAATACTGCAGTTGGGGTAGAATCTTTAATGAACAACACAACCGGAATTGAAAATTCTGCCTTTGGTCAAAGAGCTTTATGTGTTAACAGTACAGGAAGTTACAATGCAGCATTTGGTTTAGAAGCTATGAGGAATAACACTACTGGTGAGCGCAATTCCGCTTTCGGTAGAACATCTTTATTTAATAACACAACTGGGGCTTGTAATGTAGCAATGGGTATGTATGCTTTACTCACTAATACTACTGGAAGCTTTAATGCAGCAATGGGTTATGAAGCTTTATGCGCTGCCACTACTGGCACTTATAATTCTGCTTTTGGTTGTGGTGCTATGCGTTACAATACTGGTAGTTATAATACTGCATTTGGTAGACAGGCCTTATTCCAAGGTTCAAATGGCAATAATGTAGCTATAGGTAATAACGCGATGGTTTGTCTCACCACTGGTCATTGTAATACTTCAGTAGGTAATGGTGCTGGTTATTATACAACATCAGGTATTTATAATACTTTTGTTGGAATGAATGCAGGTCAGAATAATTCTTCTGCTTCTAGAAATACCTCTCTTGGTTTTTATTCTTTAAGGCAAGCTACAACAGCAGCTTGCAATACTGCTTCAGGTGCTTATTCTCTTAATAGTGCTACAACGGGCGGTAGTAATGTAGCGTTAGGAAATAGTGCTGGTTATGCTATTACAACGGGTTACTGCAACACTTTAATCGGAAGAAGCGTTGCAGGAAATATGAACTCAGGTTTTAGTAATGTTGTGATAGGTACCAACGCAGGGAATTCTCTTACAAATGGTTATAATAATGTTGTTATTGGTCACGTTGCAGATACAGGATCTAATACTTGCAACAGTATAGTTATTGGTCGCAACGCTCAAGGCTGCGGAACTAACACAACAGTTATTGGCAATAGTTCTACAACTTGTACATACATAACATCTCCATTACATGCATGCACCTCTACCTCAGGATGTTCGGCGTTAACAGTTGTAGGCACTAATGGCACATTGTTTGAAGTTGTGGATGATTTAAGCGATTCATTAATGTCGGTTAATGATGCGGCTGGTTTGCCTGTGTTGGAGGTAAATGCTGATAATTCAGTTTGTGCTGGTAGATATGGTTGTAGTGATTTTTATATTTCTTGTGCTGGTAATGTAGGTATAGGTACTACAAGTCCTGAAAGAAAGCTTCATGTTTATAAAGGGGAGTCGAGTGGAGCGGCATCTAATTCTGATAGCGCATTAGTTCTTGAAAATAATTCAAGCACTTATCTTCAGTTTTTAACTCCTACCACATCAGAATCAGGTCTGTTATTCGGAGACAATGATAATGATAGAGGAGCATTAACTTACAGTCATAATAATGACTCTATGAATTTTAGAGTCGCCGCTAACACTAGGATGTTTATTAACAGCAGCGGTTCTGTTGGTATAGGTACTACAAGTCCTTCTCAAAAATTACATGTTGTTGGGACTATAAAAGCTGGTGGGAACGCTCAAGTCTTTACCGCTAATACTCCTTCATCTAATTCTCAGGCATGTATTTCAATATGCAATAATAATGGCGGCAGTAAATTAGCTGAATTAAGTGTGGTTGATTATTCTGGGGTAATTGTAGGTGGTTCTTTAACTTTGGGTGTAGGTATAACTTCTTATGCCGCTTTAGGTGGAACCGATTTAAATGGCGGCGATCTAACATTAAAGAATCCAAGCGGAACCACAACTATCTTTTTAGATGGAAGCGCTGGTAGCATAGAATCCAGAGGTCTAAGTGGGGATGCTTGTTCGGTCGCAATAGGTCAATGCGCTTTAAATAGTAATACTACTGGTTGTCATAATGTCGCAGTAGGTTTTTGTGCATTGAAATCTAATACTAGCGGTCGTCATAGTGTAGCCGTTGGTATGTGTGCGTTAAGAAATCAAACAACAGGTTATGGTAATGTTACATCAGGATGCGCAGCAGGCGCTGCAGTTACTACAGGCACTTTAAATACATATATTGGTCATCAAGTAGCTCCACAAGCAACAGTAGGATCGTCCAATGTTTTTATTGGCAATGCAGCTGGATTTTATTTGGGCAATGGAGATCAAAACACAGCGATAGGTAGAAATGCTTTATATAATAGTTATCACTGTGATAATAATACTGCTATAGGGTATAGAGCTAACTTTACAGGTAATATGCTAGGTCATAATATAGCTGTAGGAGCATGCGCGAATAGCAGTACAACAGTAGGACATACAGTTTGGGGGTCATCTTCAAATAATGTTCAAAATTGTGTTTATACAGCATGGTCAAATGTTTCTGACTGTAGAGATAAAACTGATATTTCTCTTCTGTCTTCTTCTTATGGCATAAGTTTTATTAAAAAGTTAAAACCCGTTAGTTATAAATGGGACAATCGCGACACGTATGTGAGAGAATGTTCTTGCTCTTATGGGCAAAAAGATGGGACATTAAAATCTGAAAAATGTCATTACGGATTTATCGCTCAAGATATTAAATCGACTTTAGAAAGTTTAAATATTACATTTGATGGATTGACTCATGATTCTGAAAAAGATGCTTATAGATTAACTTACGAAGAATTAATAGCGCCGCTTGTTAAAGCTGTTCAAGAGCTCACAGAAAGAGTTGAAAATCTTGAGGCAGGTAATTAAAATAATTAGTGACAAAAATATTAATTGGCACCCCTGCGCATGATGGCAGGTTGGATGTTTGGTACACAAATAGCTTAATCAATACAGTAAAAATGTCTTTTGAGAAAGGTGTTCGTATTGACCCTATTTATACTAGCTTCGATAGCCTTATTCAAAGAGCTCGCAATTCTTTATTTAAAATTGCTGTAGAGCAAGATTATGATTATTTATTCTTTATTGATAGCGATGTGGAATGGGAGCCAGAATGGTTCTACAGAATCTTAGAGTGCCCAGAAGATATTGTTGGTGCGGCGCTTGTTAAAAAATCAGACGATAACGAAGGGTATACTTGCAAGTTACTAAATAAAAAATTAGAATTAAATGAAAGAAAAAATCTTGTTAAGGCAGATGGTGTCGGAACAGGATTTTTAAAGTTTTCTAAAAAAGCTATTCACACACTTTGGGATAACAGTCCAGAATATAAAAACGAAGAAAGAATGGATGACACTCCTGATAGATTAGTTTGTAATGTAGAAATAAAAAATGGAATTTTAATTAGCGAAGATTATATTTTATGTAATAAAGCTAAACAACTAGGGTTTGATCTGTGGTTAGATCCTACAATAACAATTAATCATATGGGACCAAAAAAATTTAGAGGAGATATAGATAGGTTTTTACGGAAAGCGGGTTATCATGTCTGATCCAGTTCAGCCGCTTGGTGGTACAGAATTGATGTTTAATGAGTTGCAGCGCAGAATCTCGCGCCAATACTTCGATAAGTTTTCTATTTTTAATTACGCTGCTCACGCTAATTTTAATAAACCTACTATTTATTGGAATCAGTTATCATATGATCAAGAAGCAGTTCAGTTTTTATTAGATCTTCAACTTGTAGAAAAAATAAATCGTTTTGTTTTTGTTAGTAATTGGCAAGCGGAGATCTTTCGTAAAACATTTAACTTAAATGGAGAGCAGATAAAAATAATGCGCAACGCATGTTTGGGTGTTACTCCAGATTTAAATAAAAATAATAAAGTATTAAAAATTTGTTATATGTCTACTCCGTGGAGGGGTTTGAATGTTTTGTTAAGAGCTTGGGAGTTATTGCGCCCAGCTAACTGTGAGTTGCATGTTTTTTCTAGCACGAAAATTTACGGACAACAATTTGCTTTAGCTAGTGGTAATCAGTACGATTATTTATATGAAAAATGTAATGCTTTAAAAGGTGTTGTTTATAGGGGTATGACTGACAATGCTGTGTTGCGCGGTGAATTATCTACGTTTGATATTTTAGCTTATCCTTCAACATTTGAAGAAACGTCTTGTATTTCAGTTATAGACGCACTCAGCGCTGGGCTCAAGGTAGTTTGTTCTAATATTGGCGCTTTACCTGAGACAACAGAAGGGTGGGCTGAGATGTATTCTTTTGTTCAGGATAATGAAAGACACGCTCAAATATTCGCTGCTAAATTGTCTGAAGTTATCGCAAAATATAAACGCGGCGACTATAAACAAGAACTACAAAATCAAGTAAACGTATATGGGCCAAAGTGGAGTTGGAATCAGCGCGAAAAAGAGTGGTTGAAATATTTAGATGGTCTACAATAAATTAAAAAATTTAAATTTAAAAAATATTATTGATGTAGGTGCATTTGTTGGAGACTTTTCTTTCTCTATGTCTAATGTTTATCCTGAAGCTAAAATCTTTATGATTGAGGCTAATCCTAATTGCGAAAAATATTTAATCGCCAAACATTTTCCGTATAAAATTTGTTGTTTATCAGATAAAGAAAAAGAAGTAGATTTTTATTTGCAAGATGATGTAGATATTTGTAGTGGGGGTTCGTATTATAAAGAGAAGACGATACATTATAACAAAAATAGAAAAATAAAATTAAAAACAGAAACTTTAGATAGTTTAAATTTATTTCCTGATGAAGAGATTTCATTATTGAAATTAGATACGCAAGGTTCTGAGTTAGATATTTTAAATGGTGCTCCAAATTTAATAAAAAGGTGTAAATATATTTTGATAGAAACGTCTTTGTACGATTATAATGAAGGAGCGCCTTTGATGGAAAATGTTTTTGGTTATATGGAAAATATTGGTTTTTCAGCAACTAAAATAATTGAACAAAATTCAGCGGGAAACATTATTTTTCAAATAGACTTTTTATTTAGAAATACAAACATAAACATATAATATATTATAACATTATGGAAGATAACATGACGCAAGAAGAGATTCAAAGCTCTATTTCGGCTGCATTTGATTCTGTTAACTTAATTAATGGAATCGTAGACGGTACTCAAATGACAAATGAGAGTTCCCAAGAAAAGCAAGATACCATTGAACGCAATGTGGGGCACTTAAATATTATGCTTGGTAAGAGTTGGTTCGCTGACGCACTTACTGAGCAGCAGGATGCTGACATTGACGCTGCTATTGTAGCAGGTAATGGGTATACTCCTTAATTATGACTGAGAAGTATTTGGTTTTTCACGTAGAAGGTGGGCTGGGTAAAAACGTAGCTTCAACTGCCGTTATTACTCACCTCAAAAAGAAATATAGTGATAGAAAAATCGTTGTTGTTGCTTCTTATCCAGAAGTATTTTTAAACAATGAAAACATCTATAGGGTTTATAGGGTAGGGGCAACACCTTATTTTTATGATAATTATATTCATAATAAAGACACTATTGTTTTGCGAAAAGAGCCATACTACGAGAATGATCATATCATGCGAAAAACGCCTTTATATGAAACTTGGTTTAATATGTATGGGATTCCTTATAAGAAGGAAGAGATTCGCCCATATATACCAATGAATGGTGTGCAAAATATTTGGGCGCAAGAATGGCGACGTGAGAAACCAATACTTCTCTTACAAACTAACGGTGGTCCTTTAGACGAAAATATGCAACCGAATGCATACGCTTGGACTAGAGATATGCCGCCGATGGTAGCTGAGATTATAGCAAAAGCAGCTGCTGAAAAATATCATGTTATTAGAATTTGTCGCTCTAACTCCTACCATTTAGATGGTGTGGAAAGAGTTGATAAACCGCTTTCTAATTTTCAGTTGTTTGCATTAATTTTAGCTTCTGAAAAAAGAGCTTTAATTGATTCTTCTTTACATCATGCTGCGGCAGCATTTAACAAACCTTCTACAGTTATGTGGGTTGGCACAGATCCTAAAATGTTTGGTTATGACATGCATCACAATATCTGTGCTAAAGAACCTTCAGGTAAGATAAAAAGAATTGATAGTTATATTTTTGATTATGATTTTCATGGTAATCACCATGAGTTTCCGTATTATGCGAATGATACTATTTTTAATTCGCAAGAAATATTAAATTCTTTAGCTCTTTAATTTTATATTTTGCTTTAATAAGTGTAAAGTATATATATGGTTTCATACAGCGTACACAATTTAGCTGACGAAATATTCGGTAATGAATTTGACTATGACTCTGGGTATGCTCAGTTTTATTTTATTAGTGGTTGGCTGGCAAATAATGTGGGTCAGCTGAATGCAAAGATATTTACTGAATTTGAAGTTGTAAGTGGTAATTTCACTCCTACTGGGGAATTCAAGCAAGAGGAAAGAGCTATTTATAAGCAAATGTATTTGTATGAATTCTACACCAAAAAAACTCGTCAAGTTCTTCGAGGTATAGATTCTTCTGCTGATTTTGTAACATTAAGAGAAGGTGATACAATGATCACTAGAACTAATAAAAACGAATTATCTAAAACTTACAGAGGTTTAGCTAATGACGCAAAAGAAGAATTAGATAATTTAATAGATTCTTATAAAATATTTCAAGCAGCTCCCGTTCAGGTTGCTGGCTTCGACGGGTCTCCGTTAGCTAGTGGAACAGGTTTACATTGTTAATTAAATACACGAATAAATAAAATAAAAACCCCGCCCAGATGGACGGGGTTTTTTGCTGTATAAGGTTTATTTTAATCTAATCTGCCTGTGCCGGGGATGAAGAATTTTTGAACAACTGCATCAGCTTGTTCTGTGCCGTAACTTCCAGACATGAAAACACCAGCAGAAGTATCATTCGCACCACCAAGTTGTACTGTGTATGTGATATCAACAGTTTGATTGTCGCCAATTGCTTCAGAGTAGGTTTCAGAAACAAGTCTTGCGCCTTTGATTTCATAACGCATCTTAGGAACAGGGCTTGTTTGATTTTGGTCATTTAAGACAACAGCAAAAGTCAATTCGCTTGTATCAGCCATAATATCGAATAAGTTTGCATCTTTTAATTCGGAAACAACTGCGCTAATGTTTAATTCCATATTAATTGGAACATCAACAACTCTTGTGTAACCAAATACGCTACCTAATCTTTGTAAGATAGTTCTTGTTAAAGGAATGGAAAAACTAAAAGATTGAATATGAGCTGAATCATCACCGCTAATTGAAGACATACCACTTGTATCGGGGAATTCAATTGTGATATCGCCGGGACGTAAAGCGCTGACTGTAGATGTTCCTGTGGTAAACCCTGTATAATTGTATAATGTATCGCTGTTTACAATACCGGGAACGTGTCTGGAATAATCTATCTTGTAAGCCTTTTCAACATCTGTAAACTTTGTAGCTGGAGTTTGAAATAGGTTAACAGCTGGGCTGTTGCCAGATATATACTCCATTTTATTTGTGAAAGCTCCAGCGGCGTCAGCAACAGCATTCGATGCTTTTGCTACATTGTAATCGGTTTTAATATTGAAAGCTTCAACGGTTACAGTTGCTGTAGGTAATCCACCAACAGCAGCTTCAAAAGAATAATCTGTAACAAAACCGTTTCCGATTGCCACAACAGAATTTGTTCCATCAAATGTATCTGATTGACCAACAACGTCTTCACCGTCATCAACGGTTAAAATGTAATAGTTATTTCCTTGTGTATCTTGTAAAAGGCCAGAAATAGATTGAGCTCCTAGTCTGCCTGTAGACATGAGGCCATCAGTTACGCCAGCTTTTAATCCTGTCATATTGAAGCCCATTAGTCTTTCATTGTAGCCATCAGTAACATAATAGCTAAAATCGAGACCAACTGTAGGTGGTTCTGTTACGAGTGTATCGATACGAGCTAGTTTACCGAATTCGTTGATATCCTGTCTATTTAACGTAAAGTTAAAGTTACAGTTTTGAATACGGTCCATTTTTTTAAGTAGCGAAATACCAGACTTAAATTGATCTAGAGAATCAGGGCCGAATTCTGTTGCGTTCGATGCGAATAGCTCAGGGCCTGATGCTACACCGCTAACTTGAGCTCCAGTAGAGCTAGGAGCGATAAATAAAGCTTGACTTTGGTAAATTACACGATTTCTTCTTGCCATAATATTTTTTAGTTAAATTGTTATTTTTATTTACAGTTTATGTGGTATATTGTGAAATTTTATAATCTGGGATATCTATTTGTTTTGATTTCAAATTCAATAAAACCAATGTTTAATTCTGGGTTTAGTTCTTTTAAGTTATTATCTCTTATTTTTGAGGTTTCTACGTCTGCTACGTAAAATTTTTCAGGACCACATTCAGCAACTACATTTTTGTAGTCATAACCAGTGCTGTAAACGCCAGTTTTCAACAAGCCAAACTCAGCTATAGGGTGACAATTCATTGGTATTTTTCCAATAACTTCATTAAAAGAATCAGCAAAAGTACTTAAAACACCATCTAGTTGGTATAAATTTTCACAAAATGCGACAGCCTTGACATAACATGTAGTTAGATCTTCTCCCCCAAAAGAAAAAGGTTCGTTATCAATTTCTTCCATAGACACAAAAACAGAAGGTGTCGCCGGAGTGTACGGTTTTACATAATTTTCAGATATTGTAAATCTGCTATTTGTTATGTATTTATTTTCAATTATTAATTTATCTTCTGTTTGATCTGTGATATAACTGTTTATTTCTTTTACTGTGTAAGTTCCGGAAATATCTAATCCAGTATTTACGCCACTATTAAAAATCACCCTTCCATTGTCAAAATCAAATTGCATACCACTTGTTCCCGTCGCGAGAAATGTGCCGTCTACTGTTAATCCGCTAGGTATTGTTGCGCCAGTGATACTGTGGTCGTAAACCCACTGTTTATAGGGAGATCCATAGACAACTTTACTGCCGCCAAGTCTTTCGTCGTTATAATTATAAAGTTTTGTGCTGTAAGTTTTGTAAGCTTCTACTTTTTTAAGTAAAAAATTATCAAACCAAAGAAAAAAGCTATTTATTAAATCATGTGAAAATGCTGGTTTCATATTTTAATGTTGTTTAAATCTTTAAATTTTTTTTCGTATTTATTTATTAGCGCAGAAATATATTGAGTATTTCTAAATCTAACCCCTTTTTGAACTTGTTTTTTTGCCTGAATGCCAAATCCAGATCTACTTCCTTGAGATTTTCTTAAATAATAACCAAGTCCTGATATACCTCTTTCAATTCCTCTAGCCCAACTTCTTCCTGACGCCCAAGGTAAAGGTGTAACAGAAAAAATTGTTTTAGCGCTAGGTATTTCAAATGTCGCTAGCGCCACGCCAGATGCAGCGCCTCCGTGTATTCTGAATGTGGATTTTTGTAATAAATCTTTTATTGGTGCTATGGGGTTATCGCCAGCACTAAAACCAATGAAAGAAAATAAATTAGTAATATTGTTTAAAGTTCCTGATATGTTTGAAGCATCTATTCCCGCTTCTATTTCTCTAGTCACAGGATGATCGTTGAATTCTTCTAGCATTTGATTTTTTATTTTTTCAAATTCTTTTTTTATAGCATTTCGCCTAGCTAGCACGAAGTCTTTATCTCTTTCTAAGTTTTTAAATAAATTTTTGTAAGGCGATGCCATTATTCTTCAGGTTTTAAATATAATGTATAGTATTTATTGTCAAATAATCCATGAGGTCTGAAAGATGAATTCAGCACGTATCTTTTGCCGTCTAAATCAAATCTTTTTGCGTCTTTTATATAAGCGTAGTCTGCTACAGCAATTTTTAATCTTACAGTGCCAACAACTGCGTCAATTTTAAGTTGAGATTCGACATTTGAATCAGTCCAAAGTCTTTTGCCAATATCATCTTCATATTGTATTCTAGCTTTAAAAGTCTTATAAACTGGTGTATTTATATATGAGGTAGTTCCTTCACCAGTATCATACAAAGGGTTAAAATTTGGGTCAGTTATAATAACAACTTTTGAGGCTTCTTTATAAACGGTAATATCACGCGCAAATGTTTCGTGAATATCGTCTATCACTGCATTCAACGCTGTTCTTTCAGATGCTGATATTAAGCTTGTTGCCATATTTATCTTTACACTGGTTGAAAAACTTTAGAATTATTAATATTATATACAGATAACAAAACTATGGCCAAAGTTTTACATACATTCACAGTCAACAGATTAGCTGAGATTGAAGAAGAAAAAACAGAAAAAGTAAAGAACGAAGCAGGGGAAGAAACCACTCGTTCTTATAAGGAAAAGGTAACGAAAAAGATACCTGTAAAAATTAAAATCAATCAGCCTTCGCGCCGACAAATGCAGGAAGCTGATATGGAATTTAGTGTCGAAATGAGTCGTTGTATTAGAAGTGGTATTTTAACAAAAGCAATGCTTTTAAATAAATACTCTGATACTGGAGGTTTAATTAGCGAATCTGATGCTAAATCTATGGTTGGCGCTGCAGATGAGTTGAGAGATCTTCAGGCCGAATTAAGCATTCTTAATTTAAAACCAGAATCAGAAAGAACGGAAAAAGAAAAAGAAAAAGCGAGTGATCTTACGTCGAAGATTTTAGCTAAGCGTAAAACTTTAATGGAAAAAGAAACGAGTTATATTACTCTTTTTAATCATACCGCTGATATTAAAGCTCAAAATAGAGCTATTTTATGGTATATTCTAAACCTTACTTTTTACAGCGATGAGACAATGGGTGATCAGTTTGAGCCATTGTTCCCGGGTAAAAATTTCGAACAAAGAGAAGCTGTTATGTTTGATTATGAAGATTCAGATAATGAAATTTATAACAAATGTTATAGTAAATTAGCTAGTATCGTAAGTCATTGGTTTTTTACTAGTAATATTGATACTGAAGAATTTGATAGGATTATTAGAGAAATAGATGGAACAACAGAGCCAGAACCAGAACCAGAGCAATCAGAGCCAGAAGGATCAGGAGAAGAGCCAGAAAAATCTGATAACTCAGGAGAAGAGTAATTCTTTAAGAAGGGCCTTTAGGGATATAAAAAGAGGATTCTCTAAGATAAATGTCTTAGGGAATTCTTTTTATTTAAAGCATATATCTTTCGACGATCAGATAGATATTGATGATGTATACGATAGATATCTTGAAGAAGCAAAAGAAAGAGGTGTGCCTACACACGACGACACTTTGGAAAGATTGGTTGAAGAAGGTGAATGGAGCGCAAAACAAGAAAGCAGAATTAAACAGCAGGAAGATTTTATTGAACAATTAAAAAACAATAAAAAAGTTCAGTATCTAAAAAAAGAAATTCAAAGATTAAATAAAGACATCGCCGAAGGAATTAAAAAGCTGAATGAAATGAAAAACGAAAGAGCGGCGTTATTTTCTAGAACCGCCGAATCTTATGCTGAAGAAAGAGTAAATGATTTTTATATTTTGAAATGTTTGTATAGGGACGAAAAGTTGCAAAATTTAGCTTATTCAGAGCAAGAGTTTGACGACATTGATTCTGAAGATTTGTTTCAAATAATAAAAGAATATAATAATGTATATTCTAATATTAATGATGAATCTATACAATATATAGTATTACAAGATTTTTACAATTTATTTATGCCGTTTGCGGAGCATGCTCATGAGTTTTATGGCAAGCCTATATGTGATTTAAGTTACAATCAGCTAAAACTTCTTATTTATTCAAGGTATTTTAGAAATATTTTTAATAATAACGACAAAATGCCTGAACACATCAAAAAAGATCCAGAAAGAATAATTGATTATGTAAATGCAAATGAAAATGCTAAAAAGATAATGGATCAAAAAGGCGAAAAAGAAGGTGCCGCCCAAACTATAGTCGGGGCTACGGAAGAAGACATGGAGTACATTGGCTTTAAGGGAGAAGGTGAGCGAACTAATTCTTTAAGTGAAGCAGCTAAGAAAAAAGGCGGCTCACTTTCTATGGAAGACATGATGAAATTGTTTGGATAAGCTGAATTTATATTATTTTTTGGTGTAAATAGTGTAGTATGGCAGTTCAAGTAAACGTTCAAGCAAATCAGCAAGCCTTAATTAATTCTATTCAACAAGGCGTAAATGCTTTTAATCAAAGATTTGCTAAGTCTAACACGCTTAATTTGAATATTAATGAGCGATCTTTTACTCAGCCTTTAGGCAGAATAACTGGAGCCGTTGATGATTTTGGTTCAGCAATGGCCGCTTCTAATGCGCGTGTTATAGCATTTGGCGCTTCCACAGCTGTTTTGGGTACAGCAATAGCTAGTTTCAGGGCTTTGGCTAAGTCTACTATTGAGGTTGAAAAGAATTTAACGGATGTTAATCGTATTTTAAATTTATCAACAGGTCAGCTTCAGGAATTTGGCAGAGCTTTATTTGATATTAGCAAAAGAACGGCGACTTCTTTTAACGATGCTTCAAAGGCTTTACTTGAATTTTCTCGCCAAGGTTTAAGTGCGGAGGAAACCTTAAGAAGAACTAACGACGCTTTAACATTAACTCGTCTAGCTGGTTTAGGAGCTGAAGCTTCCGTTGCAGCTTTAACTGCTACGGTCAACGGATTCGCTAAAAGTGGAATTAACACCACTCAGGTTTTAAATAAATTAGTTGCAGTTGAACAAGCTTTTGCTGTTAGCGCTAGAGATTTATCCGAAGGTTTGGCTCGTACTGGTCAAGCGGCCCAAGAAGCTGGCGCTGACATAGATCAGTTAAACGCTTTAATAGCAGCAGCACAGCAAAGAACGGCTAGAGGTGGTGCTGTTATTGGTAACGCATTAAAAACAATTTTTACTCGCTTACAACGTAGTGATACTCTAGACAGATTGGAAGAATTTAATATTGCTGTTAGGGATATCCAAGGCAACACCTTACCGGCGACTACTATTCTTCAAAATTTTGCTGGCGCTTACGATAAATTAGCTGACGCTCAAAGAGCTCAATTATCAGAACAAGTTGCTGGTGTTTATCAGGTTAATATTTTAAAGGCTGTTATAAGTGATTTAAATTCTGAGCAGAGTATTTATGCAGATGCTTTAGTTAAGGGAACAAGAGCGACAAATGAAGCTGCCGTTGCTAATGCAAGATTAAATCAAACAGTCTCAGCTTTATTGGTGCAAGTTGGGAATAGCACTCAACAATTAGCTTCTACTATAGGTAGTGTAACATTTGATCCTTTAGTTAAATCAGCGGCTAGGGCTGCTAACGCAATAACAGAATCTATTAATAATTTAATAACTGGTGATGACTTAGGAGGTCAATTGGCTAATGGATTATTAAAAGGGATAAGAAATGTTTTAGCAGGCCCGGGTGCAGTAGCTGCTTTTTACACTTTATTTAAATTAGTTCAAAGTTCTTTTACTTATGTTGCGCAAGCTTTACCTCAAATAGCTGGCATAACGACAGAAACGCAAAAAAGAAGAAATTTAGAACAAGCTATTCTCGGCATACTTCAAACAGAAAGTAATATATCTAAATCTATTTTAGGTAATACAGGAAATCAAGCTCAGCAAGCGAAGATATTATTAGGAGTAGCTCAGCAGCAAACTAATCAATATAGAGAGCAGTTAAGGTTGGCTGGATCTTTGGCTACGACTTTAAGGGGCCAAGGGGTTTCTGTTGGAGCGAGAGGCTTACAAACAAGAAGCGGTGGCTATATTCCAGCATCCACAAGAATGGCAGAAAGAGCTGGCGCTTTTGCTGGCGGATATGCTCCGGGTAAGGTTGTTAATTCTCCTGTTGGTGGGGTGATGAATACCGCTGAAGATGTTAAATATGTGCCCGGATTTGCGCAGCCGTTTATTAATCCCCCTAGGAATTCTAGGGCTGGAAAATTACACAGAGCAAATGCAGTGAAGCAGGTTGGCGTAGATCCTTATCAATATAGAGGATTTGTTCCTAATTTTGCTAGCTTATCAAAAGGATATATGGATTTAGGTGATTTAGATGCATTTTCTAGATCTAGAACAGAATTATTAAAATATGCTGAAATTAATAGAAAAGGTAATAAATTATCGAAGAGCAATATTAATTTAGAAGACCAAGTGAAATTTGGTTTTGATAAGGTTGTTAAGTTTGATGCGACTAAAGTTCCGGGTTTTCAAAGGGTTACTAATGTTAGAGATAGCGGTTTATCTAAAAAAGCTTTCGGTGAAGCATTCGAAGCTGCTATTATAAAATCAGGTAAGTTTGGTCGCATACAATTAGCTCATGGACTAAAGGGAGATTTTAGTTCTGCCGTAGACATGATAAATACGGGATCTAAGATAACAAAATTAATAGAAGCTAAGGGGGGTGGATATGATGCAGAGATAACTCCATTTAAAACAGCTAGAGCTGTAGCCGAAAATTTAAGCGACAGCAGGTTTAACAAAATGTTTACAAGTCCTAACCAAGAAACTTTAAAAAATAGGACTATGCTTATAGAAAATGCTAATTACCCAACAGTAAAAAGTAAATCTAGTAGAGGTAGCAGATACGGTGGTTATATTCCGAATTTCGCAGCAGCTTATCGTAATCCATTCACTGGCGAATTAAATAATGCTGCTATAGCAAGAGGGCTTAGATCAGGAAAACTTACTCAACAACAAGCCCAAGCAATGGGGTACTCTACTTCAGGCTCTAAGATAGAAGCTAGAAAAAATAAAAGAGCCGCCGCCGTTAACGCTTTGAATTATACAATGGCTTACGTGCCTTGGGATATTGAAGGTTTTAGAGGTGGAAGAAGTGGAGGTAGGTTAAATATAGCTCAAGGAACAGCTTATGAAAAATTTATATTAAACTTACTTAGAAGTGGTAAATTAAAAGGGACAACTTCGCTGGGCGCTCCTTTTGCTCTTCCGGCTAGACCAGACGTAGTTTCCTCTGCAGCTTTAAAAGGTGGAACATCTGCGCGTATAGATGGTTATTCTTTATCTGCTGGGGAAATGTATGAAATGAAAGCTGGTGACCCCGGAGCTACTTTAGCCGGTCTTCAAAATAAATTTGTTAAAGCGATAGAAAATAATCCTGAAATTCTTAATCCAAAAAGAAAATGGAAAAACTATATTTTTAGGACCACCGCTGCTAAAGGAAGAGGTGCTAGTGGTGGATTCATTCCTAATCTTGCTTATAAAGGTGAAGTTATGGATCTCGAAGAATTTATTAGCGGTCAAAAAGCTATTTATTCTGAAAGTCCGTTTCCTCATGTTAGAAATGAGAGCCAGCCAACATTCGCATCTGCTATCGCAGATCACGGTGGTTTAAGTAACGCTTTAAAAGATTCATATAGAAATCAAAGTGCTGCTGGAATGGTTTATGGTGGTTATGTACCTAACTTTGCGGCAAAATACCAAACGACAGAAGGCGCTGGGATTGACGTTGCAACAGGCGTTAAAAAAGCCATTGATTTAACAACTGATTCGCAGAAAAAATTAGATTTAGAGCTTAAGAATTTAATAAGGTTATACAAAGAAGGAGCTTTGACAAGAAGGGAATTAATAGCTTCAACAGATAAATTATCTGACGAAAATAAATTAACACTCGAATCTCAAAAGAGATTAAGAAAAAACATTAGTGCTAGAGCTAGATCAGAAGACAAAAAAACCAAACAAAATAATAAGCCTGAATCTCAGGGCCGAGGTGGTTTTGCAGCTGCCGGGACTGCTTTGGCGATAGGTGGACCACTTGTGGCTGGTTTTATTGAGCAAGCTGCATTTGGTAATAGGCAGAGGACAGACATGTCTGCTGGAGAAAGAGCTGGTCAAAATGTTCTCAGCACTGGCTTAACTACAGCTTCTACAGCTTTTGCAATAGGTGGTCAATTTGGTGTTCCGGGTTTAATTGGTGCTGGTGTAGCTACAGCAGCTATAACTGCTGCTTCTGCGATAGGGGCTATGTCTTTGAGCGCAGAAGAGTTTGGGCAGATTTTGGATAAATACAATCAAACTACCCAAGAGAATACAGGCGCAGCGCAGAATTATATACAAGCGTTAAAAACTTTAGAAACGGAAACTGATCCTGAAAAATTAGCTAAAGCTAATACCATTTTAGAAGATGAGTTTAGAAAAATAAAAGACGTTAATTTATCGAAAGCTTTTGATGAAGCTGGTGGAGATGTTGGAAAATTAACTGAGGCTTTAAAGACTTACGAAAAAGAAAGAAGACAGGGCAGCAGAAGAGCTGAAGAAAACGTTTTGGCCGCTTCTTTGGGTGAGGCTGGGTCGAGCGTAAAATCTTTAAATCAACTAGGATTTACGGCAGAACAAAGGACAGTCCAAATAAGTAATGGGGCAGGTGTTTTTAGCGCTGGACCCGGTGCTCCGGCAGTTAGCGTTAGAAATTATACTGCGTTAGCTGAAGGGCAGGAAGGAAAAATTTTAAATGCTTTTTCTCAAACTTTTGAAGATTTGGGATCTTTAACTGAAGAACAATTACAAGGTCTACAATCAGCTTTAAGAAGAGAGAAAATGGAGATAACCTTTGACGAATCAGATATAAGGGATTATTTAACTTCTTTAGGCGAGCAATCTTTAGATGAAGGCACAGCTTCTAATTTAGCTGGATTATTTAATCAGTTAGAAGATAGTGGCAATGTGGTGGGAGCCGCTATTATAAATAACTTAGTGTCTTTAATGCAGAAGCGTAAGGAAAATATAGATAAAGCTTCAAGTCAGGCACAAGGAAGAGAAACTTTGATTTCTAACTACAGAGCTTTTAGAACTAACTTGCAAAATCGTTTAACACAAGAGCTAGAAGGAATAAATGATAGAATAAGAAGTTTTCAAGCTGATTCATCTTTGCAAAACATGGTTTACTCTAAGCTTAATGAAATTAATAGTAATGTTTTTTCTTCTGTTATTAACAATGCGAATGATATAAGTAAATTCGCTCTTAGGGCTAACCAAGCATCTTTTGCCAGAGATATAGCTGTAGGTAATGCTAATAGAGCTGAGTCACAGGCTAGAGGGTTATCTGCATTAAATATTCAAGCTGGTCAAACTAATTTTAAGCAAGGGGTTTTTAAAGAAATAACTAGCCAAGGATTAACTTTGAGCGGTGGGGAAGGTGGTCAACAAGAACAGTTAAGTACATTTTTAAATTCTGAAGATTTCGCCAATAAAACAAGAGAAGATATAACTAATTTTGTTACAAGTCTTTTCGCGGGAGAAGATGGGAAATTAGCCCCTAAATACGATACTGTTATTCAGTCAATTGATGGCGCTAGAGAAAAATTAGAAAACTTAACAGAAGAAGAACAGAATAAATTAAATTTAGCGATTGAAACATCTAGACTGGAAGAGTTTAGCGCTAATTTAAACAAGCAAATAGCTGACGAGCAAATAAAACTAGATCAAGAAAGACTAAGAATAACCTTACAGCAAAAAGCTGCAGCAGAAGATTTAAGGTATGCCGTTGAATCAACAAGGATACAAGATCAGCAAGCTGTAGAGCTGCAAAGAATTGCTGCGGGTAGTCAATTTAGGTATGCCGGATTAGGTAGGGGAGAAGCTTTTATAGCTCGTCAAGCTGATGAAAGATCTATATTTGAAAAAGAGCAAGCTATGCGACAAAAACAAGCTATAGCAGAAGCTCAAAGAAGTGCAATAGAAATAGCCGCTCAGCAAGCTAACATAAATGCCCAAGATAGAAATACTCAAGCTGTGTTGGACTTGACTTTAGCAATGTATGCTCAAGAAACAAAAGATGCAGTAGCAGCTATGGATGGAAATAGAATATCGGCAGCAAGTAATAATATGAAAAATGTTATAGCCGCCCAGAATAATTTTAATAATAGATCTAATTTTAATGTTGGTTCTTTGCAGGGTGTGTCTCTTAATTCAGCCACAACAATAGCAGACGCTATAGCTCAAACAGAAGCGGCTATAGAAAATGCAACTGATGAAACTATAAAGCAGGGTTATGAGGTTCAGTTAAATAATTTAAAATTAGCTTCAGAAGAACTTAGTTCTTCAGCTACTGTTTTTGAAGCAGCTGCAGCTCAATCTGCAAGTGATTTTCAGAGGTCTTCTGGATTTGTTAATAACATGAAAAATGGTTTCCTCGATATGAAGAGTCAGTCGGATACTATTTTAGATAATTTAGGAAGAAATATTCCTAATCAATTTGCTGATGGCATGGCTAACGCTTTAACAGAGGTTGCTCAAGGTACTAAAAAAATTGGAGAAGCTTTCGAAGATGTAGCGATTGATTTTGGTCGCATGATTATGAAAGAAGTGATGCGAGCTGCAGTTGCTAGAACCTTAGGTTCTATAGCTCCGGGTCTTTTTGGTAATCAGGCTGGAGGTCTTATAAAAGCTCAAAACGGAATGTATGTTAGTGGTAATAGAACTGGAGACAGAAATTTAGCTTTATTAGAGGATGGCGAATACGTTTTAAACAGGAACGCTGTTATGAAAATGGGAGGACCTAGAGCTTTAGATAAGTTAAACTTTAAAATGGCTCCAAGATTCAATAGGGGAGGAAGCTTTTCTTCCATGGCTGGAAAGACAATTTCAGGAGAATTTACTGGAGAGGCTTTTTACGATTATGGCAATACTGCTTCAGGTATAGATCCAAGCAATTACACTGATTTTGCTCTTCAAAATGACGCTTATTTCCAAAATTTAAAAGAAAAACGTTTCGAAAGGCACATGAAGAAAATTGAAAAAAAATACAATAGAAAAATGAGGCAAGCTCAGCTTATTAGTTCTATTGTGGGTGCGGTAGGAAGTATGTTTTTAGGTGCTGGTTTATCTGGTTATAGTAGTGCTAGTCAAGCTGGAGCTCAAGGTAAATCAGCTTTAAATCAAGGGGCAATGACTGCTAAAGATACAGCGACTCAAGATGCAATGATGGCTGCAGCTCAAAAAAGCGATTATTCTTTTGGCAGGTTCATGCAGCAAAATGCTTCGAGCATAAGCATTAACAATGTGCCCATTGATACTTTGGCCGCTAATATGCAGAATTTCGTAGGTCCTGTGCAGGATTCAGTATTACAAAAATCTACTAGCGGCCTTAGTGGAATGAGGAATATAAGTTCTGGTATATCTTCTCAGGGTTTTGGTGTACAAACGGCCCCTAAAACAGGTGTGTTTCAAAGGATGTTTAATACAGGAAGTAATTTTCAAAGAGAATTTGTTACGCAAAGAGGAAAAAGGCAACAGGGGGGTTTGATTGGTTATAATTTAGGAGGTTTTGTTCCATATGGTTCTAGGTTAAGTGATACAATTCCTGCGATGCTTACAGGTGGTGAATATGTGATGAATAATAAAGCTGTAAAAAAATATGGATTAGGGACAATGAATTCTATGAATGCTGGCGCGTATCAAGCTGGAGGTGAAGCTTTATCTAACAGCTCGACAACCAACAATACAAATAATTCCACAAGCATTTCTATTAACGTAGACAGAAATGGTGCAACAACTTATGGCGCAGACACTACAAGCTACAAGCAGAACGATATTAAATTTTCTAAAGAAATGGCAAAACAAATTAATTCTATGGTAATTGGAATCATGTCTAATGAAAAAAGGTACGGAGGAGAATTATACAAAGATGATTTAAGGGGTTAAAATGAAAAACGCTATAACTAATTATGAGAATGTTTTTTATTACGAGCGATCCGCTTTATCTGGTGTTCTATCTGTTGATGGCTCCTACTCTTTAGAGTATTCGCCTATAAATGTAGTTGGAAAAGGTTTTTTAAAACAGGTTATGTCTACGGTTCCTTCAGCTAGCCTGTCTGTAAGTAGGTTTTTAACTAGGCAAGATCCTGTTTTAGATGCTACGGGAATGTCAAATAGGTTAGCTAAATCTGTTAATGCTGGCTTGTATTATAAAAATAAATATTTTGCATTTCAACATGGTTATTTGAGTTCTTTTGGGCTTAGCTGTTCTGTTGGAGAAATGCCAATTATTTCTAATGATTTTGAAGTTTATGGGGATATTGGTGGAAATTTTGACCCTTCTGGAGATGCTTACGCTGGTGTGGTTTTCGTTCCTCAGGTAAAAAATATTATTTTAACAACAAAAGGATCTGCGACTAATAGAATTACTCAGTTTAATGTTGATTATAGTATACCCAAGTCTGCTATATACGGAATATCTGAATTTAATTCTGAAATTCCTATAGAAGTTCACAATATGTATCCTATAGAAATAACTTCTAGTTTTACCATTGAAATAGACGACTATCAAACAAAAAGTATTTTTAATGATTTAACTAGCAATAGCGCGTCAGAATTTTCTATTGACATAAAGGCTTCTGTGTTAAATGACATAGGATTAGAGACAGCTGAAGGCATTCAATTTGAAACTTCTGACAACGAAGGAATTAATTCCCAAAACAAAGGGGATGACCCTTCTATTTTTAGTTTCAGCGCTTCTGATGCTGTTATTGTGTCAGAACAAGTTAGTTCTACATCAGATGATGTAATGAGTGTAAACCTATCATATAAAACATATTTAAATTAAAATGGCAAAATTTACAGATTTAACTCCAATATCTGGCCCTAACATGACTAATAGTTATGTTTTTGCGGTTTCTACAGCTTCAGATACTAGGTCTTTAACGCTTGATCAGTTGGAAAATTCTTTTACAGGTTTAGTTGCCAGAACAACTGACGGAATAAGTATTTTTGGGAATACTGTGCCTAGCGGTATAACTGTTGGTGATAATGGGTTTATAGGAATAGATAACTCTTCGCCTTTATATTCTTTGCATGTAGGGGATTATGGTGGAGTTACTAATCCTGAGTTTAGGATAACTGGATCTCAAACAGGCAGGTCTGTTGCGATGACTGTTGCTGATTCTGGTGTCTATTGGCAAACAATTAAAAAATCAAATGACACTGACTATTACATTCAAGTTTCAGATGATGATTCTAATTACACTGGAGTTTTTAATATAACTACAGGTGGTAATGTTGGTATTTTTGATGGTGCAGCAGATTTAACAGATAAATTTTTTGTATCAGGGGGTAATGTAAAGTTTGAAAACCAAGGATCTGGAATAATTTTTGATCCACAGAATGCTGAGATTAAAAATACTATTACTAATGACATTTTTTATATAAATAAAAGTAATTCTAATGACATAGTAATAGGTAACGACGTTTTTTACGTAACAAATAACAACTCTTCGCCAACTGTAGGGATAGGCACCACATCTCCGAGTTATCCGTTAGAAATACATGGTGAAAATACAATTCTAGATTTAGAAAACGCTTCTAGTTCAAGAAGTAGATTAAGGATTAGCAATAACGCAAGCACCGCTTTTATAACTTTACAATCTAATGTTTTAAATTTAGGGTCAACGAGTACAAGTAGCGTAAATAATTTAGTTTATGATGTGTCTACTAAAAGATTAGGTTTAGGTACAATTAGTCCAGCTAATAAATTGCATGTATACGATAATTCGAATTCTAGATTGTCTAAATTTGAAGGAACTCATTCTTCTAAATCAGAAGTGTTTCAGGTTCATAATTATGCTACAAATGATTACAGTGGGCCAAGAAACACGGTTTATACATTTGGTAGAGCTAATGTCAGCAGTGGTCCAACAACTACTACAGATATTAGCAAGTGGAGTATTGGCTTGTATGACGACGGAGCTACAAATACTTACGAGGATGTTTTTGTTTTTAGAGTTGATGGTGATACTTCTTCTGATTCTGCCATAAAAGCTTACATAGATAGAGATGGGGATTTAGATATACAGGGTTCGTATACAACAAATGGAAATTACTCTAAAGGTAAGTTTATTCAAGTTCACGAAACAAAAGTTACTGGGTCGGATGTTTATTTTAACCCTTTTCACGCAAGCTCTAGTTTGAGTCCAAGCGGGGTAAGTGGATTAAATTCGCCATTTGGTATTGCGCCTTACAATGGATCTATAGAAAAAATTCAAATAATTAGTGTAGATGATAATATTTATAATATTGCTTCTAGTGGGGCGAGGTTTGAAGTATCTGCTGTTACGCCGGGGTCTGGTGTTGATGGTTTTGTGAGTGGTTTTTATGGCACACCTTCTTCTGCTGCTACATCTTTGCCTACTAGTGGGATTGTTGCTCAAGCGCCTATAACTGGAATTAATTCTCCGGGTAAAGTTTACACTTTAACTTCTTCTGAATTTTCTGGTGTATTAAATTTTAATAAAAATCAATTAGTTCAATACAGAATATCAACACAGGAAGGAATAAAACCTGATGCAAATTATACGGTGATGTCTTCCATAAATTATAATATTGATTAATGGCTAGTTTTTTAAATTACAGAGATATAGATTTTAAAATAGAAGATTCTGTTTTTCATGCGGAAAGAGTGGATCTTTCTATTCAGTCTTCTGTTGATCCGATTATTTTAAGTGACGGTAGTCTTTTAGATTATAGCCCTTCTACGAATGTGGTTGGTTCTTTAAGTTTTGATTTTTATTTAACTGGTGCAATACCTTCTTATTTTAATGTAACAGGTGTAGATGAGTCTGCTGTTAAAGTAAATTTTGCTGAAGTTGAAATAAAAAATTGTTACTTGGTCGATTTATCTTTTTCTTTGGAGCCATTTCAGCCATTGCTTTTTTCCGCTGAGTTTGATTGGTATGGAAATATAAATGTAGAAGATTTTACTGAGCAAAGCGAAGCGAATAGAAAAAACAAAAGTGTTCCTAATTACATCGCTCATGCTGCGAAGTCTTACGTAGATAAAGAAAGTTTAGATGTAGGGAATATTGTTTCTTTATCTTACAATTCTTCTTGTGATAGGCCAGCTTATTTTAATCAAGACGAAACTGTTCCTTTTAGGGTGGCAAAATTAAATAAAAGATGTGAAGTTTCTTTGCAGTCTAATTCTTTAGGAGAAATGGTTTCTACTAAAGGCAAAAAAGCTGAAACAAATATTATTATTAAAGATTTTTATGGAACAGAAATGCATTCTTTTAATATTAGTGGAGTTTTAACTCAACAAAATTATAATATATCAAATAGATCTTACATGTTGTCTAATGCGTCGATTGAGCAGGTTGTAACAGAAAATAAAGTTTTAATATAATGAGTTCTACAATATCAGGGGTAAATATAAAAAATATTTATGAGTATGATTCTAATAGTTCATACGAAAAATATGATGTTGTTGATTATCAGTTGACTGTAGGGCCATCGTTTTATCCAAGTTATACTGGTTTAGGTCAAACAGGTTTGCATTTTTGGTTTAATAATGAATTTCAAAAAGATTTTTTAGTTGATTCAAGGGCTAGATTAACAGGATGGGCAAGCAGGGGTTCTGGGGAAGTATTTTTAACGCAAGATGGGGATGATAATGATCTTTATCCTTTGTTGGACTTTAACGCAAATTACACTTCGTTAAATAATGAACAGCTATTAACTGGTAAAGGTTTGTCATTTGAGAGTCGAACTATGTTTGTGTGCTTTGAAGCGTATCCTCATTCTGATGGATTGTTTTCAGAGCAAAATATTTTTGCTTGGGGTGATAGTGATTATGGTAATTACGCTTCTTCGGGGACTTTATCCATAGGTGGGCAAGATAATTCTCCAGATAACACAACTTACGCTAGAATATATTTAGATTCAGTTGGCTATATACCAGTCTGCCCTATATACAATGAACCTAATATAATAACAATTGTTCAAAGTTACAATGGTGGAAGTAAAAATTTAAAACTTAGGCAAAACGGCTATGAAATAGCAGATATAAATACTTTTAACGATGGTTGGATGGAAGAGCTTTTGTTGTTAGGGGATACGAAAACAAGTAATGGAGTAAAATATTACGATGTTTTTTCTTTTACAGGTGTTTTGTCAGAGTCTGAAATTGATAAGTATGAAAAATATTTATTTGAAAAATATTTTCATGTAGATGGATTTTACTACGCTAAGGATGATGTAGAGGCTAATGAATTATTTTCGCCTATAACTAGAGTGGGGAAATATTATTATTGGACAAGAGATTTGAGGGATTTGTTTAAATTATCTTACGGTTCTTCGTTTTCAGCAGAGTCTAATTCTTCTACTGTTTATTTCGGGGACGGATATCAGTCAAGCGTCAGTAAAAATATTAATAATCTTTTAATATCTTACAAACTAAAATATGAGGGATTGACAGATAGGCAAGCTAAATGTCTTATTGCGTTTTTTCAAAACACCCCAAATAATGTATTAAAAAGCGAGTATGAAGGATTTAATGGAGTAAATTTAGATTTATTTACGCCTCACAAAAAGAACGCAGAAGTTTACTTTTTAGATATAGATCACCAAACGCCTTATAATGATATTAATAATATAACAATAGATGCAAAATCTGTTTATGAAACAAATTTAAATTATTTGGGGTACACCATTGCTTTAGATGAAGTTGATATAAGAACTTATACTGATTCTTTAGAGGGTTTTGAGTATAATGATGTCGTTTATTTAGAAGATGAAGGTTATAATAACAGAGGTTACTATTTTTACACTGGGCAAGCTACATCTTCTTCATTAGAAACTATTAATGGACCTTTAGGTTTGAGATCTGATTTTACTAGATCTTTTTATTTTAAGCCTGATGTTGATTATTCTGTGAATTCTAGCCTTAAGCTTGGTTACGCAGATTTAAAAGGATCAACAGTTGAGTATTTTAAAGCAAGTATAAATCCAAATTTGCTAGAATTTGATTTAAAATTCAGTAACAGATCTGAAAAAGAAGCTAGAGCTATATTAAAATTTTTTGATGATAGGGCTGGTTTTAAATTATTTTCTTACACTTTGCCTCAACCTTACAATAAAAATATAACTGTGTATTGTCCTCAGTGGAGTCATGAGTATAATTTTAAAGATAATCATACTATAAATGCTAAATTTTTAGAATTCAGAGGTGCTTTAGCTATAGAAACAGGCGACAGTTCTGAAGAAGTAAATGTAGAGATAGGTAGAAAGACGGTTTTTAATACAATTATAACATTTTTTAAGTGCTGATTTTATATGTCTGAACACCCATATTATTACGGAATAGAAATGTCTGACGTGCCAACTGGTTTTGGTGGTTGTACGGGTATTACTATAAAAAACAAAGGCAATACCTCCATGGAGTATAAAGTCTCCATTTCTAATACTGATTTTGAAAACTTGTCTTCCGTAGATGGAGAGCTAACCGATAGTTTGTTTTTGTCTACGAAAAATAATGATATTGATGGCATAATTACAGATGAATTTGTATTTAATTTGGGGTCTTCTCCCGGGTTTAATGAAAAAAATTTTTATGTGTTTCATAAACCGTTTAGCGATTTTAATGAAGAAGTTACTCCTACAGCTGGGGAAGAAAGCTGTAGGATTACGGTAAAAACAAAATCTTTTTGGGAAGAAACTGAAGATGATATAATTATAGATGTTACGGGTAATAGGGTTTTACAATTTCCCAATACAGAAACTGTTTCAGAGTTTAGGGGTATTCAGGACAATGATACTGAAAATGGTTATAATATAGGTTTTTACTGGTCTTTTTTAAGTGGATTGACTTATACCACGGGTTTCAAAATAGAAGGTTTTATAAATTCTGATTTGACAATTCCTTTAGATGATTCGCCTTTTTATCATTCTGTAGAACAAAATTCACAACAGCTTTTGCCGCAATACGGAACTTATAAAGGTTTGTCGGGGGTAAATTTTTACAAGCAAATAAATAATTTACCTCAAGATAGCGATCTTTATTTCAGGATATCATCTTTAGATGAAGTTGGTGATCGATCTAGTGATTACGTTTATCCCACAGGTTATTGGTACGATAAAATTCCCGAAACATTTAGTGACAAAACTCGTTATTCATTGCATCCAGAGCCCGGTATGAATTTTAGATTTAAGCCTACGTTGTTAAGCATTGATTACAATCAGCAAAAGTTCAATCCAGAGGGTGGTCCTATTTTTTTGAATGATGTAATTACTAGAGCAACAGCGAATTTAGAAAATTTAGAAAAATCTCCTTATGATTTAACTGCTTATTCTGGCATTCAAATAAATTTTACAGATGTGATCGCTAATGGAGAAGTTATTGATGATGGAGGGATAATTCCACGAAAGGCGGCTGCTATTAATTTTTCCAACCCAAACGAATCTCAAGTTGTGTCGAATGCAGTTCAAAACTGGACTTTTGGGACAAATGATGATGATGTTTTTACGTTAGTTTTAAATTTTTCAAACTGTACAATTGTAGGTTTTCAAGGCGAGGGTGTTAAGGTGGATGGATATAATCAAAATGGAGAGGTTATTATAAACGAAAGATATTCTGAAGGTGGACCCGTTTTTGATTTTGATTTTTTAAATTATCTAGATTCAGCGGGGAAAGAAAGAAAGTTTGAATATCTAATTAACATAGATAAAAACACTAGATTTGTAGGAGGGCAGAAAGGAGGTCCGGCTTACATTATCACAGACCAATATAATGGTGTCATACAATCTTATGATGGGGATGATCCGCGAATTATAGATCTTATAACTAGCTCAAAAAACCAAATTAAAGATCCACTTAATGATAAAATTGGATATAATGTGGAATTAGTTAATCCGTCGGTAGAGATAAAGAGTTTACTGCCATATGATAAAGACATAATTCCTAAAATATCTTTAGGATATATAAAACATGAAATACCTCAAGATATAGATTTAGAATTTCATTTTTCTTGTGACAATATATCCAAAGAAGTGGGGGAAATTGAAAAAGAGATAGTAGATCTTAAAAATCCGCAAATAAAATTAGCCGCTTTTACGCAAAGTTCTGAAAGCTCAATAAATATTGATGCTTTAACTGTAGGGCAAAACACAACCTTGCATATTGATGCTAGAGTAGAGGGTATTCCTTTAAAACAAGGGACATCTGTTTTAGTGTTTGCTGACAACGAAAATAATTTTGTGGGGACGGTTGTGCAATTCGAAGATAACGCTTATCCTACTGCAGAACTTGTAGTAACAGTAACATCTAAGTCTGGAAATGGAACTTATTCTTCTTGGAAAGTAAGAGTCTATGACCCCATGACGATTAGAGAAATTTATGGTAAAAAAGTTTATGAAATTAAAGGTGTTGGGCATCATGAAGGCGTTGTGGAAAAAAACACCGACATCGTTCCTCCTGTTTTAGAGCACACTCGGCCAAATTACGCCAACCAAATTCAAGCTGCAATTACATTAAATACTACTCTAAACCCTAGTTACACAATTTTGGTTTTCGCCTTAGCGAGAGAAAAGATGGAAAAGGCAGGCAGCTTTGATGACCCTTATAAAACTTACCAAAAAATGTTAACACAGTGTAATTCTATTCATCAATTTGTTCTCAATGAATATGAAGAAGGAGGTGCGTATTATGTGGGTAGTCCATTTTTTTCTCCCACAGATCCTTTTTATAATTTTTTCTCTTACGATAGCGAAAATAATGCATACTCTTCTGAAGGGGGTACGGGAGCTTTCAAGCATTTAAACAAGGCTAGTTTTGTGGGGTCTACTCTTAATTCGATAGGACTTCTTGTGCCAAAATATTTAGTTCCGGGTGATGGCTATAACGAAGGTAAACCTATCCTCAGCGAATACCAACTTAGTTTGGGTGGTGGAAATCCTTTTGTGCCTCATAACAGTGTGAGAGAGATGGAAATTTGGTTTTTTAATAACCCTCTTTTCTGGCCGGAAAAAGGTGTGAATATATTACAAGATCCAAACAACCTAACCTCCAGAGGTAAAAAAGCGAGAAGTTTATATGGAAAATTTGCAGACTCTTTTGTGGATGTGGGCGGAGAAAAAAGATTAACTAGAAATAATAACTTATATCTTACGAATTTAAGTTCTTTTTCAGATATAAATTCATTCGTTGAAATTCCAGATATCAATGATGAACTTGATCCGTATAAAAATGCTTACTGGCCTCCTGTTGATGTTCAGGTGGTAAACGGGGGCGGAGATGATCCAACAAGTTTTAAAACATTTACATTATTTTTCGTTCAAATGCATAGTACATATGAAAATTTATCGGGAACTTCAGAAGCGAGGAGCGCTTATTTAGGTTCACATAACTTAGCCGTACGTAATATCCTTCAAGACGGTTTAAGTCATAAATTGACAAATGAAACAATAATAAATGGAACAAAAGTAATGAATGTACACAATTATTTAGAGCCTAATAAATTGTGGGGAGGTCAGTCGAATATTGTTGGGCAATCAAATTATGGGTATGTATCTGATCGGAGAGCATTTAGGATTGGATTGTCTAATAATGCTGATAATGATCTAACCAACAATTTAAATGATGAAAACACTAGAATGTTTTTATTTGATTATATACATGGAAACGCTGCAGACGCAACAAAAAGAGATGCTATTTCACAAAAAATAATAGATTCTTTAGTGTATAAATACAGAAATATTATATTGAAAACAACAAATAATAATATACAATTAACAAATTTTGGCCCTTCTGACAAAAATAATATTCCTTCGAGTTCAATTTTAGGATACCCAATTCCTATATCGCATCCGTTTTTGAAACTTTATACAGATCAATACAAATCATAATAAAACATCATGGCAGACAGTTTTTTATTAAATAATGAGCAAATAATAGATTTATTTGAAGTTAAATTAGGGGACCTTGATGGATATTTTAGGTTTCACGGATCTAAAAATTTAACTAGAGATGTGGTTTTTCAGGGTAAGACATTTCTTTTTATTCCGTGTGAAATATCTAGCGTAGTTTATGATTCTCAAGGTAAACATAATAGGCCTACGCTTTCTGTGTCTAATGTTAACAAATATATTAGCGAAATAATTAGAGACAGGGGTGATTTAGTCGGAAGAAGGTTCGATAGAAAAAAAATATTTACGCGAGATTTAGATGATGTTAATTTTCAGGGTAGTAGCCGCAAAACTTTACCCTCAAAAACCTACACCGGGTATTTAATTCATGAAAAATATATTATAAATAAAAAAATATCAGAAAATAGAGATACAGTTGAGTTTTCTTTATCTAATGTGTTTGATGTAGATGGTTTAACTGTTCCAGCTAGAAAAGTTTATAACGATTCTTGTCAGTGGCAATATAGGGGTAAGGGTTGTAATTATGGAAAAAAATTAAATTACGATGGACCTAGTATTAAAATTGTTGAAGGCAGAAACTATAGTGACTTTAGTAATGTTTGCTCGGAGCTTAATATTGATATTAATTTAGCATTATGGCTCCACCCTGAATCAAGCAGAACAATAAGTAATTCGGTTTCTTATGTTAATGAATCGGGAAAAAATTTAGTTTTTAATAAATTAACTCAATGGTCTAATTCCGCTAGTTCAATAAACTCAAATAACGGAGGCATAATTTTGCAACCTAGTAACATAGTTTTAAATAATGTTTTGTCTTTTAATGGAACAGAGCAGAATGATACTGGAGGGTTAATAGCTGCGGGTAAAGCTGGGGCATATTTTACTGTAAAAGGAACCAAATCTCCAACAAATGAATATGATACATCCTCTTTAAGTCTGTCCCCTGTTAGTGGTCAGTCTTTTAACTCGGGTTTAACAGTATTTTACGTTTCCGCTTTAGTGAATAAACTTTATTCTAATAATAGTTTAGCCAGAAGAGTTTTAACATCTTCTACCGGGGAAACTAATGACATAGCTTTAGGTTATGATAATCAACAAGTAAACGTAATAAGTGGTTTTAATGGGTTAAAAAAACAAGGAATTCCTTTTAAGAAAGCTATTAATAAATTAAATTTATACTCTTTAAGTTGTCAGCTTGCTTCTCAGCGGTTTTCTGATCCATCACTTTATTCTCAAAATGGTTTTCTTTACAAAGTTAAAAAAGGGTTTGATGTTTTTCCTAACTTTGGTATAAATTCTAAAGAAAATGAAGAAAGTGAGTGTGTTGTGTATGAAATAATTGTCTTTAATAAAAAGTTATCGGCTAAAGAAGCGAATGCAGTATCATCATATTTGCAATTAAAATATGATATCGAAGACGCTTTTTCGTCTACTTCTAATAATGCTTCTCAATTCTTAAATGATAATAGATTTAATTTTCGAGATGTTAAAAGTAAGTCATTTTTTCTTGATGAAGAAGGGCAATTGATACCTGATGGGAATATGGGCGTTCCTGTTGCGGACGACAATGATAAAACTTTCACTTTTAGAAGAGATAAAGGTGGTTATTATAATGAAAGTTATGGCTTAAAAAATTTACGATATAGAGGGGATTATAGTTCAGAAGAGTATTATGAAAAAGGAGATTTTGTGAAAATAGATTCGCAAATAGATTTTGATTTTAATGAAGCTTACAATCAAAAAACTGATGAAATTCCTTCTAGGTTTTTTGTTTGTATTGCCGCTTCTAAAGATAAAAATCCTTTAGATTTTACAAGTATATGGATTGAAGATAGATGTTCTAAAAAATTATCAGGTTGTCAAATAAGATTTCCGCCTAATGACTTACCTATACCTTTTGGTGGATTCCCCGGTACAGTTGGATATGAATACAGATTACCCGGAGGTTAAAAAAGAAATTTTAGATTTATTAAAAAATTTATCAGAAAAATCAAAAAAAGAGGTGTGTGGTTACATTTCTAGTAGTGGAGTTTTTTATGAAAAAGAAAACGTTCATCCAGATCCTGAGAATTTTTTTTTAATAGACCCTAAAGAATGCATGTGGGAAGATGATATTATTATTTTCCATAGTCATCCTGATAAAATAACTCACGAAGGATTTTCTGAGTGGGATATAGAAAATCAGTTTTATTTTCAGCTTGATATGTTATTATATAGTGTAAATAATAAAAAGTTTTACTATAAAAAAAATGATTAGTGTCAATTTAAGAGGTATTTTGGGTAAAAAATTAGGGGAAAAATGGTCTTTGGAGGCTTCTTCCATTATTGAGGTCTTTGAAGCTATAGAGGCTAATACTGGGAAAGTTAATAAATATTACTATGACTTAAATAAGTTTTGCACTCATTTCGCTATTTTAGTCAATGGGAATTTTCTTCCGTCTCATTTAATAAATGCTAAAATTTTAAAACCAAAAGATAAAGTGGAAATTGTGCCCGTGGTTCAAGGTGGCAGTCCGGTTGTTTTAATAATAATAGGTTTAGTTTTAATTGTTTTATCTTTCCTTTTATTAAAAGCTTTAAGTCCAAAAGCTTTCAAAGATAGGCAGTCAACTTCAACAGTTTTAGGTAATATTAGAAATGTATTAAATAGAAATATACCTGTGCCAATAGGTTATGGAAGATTGAAAATAGGATCTTCAGTTATTAGTAATAATATAATTTCAGTACCTAGGAAGAAAGAAAACAGAGAAGGCACGGACTCTCCGTTTACTCAATATTCACCTTACAGTAACGATGCATTATGAATGAAGATAATTTTAAAGAAGAGTTTTTTGTTGGGGGGATTCCTGAAGACTATGCCGATTTACATGGTAATTTGAATGAAGCTGGCATTATTGAAGAAGTTGAAAGGGCAGAATATGGCGGCGAAAAATATTATAACATAAAAAACTTGGACATATATGCGTTAGAAAGTGATGAATTATATAAAAGTACAGAAATTTTATGTGAAGGCCCTATTGAGGGTTTAGTTGACAAAAAAGGAAATGCTTTAAGTTATGTAAATACAAAAAATTTGAGTAATGTTGCTCTTGGGAAAGGAGTTTACCTTAATAATGTTCCGATAATAGATACTAAATTAAGAAGATTTAACTTTGTTACCGCAGGGTTTGATATTGTTTACGGAGATGAAAGTCAAAATGTTTTAGATTATCCTTCTACTATATATAGGTACAATAGTAGATTATATTTATGCGAGAATACCTTAAACGTAAAATACAATAAGCCTACTGTAGCTAACGGCCATGGTATGCAGGTAATAGATGGAAATCATTTTTACGAAAATGGGCTTGGAGCGCAGGAGCGTGATGAGGCCCTTGAGTATGCTGCGCCAGAGCAGGTGTTTCAACTTCAGGGTTTTTTAGAATATAAAAGAGTTAGCGATTTTTTAAATTGGTCTCCGAGTGAATACATGTGGAATGATAATGCAAGCTCGCTGAAAGGAACGTATTATGAATATATTTCAAATGCAGCGGGTATTGATGCTGTGACAATAGGGTATAAAACAACGAGAGAGACAAATTGGATCGAGACTTTAGGGGATAAATGGTTTGGTTTGGACCCTTCTACCGATACTAGAGACAAAGTTTCAAAAAAAGCATTGTTCATGCTTATGCCCAGTATAGTTGAAAGGGCTAGATCTTCTAGTAATCCGTTTAGGCATAAAATTAGAAATAAGTATTGTGATTTAATAAAAGTTCAAATAGGTATAGACGAGCTATATAGGCAAAGTGGTGAAGCTGAAGGTAACGGAGTGGGAAGTACACAGCCTGTGGAGTTTGGCCTTTGTGTTGAAATAGCGAAATCTAATTCAGCTGAAGCTTATTATTGTATAGTAGGATTTGACATGGCTTACTCTAGGGATAGTTTTGTTTTAGATATACCTATACAATTAAATTTAAACATTAATTCTTCTGACGAATATGTTTTAAGCGTTTTCCCTTTAATGCCTAGAGTGAACCCTGAAGATTCCGAAGTGTTTGTGAAATTAAGGGTTGCTTCAATTATTGAGCAAGTAAGAAGAAGGGGGCAATTTTCTTATCCTTATACGGTTTGTGCAAAAACAGCTATATCGTCTAGGCATTTTGGCACGGATGCTTCAAGGAGTTATGATTTAAAATTGTTGAAAGTGAAAATACCTAATAATTACGATGCTGAGGCAAGAAGTTACGAAGGGAATTGGGTTGGAAAATTTGACGGGTTTCTAAAATGGACTGATAATCCAGCTTGGGTTTATTACGATCTTTGTACAAATACAAGATACGGAATAGGTAAAGGTAAAATATTTGACAAAGATTTAAATAAATGGGATTTATATAAAATAGCTAAATATTGTGATGAATTAGTTGTAAGTAAAACCCCTTATAAGTATGTGCCTGATGAGTTTATTATAAACGAGCATAATCATAACGAAATATTTATAGAAAGAAAAGGTAGAAATTTAAGAGATTTTATGGCCCAATATCCTCCGGTTCTAAATAGCACTTACGTAGAGGTAGATGGTGAAATTGTTTTTGGGTCTGTAGCTCCCAGCGATCTTCCTGATGGTTCATTTGTTTATAATTTTCAAGAAGAAAATGGAGGGCCTCACAATAGTATGATTTTTCTATTCGATTTAGAGGATTCAGATGGAAAAAAAATAAAAACAAATTACAAAAAAATTATTTGGTCCGTAGTCGAAGGCGTTTTGAGAGATAATAATGATTTTACTGTTATTGATGATGATGACTCATTTTCTTATTCAACTCATTATAAAATAACCTTAATAAATGATTTTGGCCCTAGGAAAATTTTTGAAAGAGATAAAACTAGAACATTGTTGGAAGGCTTTAAAAGCAATGTTAGCCAGCAAGGTGATTTACTAGTTGCTTTATCAACAAAAAGCCAGATTGAGAACGCGTTAACTCTAGCGGATAAAAACACTGAGGATGGGGCTAAAGACTATATTTTAAATGAGTATGAGGATAAATATAAATCGCTTGATCCAGAAGGAATTGGAGCTTTTGTGAGAAATGAAGTTAGTAAAAGCATTTTTAGTGGAACTGGTGAAGATGAAGAAGTGCGGGACTCGTTGAATAAAAATAAAAAAATATTTGGCACATGTGTGCCTAGGGCGGAAAATTACAGAGACGCTTTAGAACCTAGATTTTCCGCTAACCTTTTAATAGAAAATGAAACAGAAGCTTTGAAGATACTGGATGATATATCCAGTATATTTAGGGGGATATCTTATTATAAAAATGGATACTTAACTGCAACAGTTGATGTAGATAAAGAGCCTAGTTATATTTTTAATAATACAAATGTAAAAGATGGATTGTTCACTTATTCAAGCGGGAGTTTGGATGGAAATTATAGTGTAGCAAAAGTTTTATATAAGGATAAGTTTAATTTATTTAACGATGAAGTGGAAATTGTTGAAGATCCAGATTTAGTCAAGAATTACGGTATCGTGCCAAAAGAAATTCTTGGTTTTGGGGTTACGTCTAAGGATCAAGCTAAAAGGTTGGGGGTTTGGCTTTTAGCTACAAATCGTTTTGAAAATCAAACTGTAACTTTTACAACTGATATTCAAGGGCTTTTATTAAAACCCAGTGATGTCATACAGATAGAAGATGATTTTAAGAGTTTTATTAGTTTGCAGGGAAGGGTTGTTACGATTAATTACTCAAGTAATTATGTTACAGTAGATAGAAAGCTAGATGTTAATTTAGCTGGGTCAAAAATAAAATTTTTGATGGATAAAAATTATAAGTCTGTAGATGAAATTCAAGATTCTTCTGAATCTTCTGAATTAGATAGAAAAGACATTTTAGAATTAAAAATTGACAGGATAGAAAATAATACTAGTCGGGTGTATATAGATACTGATTATAATTTTGATGGATTTACTTCTGTTTTAGCTTCAACACCTTTTATTATAGAAGATGTTAATAGCAATAAAGTAAATTCTGGGCTATATAAAATAGTAACAATAACAGAAGAGGATATTAATGAATACTCTTTATTCTGTATCAAACATAACCCCGTCAAGTATGAAAATGTTGACAGAGATGAATTGGTTTTTAATGCAAATAGAAAAGATGATATAGTTTCGTTTTCTAGAGCCGATAGCGTAAAAGAATTTGATTTAACTAGACTTGGTTTTGGGGCGGGAGGAGTAGATGACTTTTATACTGTAAGCAGAATACAAGGTGTTATTGATACTTCTGAATGCGATTACGCAATTGTTGAAGATGAGTCTTATATAACTGCAGAAACGGATGCTGGGACTTTTGCTGTTTTGAATATAGATTTTAATGAAATTTTAAGCAGAGTGATATCTAGAGCTGATAAAGATAATTATGACTTACCTTATTACCAAGAAGCTTTATCAATTCTTGAAGATGGTGGCGGATTTTTGTGTAAAATTTTAGCGAAAGGGCAATCTGTGACTTTTAAAATTTCTCAAGACGATCAGAATAAAATTAAAAGTGTATTTTTAGGTAGATATCCTGATGCGACAGCACAACCATTTGTGATTTCTCATGTTTCTGGGATAAAAATATATTTATATAATAAACTAAATCAAATAGTAGATATTAAGGCTTGATATGGAGGCAGTAACAGGAAATATAAGCAATAGTTATGATAACTTTAAGTTTGAGAATTTAAGCCTTGCGGGTAGAGTTAATTCTACTTTTATTGAATCGGCATACCCCGAAGATTATAATTTATCTTCTTTAGCTAACGTTAAAAAAATTAACATAGCGCAAGATTCGTTAATTTTAAATTTTACCATTAAAAATCCAGCTAATGGGAAATCTTATTTTAATACAGCAAATTTTGATCCTAATTTTTCAGGAATCAAAGTATCTGTCTTTACTAAAGACAGGGTTTTGCTGGAAGATGAGTATGCGAATTTAAAGGGCACCTTTTTTAATTTTAATACATCAGAATTTTACAATTTTTTAGATGGCCTTCTGTATGAGAGTACTGGAAATTTTGTATTAACAAATGGTGAAGTGTTGTCCGGGGCTGATCAGTTAAGGGAAGTGTTTTTAGATTTTTCAATTGTTAATTTTGATGAATCTGTAAACGGAACTGGTGATAGCGATTATGCTAGTAATTACAGTGTTTTATTTAATTTTTTGAAGTCAGATGTGACGGGTGTAGAGGTTGTGAGTGAACATCCTTTTATTATAAACCCTTTAGTTTCTAGTTTTCAAAGTTTAAAAGAGCTTGACGTTTTTACTTTTACTGGTGATTTTACAGGTGATTTTAATAAAATATCCGATCAAGTTCTGGTTTCTAAGACTGTATCTTTCCTGCAAGAAAATAATAAAAGTCAAAAATTTGTAGAACTTTCAGTCCCTAAAAATCTAAACCCTTGGTCTTCTTATTCTTACCCTTTTGGTTACTTAATAATACCCAGAGATTATTATAGTACAGGTAATTACTATTTATCGCCTACTTTAAAAAAGAATATATACGAAAATTATACTTACATAGATAAAATTCAAGATATAACGGGGTCTATATTTAAATCTCAAAACAAGTATGACAAAGATTTACAATTAGACGCTTTTGTTAAGTGGCAAACGCCTAAAATAGATAAAAGATTAAGTTTTGAAACTTTTATTAATGAGTATGGTGATGATTATATTTCAGGTAATGAAAGTAATAGCTCATCTTACATTTTAACTTCTAAAGCTGCTAAAATACAAGGCATTAGCTCGATTGTTTATGGAACTGGAAGTGGGAAAGTTTCAAATCTTTATAAAGATAATTACTATTCAGGGTTAGATTCGAGTGGTGTTTTTAGCGCTTACGGAGATTCGGGGATAAAATGGTCAGATCATACTTTATTTGTTGATAATTATGGTTCTTTACCTTTAGGGGAATATCCTTCGGGTAGCGGTGTGGAAATATTGAGTGAAATTAGAATTGCTTCTGGTTATTTAGATTCTACTGAACTATATTTGATATACGCTCATGATACAGGAACAAACAGTTTTGTTTTTTTACCTACGGGGGGTAAATATGAAAATAGTGTATACACAGGGACTTATAGTGGTCAAAAATACACTGGTGAATATTTAAATCCTGAAGATTATCCTCCTTCTGGTTTTAGTGGGTTGTCTGGGCATTCTCCATTAAAAATAGATTTTGAAACAGGTACGTTAATGGCTAAAAGGATAACAGGCGTTACTGGAGAAGTGGATTTTGTTTTTTCTCAACATGAGTCTTTTGTTAAATTTCCTGTTAAGCCTAATAAAAATTACGAAGTAAAAGTTAGAGCGGTGTATGATTCAACAGCTTATTCTGATTTTTCAGATTCACTTTTATTTACTTCAGGTCAGATATTAAATAATGTAGAAGAAATTTTTTCTGGTAAATATGTAGTAGCTGGTTCAGGTACAAGTGGTTTTATTCCTTATTTCAGCGGCGATGATTTAATATATGATTCTGTTATTTATCAAAATGAATCTGGTGATATAGGTGTTGGTGTAACCGGCGATTATATAAGTGGTTTAAAAGAAGATGTTTCTGTTTTTCATTTAAGTGGTTATGACTTATTTGTGGATGATGGTAATTTTGGGGTTAATACTACAGAACCTGCTTTTCCTTTAGATATCAATGGTTCTGGCTTAGCAAATGTAATTGGTAGAATTTCTGCTCCAGAGGCATATGATTCTTATTTTCAATTACATAGTTCTTTTGGTAGTGGTCCTATTACGGGCCCAATTACTTGGAGTTTATTTAATGAAGCTTCGGATTCTGGAGATTTTAAATTAAAAAATGATAACGGAACTCATTTCGTAGTAGAATACACTGGTAGAGTTGGTGTTAACAAATTAAGACCTTCTGGGCAATTGCACGTTGGTGGAGACATATATGTAGATATAGTTTCAGAAGATCAAAACGCAGATAAAGTTTTAACATGGGATGCTGATACTAAATTAATTAGTTTTTCTACTTCTGGTTTGAGTGGTGGTGGAACTGGAACTTCTGGTACAAGTGGGACTTCTGGAACAAGCGGTACTTCTGGATCAAGTGGGTCAGATGGTACTGATGGGACAAGTGGGACTTCTGGCACAAGCGGAACTTCTGGATCTAGTGGATCAGATGGTACTGATGGGACAAGCGGGACTTCTGGTACAAGTGGAACTTCTGGTACAAGCGGAACTTCTGGCACAAGTGGAACTTCTGGTACAAGCGGGACTTCTGGCACAAGCGGAACTTCTGGAACTAATGGGTCTTCTGGAACTAATGGGTCTTCTGGAACTAATGGGTCTTCTGGAACCAGTGGTACATCAGGATCTAGCGGTTCTTCTGGTACTAGTGGTACATCAGGAACTAGTGGCACTTCTGGCACAAGCGGTACTTCAGGAGTTAGTTCTACTTATGTTGGAACATCTAGTACTTCTATAAATTTATCAAGTTTATCAGTAAACGCTCAAACCACTTTAACGACAAGTGCAGGATTAAGTTACACAAATGGACAATCTGTGCTTGTTTCTCACAACTCTAGCAATCGTTTTGATGGTTACGTTGTTTCGTATAACATAAATAATGGGTCTTTAACTTTAGAAGTTATTTCAATTACTGGTTCTGGTACTTATTCTTCTTGGGATACAAATTTAAATGCTGCAGCCGGTCCTTCTGGTACATCTGGAAGTAGTGGCACTAATGGATCTTCCGGCACTAATGGATCTTCTGGTACAAATGGTACTTCTGGCACAAGTGGATCTTCTGGTTCTAGTGGATCTTCTGGTTCTAGTGGATCTTCTGGTTCTAGTGGATCATCTGGTTCTGGTGGATCTTCTGGTTCTAGCGGATCTTCTGGTTCTAGTGGATCTTCTGGTTCTAGCGGGTCTTCTGGCACAAGCGGAACTTCTGGCACAAGTGGAACTTCTGGCACAAGTGGATCTTCTG
>MDSW01122955.1_pt1 | contig 43755 bp, 46 predicted proteins | sample 811171 | NCBI WGS metagenome assembly MDSW01 (sample SAMN05326641, study PRJNA326480) | marine metagenome | isolation source: seawater | place: Atlantic Ocean: North West | collected 2012
CGTCCTGGTTCCATGTCGCCCACCATTGGGACGAGTTTTTGCGTTTGTAGAGTCGCATCTCTGCCGTCTCCTCATGTCTGAGGTTCGGGCGCTGTCGCAGTTTTTAGTATCGTTGGCGTACTGGACGATGTCCACCACGTCCCAGCGCTTGGTGCGCGGCCCGAAGTCGCAATAGGGGATATCAAGGGCGTTGAAGGTATCGACGGACATACCGAGCCACGCCGCCGCTTCTTCGCGGTTCAGATAGCGTCTTGCCGGTATGGTCGTTTCGATCTTCAAGCTTTAAACTTCGCTCCTAGGAATCGTTCCTTTAGAAATACTTCCTGAGGGATTTTCCCGCCGGATTCCTATAGGAACTTTTCCTAAAGAAACCCGTGACTGTTTGAGGGGTTTAATCGGGCACGCGTCGCGGAGTCGAACGTCTTTAAAGACAGGTTCTCTTTAAAGAACCGGGTGCTCTTTAAAGACGGGAGCAATATTATTTCGTTTTGGTTTTTCTCTTTAAAGACGCCTCTCGTCATAGCAACCGTTTCTTTAAACGCTCATCTCGCGAACTAAGACACATGCCCCTTGTCTTCGGACGAATCGATTCGCAAGGTTGGCACGTATATGGGGCAGGGCGTCTCACACGTATACGTACGTATACGTGGCAATTCATGAAAATCGCAGGTGCGGACGATTTTCTGCATGTGTGAACGTTAAGGCACGAATTCTCGACTTGCCGGGCTAAAGGCGACTTCCAGTCGCAAACGTCGCCGAGATCATGCTCGCAGCCAAAAGCAGCGCGAACGCGATAATAACTGCGTCGACGTGTATCCCGAGATCGATCATCCAGCCAAATGCTGCAGGGGAGATGCCAAACATTAACGCCGTCACCATGTGCACAACGGACCGGATTCCGCCCAAATGCCGCGTCCCGTATATTTCGGCCCAGATTGCCCCGGAAAGGCTATGTCGGCCACCGGTGGTGAGCCCCAGCCCGACCAGATACAAAAGCGCAGCGGCATCCGAGCTTCCATACAGTAGACACAGCAATCCGGCTAGCATCGGAACGGTGGTCCACAGCAACATCCGGCGCGCGCCATAACGATCGACGAGGACGCCGAACGCCATCGATGAGACGACCGTGGCCGCCGCGAACCCGACGAAGCACGCGGCGAGCCATTCCAAGGTCCAGCCTTTCACCTCGGCGATCGTGCCGTGGTGAAAGAACAGCGCAGTGATCAGCGCCGGAGGCAGGATAATTGTGGGCGCCAAGGCATAAAACTTAAGGTCCGAAAGCGCCTCACGTCTTGTCGCCTGGTATGTCTCGGCGTCTGGCGATGCAGGCGTGTAATCGCCATGCCTCTTTTCGTTCGGGGACAGTGGAATCGACCACAGTAACCAAATCAAAATTGGCGCGGCGACAAGCAGCAGGAACGCGCCGCTGCCGAGCCACGTCATGCGCCAGCCGATTAGCCCCATCATGAGAACCGCGAAAATCGGCAGTATCGCCTCGCCAATGGAAATACCGAGGGCACAGATCGATGTGGCAATACCCCGGCGAGTGGCAAAATAACGCGATATTGTTACGACGGACGCATGGTTCATCATCGATCCGCCGGTAGCCCGGAACCCGAATAGTGCCAGACAAAGCACCGCAACGTTCGACGTCGCCGCGAACGACAACGCGGATATGGCGAGCGCCAAAACCATCAGAAATGCATACATCCGAATGTCGACGTCATCGACAAGACGACCTAGCCAGGGAATCAGCAAGGCGGCGGTCAGCGTGGCTGCGGAATAGATGTAGCTGAACTCGCCGGGTGTCAGGTCGAAATCGGCCTGAATCTCAACGCCGAAAAGCGCAATATAGAATGTTCGTCCGAAGGATGAGGTGAACTGGAAGATCAGGCCGAAGCTGAGAATCCGCCACTCGGCAACAAAAAAACTGATCAGTTCGCCGGGTTGCCGCATCTAAGGATCCCACCTTGTTGGTGCGGCCTGCCCCCTGGGATCAGAAGCCGGGGTCACAATCCGGGTCCAACGGATAGATTGGACGGCGCACATTCTGCCACGGGAACAGACTGTAATCCGATGTGCAGATGCCCGGGCCGGAGACCATGACCACGTCCTTGAGGATCGGCTCGAAGCCGGCGCGGAAATGCTGACGCGACTTGATCAGGATATAACGCTTTTTGGCCGGATCGATCCCGGCATGCGTAAACACACCTAGATCGAAGGGTTCGTGCCGCTTCGAGCTGATCACGATATCCACATCGCCGACGGCAAGAACAGCCGTTTTTCCAAGTGAAATCCGAAGACCGGTATTCTTCGGCGCGGTGACGACGAAACTGCCATCGGTGATTGCCTTGACGGTGCCGGTCAGGGGCAGAGGCATTCCCTGCACCCCGATGTTGGGGAAATCGACCTTGCCGCCGAGCATTATTGATACTTCCGCGCCTTCCCCGGCCGAGATCATCTGTTCGACCGTTTCCGGATCCCAGAACGGCCCGGCACAAACATCGCTCAGGTCCTGACGGAGCACTTCGGCGAGCACGACAGGCACGTCGGTCGAACCGCCGGACCCCGCCACGTCGCCATGATCCGCCAATACGATGGGCCCTTCGGTCATGGTCTTTGCGTGCGTAATCGAATCTTCAACCGGCTCGACGGCAAAAAAGAAATCGTCCCGCCGATTCCAGACTTCGCCGGTCAGTTCATGCATCAATGCCTGGCCGGCTTCCCGTTGGCTGCGGTCACAGACGATGACCCCGTGCACGCCGACATGGGGAATATCCGCGAGCGGCCAGCCGCCGAAAACCGAAGCATTCAGCACTTCGCCCGATGCTTCCGCTGCGATCGCCCGGTCCATGATATCCTTCATCGGCTGGCGCGACGGCGTCTGCTGGTTAAGGTGTGTTAGCAGCGGCACGGAGCGCCAGAGAATGACCGGGTCAACCTCGCGCTTCAGCATCCGGACCAGTGTCCTGCCTGCCCGCTCACCGGTCTCGTATGTATCAATATGCGGATAGGTCCGGTACCCGGTAATCACCGAGGCATTATCAATGGTCGCTGCCGACAGGTTGGAATGAAAATCGAAGGCCACGGCGATCGGCAAATCCGGCGCGGCCTCGCGGACACGGCGGAGCAGTTCCCCTTCCGGATCGTCGTAACCTTCCGTCACCATGCCGCCGTGCAGATCCAGGAAAAGGGCGTCACACCCATTCGCAACGGCTGCGCAGACGGCATCCGATACATGATCGACGATACTGTCTGCGGCCGGGCCGCTCGGCACGGCCTGGGCGGCGACGGCGAAGTCCAGTTCCGCGCCTTCGTCGGCGGCAATGTCGATATAGGCTGCAACCGGTGAATTCGTCCCTTTGTAAGCCGCAATTGCCGCATCGCCGGAAACCGGCCCGGTGCCGCCCGTAAACCGCCCGAATGCTGCAAATGGTGTCGCTACCGGCGAGAAGGTGTTGGTTTCATGGCTGAACACGGCACAGACGAATTTTTTCAAAGCGGCGGCCTCCGGCATTCCTGTCAGGCAGGTAAGTGTTCACGCGCCGCGTCGTTGAACGCCCGCGGCCCATCCTCATTGCACCAGCTTGCGATAAAAGCGATCAGATGTTCGATACACACCAGGTATTCTTCGACATCGATGTGCTCATCAGGTTTATGTGCCTGGGCGATGGTGCCCGGCCCGAAAATCACCGTCGGCACACCCCCCTGATTGACGAGGTGGCGGGCATCACAGGCGAACGGCCCGGGAACGATGTCCCCGTTTTCGCCAAATTCCCTCAGAACGTTCGAAAGCGCGACCGCCAGAGGGATCTGCGGGCTCTGACGGGTGGCGTCGTCGTGATGCAGAAACTCCAGACGCGCCGGGTACTCTTTCAGGAACGGGTCACTTTCGTTGGCGTTGTCGATGGCGTCGCGCATGGATGCCATAACCTCGGCAATATCGCCGGTGACGGGGCTGAAATAGGCGCCGCCGCGCAGCACGGCCTCGCTCGCCGTCACCGTTTCATAGTGACCGCCCGTGACCCGGCCGATGACCAGCGAGAACGGCGATCTGCCGCGTTCCATCGGGTCATCCGATTTGACTGAATTATAGTCTTCCTCCAGCGACAGAAGCGCCTGGATGACGACCGGTAATTTCTCGATAGCACTGACACCGTCCAGTTCGCCGGACTGCCAGCGTGCGCCGGGTGAACGTGGCCGACCGGGCACCGTTACCTGCCAGTACAGGCCGCCCGGATGGCTGACGGCGATCTTGTTGTTGGTCGGTTCCAGCACAATGGCGCCGTCCGCGGTAATGCCGCGCCGCACGAGATCGAGCGTGCCGTTACCGGCGTGTTCTTCATTGACCACGCTTTCGACGATCACGTCGCCGCGCAGCGCCACACCGGCTTCACGCAGATATGCAATCGCCAGCAACCCGGCCAGCAGTCCGCCTTTCATGTCGGATGCGCCACGGCCATAGAGCAGACCGTCATCGATTTCGGCGCCGAACGGTTCACGCGTCCATTCATGAAGCGGTTCGATCGTCACCGTATCAATATGACCGTTCAGGATCAGCGAACGTCCGCCGCCAACCCCCTTGAATGAGCCGACCACATTCGGCCGTTTATCGTAATTGAGAACGGACTCGAGACCGCTCTCCTTCAAGCTTTCGTGCGTCGGCAGATCCGCATACGGCAGGATCAGGTCATGCTGCCAATGGGTTGGATACTGCGCGATGTGTGGAAAGCTCTCGAAAAGCCCGGCAACATCCGGCTCTTCCATTTCCACGTCGGCACCGGCCTTGTTCAATAACTCCGATATATAGATCTGCGCGTTGCCCTCTTCACCTGTCAGGCTTGGGATCTTCACGAGATCAATCAGCGTTGCGATACTTCTTTCCCGGTTATTTCGGGCATGCGCGATGGCATCTTTGACAGAACCACTCATGATCGTATCCGTTTCCCGTTTCCTCAGTACAGCCGGCGGCGGAGGTAGTGGGATACGGTTTCCGAAAGCACAACGAGACCGATGATGACGACGATGATCGCCATCGCAGTATGGTATTCGAGAATGGATATTTGCTCGCGGAGATACAGCCCCATGCCGCCGGCACCGACAAACCCAAGTATTGTCGAATTACGAAGCTGTGCGTCCCAATTATAAATTATGATTCCAATCCAGGTGGCCCAGACTTGCGGGATAACCGCGAAGAACAGGATGTCGAAATCGTTGGCCCCTGTGGCGCGAATGGCCTCAACGCGCTTCATGTCTATGGACTCGACACTTTCCGCCATCAGTTTTCCGGCGAACCCGATCGTTTCCTTGACCAGCGCTAGCATCCCGGCAAACGGGCCAAATCCGAAGATGGCAACCAATACCATTGCCCACATCAGTGTCGGCATGCCGCGGGTGACGACGATAATCCCGCGTGCCAGCGGATAAAGAAATACCCGGCTCGGGGTGACGTTCCAGGCCGCGAACCACGCCAGCGGCAAGGTGATCAAAGTGCCGATCGTCGCGCCTAGGATCGACATCTGAATGGTTTCAATGATGGAATCGAGTACGCGTTGCTCCATCACATATGACATTGTCGGTGGGAAAAGGTTTTCCGAGATCATGTATCCGAGGCGCCCGAACATACCGAGTAGCCGCTCTATTGGAATGTTCAGGAATTCAACGGACCAGAACCCAAAGGCGATGAAAAGCAGCGTTACGACAAATTTGATGATCCCGGCACGCCGCTCATCATCGCGGTAGCTAAGAAAAGCCTGGTCGGTGATTGCAGTCATCCGTATCTCCTACACCAACCGTTGGCGAACGCGGTTTGAAACAAACTCGCCGAACACGACCATGGCCGTAATGCCGACGACGATCATCCCTGCACGGTCATACTGCAGGTTTTGCATAACCTCGGCGAACATCAGGCCGATGCCGCCGCCGCCGACGAGCCCCAGTATCGAGGCGCGGCGGATGTTGATATCGAGCTGAAAGATGGCGTTGCCGACGAAAATCGGAAAAATCTGTGGCATCACGCCGAAAAAGAAGATCGTTGTCCGGTTTGCACCGACAGCTTCCATCGCCTCGATCGGGCCTTTCTTCACGTTCTCGATCGCCTCTGATGATGTTTTGGCCATGAAGCCGAGCGAGCGAGATGCAAGCGCAAGGATGCCCGGCAAGGGCCCCAGGCCGAGCGCCGAAATGTAAATCAGGGCAAAGATGATTTCGTGCGTTGAGCGCGAGAGCACGATCATGCAGCGCCCGAGCGGATATGTGAGCCATGGGAGCGGCGTTATATTCCTAGCAGCCAGATAGGCAATGGGCATCGAGAACACCACCGCCAGCGCCGTACCCCAAAATGCGATCAGCACCGTTTCGAAGAGCGGGATGATGGTCTGCGGAAAGAAGCTGAAGTCGGGCAAGAAGAACAGCATCGTTTTCACGACTTCTTGCAACGACCCCATGCGTTCCCAATCGGTCCCCTCGATGATGATGATGTCGGCGATATAAATAACGATCACCGCGAACACGGAGATCGCAAAATACTTGCGTGCAATCTTTTTGGGATCCCGTAGAGGGTTGCCGGTGACGACCATGTCGGTCATTTTGAAACTCCACTGAACATGAGCTAGCCGGCCTCGTGATAGATTTGATCAAGCTCTTCCGTTTCGATGGAGCGTGTTTCCTGATCAAAAATCTTCTCGCCGCCCTGCAGACCGACAATCCGGTCCGAATAATTCTTGGCGAGGAAGATGTCGTGCACGCTGACCAGCATCGGAATTTTGAGCTCGCGGGCGACTTCGGTCAGCAGGTCCATGACCTCCCGGCCGATTTTCGGATCAAGTGCAGAGGTCGGTTCGTCAACCAGAAGGATTTTGGGATGCTGCATCAGTGCGCGCGCGATGCCGACGCGCTGGCGCTGACCGCCGCTGAGTTGATCTGCGCGCTTGCGGATGTGGTCAATGATGCCGACACGCTCGCATAAAGCCAAAGCACGCTGAATGTCCTCGTGACGGAATGCACGGAAAATACCGCGCAGCGTGGATGTGGTGCCCAGTGTGCCGGACAGCACGTTTTCAAGAACCGTCAGGCGGTCGATAAGATTGAATTCCTGGAAGATCATGCCCATCGAGCACCTTGTCCGGCGCAGGGTTTTTTTATCCTGTGCCGTGATATCGACGCCGTCGAGAACGATCGTGCCCGAGTCAGGTTCAACAAGCCGGTTGACGCAGCGGAGCAAGGTAGATTTACCGGAGCCGCTCAACCCGAGCAACACGACGACCTCCTGTGCCTCGACAGACACATCGACCCCTTTCAGAGCCAATTCGCCACCGGGGTAGGTTTTCTTTAATTTGGAGATTTCTAGAACAGCCATCGTACTCTTTCTTCACACCTGCTTACTCGCCACGGCAGTGAGGCGACGTACTGCGACAACGTTTTACCGTTACGTTCTTCTGCAGAGCGTATGTCTGACCTGTCCGCCCGGTGCCGAAAGCACCGGGCGGGAGGTGTTCAGATCGTTACTTGGACGCCAGAATCTTCCGTAACGGATCGAATTTGGAATCGTCTGACAGCGTGTAGGCAAAGTAGCCTGTGTCTTTGAGGAGCTTCTTGCCTTCCTCGGTTTTGGTCATGCCGTGGAATGCGTCTCTGACCTGGTTGATCAGTTCTTCCGACATGGTCTTCTTGTTGACTGCTACCACATCAAGAGGCACTTGCGGCGACCGCCAGAGATAATGGAAATCGTCCTTTGCCACTTCCCCGGACTCGATCACGCGCGCGAACGTGGACTCGGAAATAAAACCGGCATCGGCCTTTCCGGAATGAACGGCACGTACGCTGGCAGAGTGCGAACCGGAATAGAAGATCCGGCCGAAGTATTCATCCAGCGTCTGTCCGCCGATGGCGTCGGGAAACAGCGCGCGCGGCAATGCATTGCCGGATGTGCTGCCCGGATCGACCAAAGCCAATACTTTGCCCTTGAGCGACTCAATTGTATCCAGGCCGCTGCCCTTTTTTGTTGCCAGCGTCCCGAAGTAGCACGCGCAGGGTTCCGGGTAGAACACGGTCGGCGGACGGCCGGTTGCCACCACGGGGACAATATCCCCGCCGGATTTTTCGTTAGCGACAAGATAGATCTTCGGGCCCAGCTTACCGATGTCGACGAAGCCGCTCAGCATCGCCTGGACAACGGACGCGTAAGACGTCGTTGCATAGAAGTCTATCTTTTTGCCGATTTTCTCGCTGACGTACTTCAGCGTGCCTTCCCAGCGTTGACCCAGAACGGACATTTCCTCGGTCTGGATGATGGCAAAGGTCAGAGTATCTTTATCTTGCGCCGATGCCGGCGGGACAAGTCCCAGCAGCGCGACGGCAAGTGCGCCGCAAATCATTTTGAGTTGAGTTTTCAATCTAGCCTCCTGTTTCTCTCGGCGGCCGGCTTGATGCCCTTTTTTCCCGCTCTCCCCGTGCTCAATACGAGGCGCGCATGCCGCCTATGCGATCGTTTCTCATCAACTATTGATGCAATGCACAATAGAGGCAAAATAAAAAGAATACTGAAATCATAACCTGTGGTTATGATTCTGAGTAAGTCGCTAATATTTCATCGAAATCACCGCTGAACGAACCCACTTCCAACGCCAGCTCAAAAAAAGCGCGGACCTTTCGGATCGCGAACCGTTCGCGCCGGCACGCGATGAACTCGCTGCAGACGATCGGCGCATCCAGCATTTTCAGGCGCCGTACGCTCTGGTCCTCCCGGGGCGCGCCGACGAGTTCTGGGGCAATTCCCAGACCAGCTGCAACTGCCTGGCGCACGGCATCCTGATTGCGGAGTTCCATCACGATGTTGGGTTCCAGACCAACAGTTCCTAATGCCGCGGTGAAAAGTCGGCGCGTCGTCGACGTGGTTTCCCGAAGAATGACCGGCTCGCCAGCGAGTTGCCTCAGGTATACGCCATCCTCGCTGTAGAGCTTATGACCAGGTCCAACCAGCGTGACCAGTTCCAGATTGGAATAAGGAATGCCGAAGAACTCTTCGTCTAACTGTTCCGCAGTGACAACGGCGACGTCGATCTCGAACTCCCGGAGCCGCCGGAACAGATCGACGGCACTCGACATCGAAACGGTCAGGTTCATACCCGGATACCTGTCTTTGAATGCGGCGAGGATATCGACGATGAAATATGGACTGTCGGCACCGACGCGGATCTTGCCTGATGTCAGGTCCGCCTCGCTGGCGATGAAATCTTCGGCCTCGGCCATCAAGCCAAAAATCTGCTGGCTCAAGGAGTAGAGCGTATCACCAGATTCCGTCAGTTCGAGATGATGGCCACGCCGATGAAACAGAGCGACGCCATGCTCTTCCTCAAGCAGTTTCAGCTGGCGTGTGATCGCAGGCTGCGTCACGTTCAGCATCGCGGCGGCCTTGGTCAGCCCGCCGACGGTCGCTACGGCATGGAATGCACGCAGTTGAGTGAAATTCATCCGCCCCCCTGAAATCAGATTATGAATTCGACGAAAATATAACAATTAATCAAATGCGGATGATATCGCGGTTTGCATGCAATAGCTGAAGCACAGCAAAAATAGCGCCGATGTCCGGCTCGGATCGGAGATCCAGCAATGCACCTTATCTGGCCGCTCCAGCTTAAGTGTACTGATAATGTCTGCTGTGGGGCAGAGGAGCATCATCGGTTGTTCCGTTCGATGCCAAGGCTTGGTTCGAGTGCGGTCGTAATCTCCTGTGTCGAAAATGTGCCTCGGCTATTCCGTTTTAATCTCGATTATCCACTTTTGTTCCGGTTTAGTGTGCGACAGCGCCCAAACAAGTTGCTGATATTAAAGGGTTTCTAAGTTCCCGAAGCCATTCGCAATGCGAAGGTCAGGGGTTCGATTCCCCTCGGCTCCACCAATCATCTTCTCCGTTTCATTTTTATTCTGGGCGCTGTGCGTGCAGGGTGATACCGCGTTAAAATGAAAACTCGGCCATGCGCGCCTCTTAGGCCGCCTGAATAGAGTGACCAGGTGGCGCGCTTCTGTTTTCTTTCGTAGCCCCGGCACCTTCTTCATTCGAAAAAAATGGGGTGGCGCACGCGCCACCCCGAGATATCCCAGGACAGGGGACGGAGAAACCGAATTACTTGTTATGGCCTTTGGCTTTGCCGTTGCCGTTACCGCCGGCGTTGCCGTTACCGCCAGCAGCGGTAACGCCGGCCTGCGATGCCTGTGCACCTGCGTTGCCGCCCGCGGCGGATACAATGCCGGCGCTTGCGGAATTCCCTGCGGTGGAGCCGGCGTTCGCATGACCATACGCATTGCCGTTCCCGTGGCTGTTCCCGCTACCGCCATTGCCGGTGACGAAAGAAGCTTTCCCGCCGCCACGGTTACCCGACGCTGTCACGCCGGCATTGCTGGATTTGTTTCCGCGCGCCGTCGAGCCATTGACCTTCGTCGACGTACGGCCATACGCGTTGCCGTTGCTGCCGCCGATGGTCATGGTGCCACCATTGCCAAGCGAGATGACAACCGGCCGACGGGCCCGGGGCTGGGAGCTCACGGCGGAAGACGTGGACGTGGCGGTGGTGGGTTCCGTCGCGGTTGAGCCGCTCACATCCGTCTCCGTCGTACCGGGGTCCGTCGCCGCGACTTGCCGGCGATTGCTCTTCGAGATGACCTGGCCGAGGTTTTTCTCTGTGGTTAGGCCATCGGCCTGCATATCCTTGAAGATCTGCCCCCAGCCTTGGCCGTCCTGTTTGGCTGCGGCGATATCATCGAGGGTGAGAGGCTCGGCGGTTGCTGTTGCCGCGCCGCCCGTTGCGGCCCCGTCCGCCGCCGTGCCATCCGTGGCGGTGCCATCCGTGGCGGTGCCGTCCGTGGCCGCCGCCGTGCTGGTGTCGTCGGCGGTATCGGTTTCTCCGCTATCGACGGGTTCCGGCTGCTGGTCGGCCAATGCTTTGGCGATCTTTTGGCCACCCGGGGAAAGGGCATCATACGCACCCTCGTTCGAAGCGCTGTCCGTGCCGCCCGTGGCGTCGCCATTGCCACTTGCGGTATCCGGGTTGTCACCGCCGGAACCGTCATCCGTAACACCAGCATTGGTGCCGCCGGTGCCGTCCGTAACCACGGGATCGTCGCCGTCGTTGCCGGCCGTTTGCGATTGCGCGAGCGTGGGCGTCATAAGAAGCGCCAGCACGGCTGCGGTCGATATGGAGTAATTGCGTTTCATGGATTACCTCCTTTAGCGTTGGCTTCAGGGTTCAGAAAATTCGACGATCATTTGCGTCGTTCAGCGACCTGAGCATCGACGCTTTGTGCAGTCTGGATAATGATTTCCGTAGACGTTGCGCTGTCGCGGAAGAAACCGTCGGACTCGATGACGGTGACGCGCATGCGGGTCGTTGCCCGCGTCAAAGCCTCAAGTTCGATCTCTGCCGTGCGTTCACGCGCCTTGGCTTCGATCTTGTAACCGGTTTCGGTTTTTTCATCGGTCTTGAGTTCCATGGCCATGTCCGAAAGCGCGGTCTTAGTGGCGCTTCGTACGTCTTCGAGTTCGGCCGTGAATGTCTTATAAGCGATGCCGCTCAGCGTATGGTTGACACCGGCGCTGGTCGCGGTGCCGGCGCCGACGCCAAGCATCGTCAGGCCCACGCCTGCGCAGCCTTGTAGGCTGAGTGCTGTAACGGCGATCAGTATCAGCGGGTATTTTCTCACTGTAACTCCCTCCAACGGTAGTCTTGGTCTTTCATGTCTTAAGAGTCGTTGCCCGTCGGTGGCGCGGTTCCAACCTGCCATGCCCCGTCTTTACGTTTGCAGGCGATACGGAATGTTTCGCTGACGGACGTTTCATCGTCGGCGCGGATGGTCAGTGTCCGGCAATCGCGCTCACCCACCTGGAACGTGCTCTTCGGTTGCACCCGATACGTCACGACGTCGGTATTGGGCTGCGGCGACGGAATGGTGATCTTCTTCACATCACCATCGGATAGGCTTTCGAGTACTTCAGCCAATTCGGGACTGGCGAGGACGTTGGCGCGGCCTTTCGTGCCGTGGCTGAAAAGACCACTGTACACGCCGACCATCCCATTCGAGTCTGGGTACGCCGGCCGGAAGGCCAGCAAGGTTGCGACTGCAACTCCAACTGCGAGGATGCAGATATGCTTCCATTTAGCATCGGTGGGGCTCCATTCCTGCGGTTTCAGTTCTTTCATGACTGTCTCCGATTGATCCGGTCCCGCTCGGTCAGGCCGCTCATGTCCGGGACATGCAAAGACGGTAGAGCAACCCCTGGCGCCCGTGTTGCGACAAAGAAGGGACATCGCCGTTGTCGACGTCACAGCAATGTCACAGAGAAAAATTCTTTATTATTAGATGGTTAGGATGATGCAGGGAGTTCGATGATGACGTCGAGGCCACCCTCGGTGCGATTCTGAATTGTGATAGTTCCGCCCATCAACTCGACGTTGCGCCGGACAACGAACAGACCAATGCCAAAATGCGACGAACCGTCTCTCCCGCTGGCACCATCCCGTTCACGGAAAGAGACGTAACGTTCGAAGACCATATCCAGCTTGTCATGCGGGATGCCGGGTCCGTCGTCAGAGACAACGATTTGCGCCCGGCCGTTTGTCTGGCCGGAGGTGACGGTTACGGTGCTGTCGACAGGTGCGAAACTGATCGCATTCTCGATGACGTTCTCCAGCGCCGTCTCAAGTAACTCAATATCGGCGAGGGCATGGACAGTGCTCGTGTTCACAATTTCGATCCGTGCCTGTTTTGCATCTGCAGCGGCTTCGTATTCCTTGGCGAGGCCATCGAGCAAAGGGCCTAGTGGGACCGGCGATGCGGCGCTCTCCAGACCGTCAGCTGTCGCGATATCGATTGCGCGTGCGGCGCTGACCAATGAATCCAGTTTATCCAGGGAGGCGTCTATAATCTCGACGGGTCGTTGTTGCGTTGCAGGTAAATCGCTAACGGTGCGTTTCAGTGGATCGAGAGACTGGCGCATCACGGCAATGGGCGCTTTGAAAGCGTGCGCATTTTCCTCCGCAGAGCGCCGTATGGTTTCCGCAGACCGTTCTAAAGCCGCAACCATATTATCGAACGTGGATGCGATCCGGTCCAACTCTCTGAATCGGTTGCGCCGCTGAAATATCCTCGTGCCGCCGCGGCCGCGCATATGATCGGCAGCCGAACGTTCGAACAGTTTGAGATTGAGCCAGACATCGATAAACAGCCACACGGTGACGGCTGCCAATAACAGATAAACTATGGCGGCAATAAGCACTTCGGGGCTCGACCAGTAGCGCCGCGCGAGTGTGGAGTCGAACAATCCCCCTTCGCTGTAAGACGTGATGACGATCCAGCAACCGTCCTTGGTCCTCACGGCATCAAGCGAAGCGATCAACTCCTGTTGGCCTTGTGCGTTCGTGTAACGGGCGGTTTCCCGGTTGTCCGGCGCACAACTTCGTTTCACGTCCTGCAGGATGCCCGTATCGACAAGGGCGCGCCGCTCACGATCGAGTAGCGATGCGTCGACCGGGGGCCACGCGGCGACGAAAAAGAACCCGCCCGTATTGTCGTCTTCCGGCTTCAATAAGAGCTTCACATTCGCCTGGGCCACCTCGCCCAGTTCTTTCAGGCGCTTGGTTACGGCGAGAATATCGGCCTGCCCCTGCGCCTTGACGGATGGCGCGAGCGCCGCCGCGATCAACGCGCCTTGCTTTTTGATCACTTCGACCAGGAGGTCGTTTTTCTCGGCGTCAGCTGCCTGGAATCGCGTGAACAACGCCAGCGGCACGATCAAAAAAATCACGAGCAGGATGACAAACCGCGAGAGAAGTGAGCCGCGGGGCAGGTGTTTCTTCGGCGTCGTGGCCTCAGTCTTGGCCACGTTCACCGCCCCAGCGGTATCCAAAACCGGGATAGTTTTCGATGGCGTCGAAAGCCGGGTCGACATCGCGGAACTTTCGCCGGACGCGTTTGATGAACGTCCGGACGTTCTGGCGGTAACCGTCTTCGCCGTGTCCTGCAACAAATCCCTGGCCGCGCACGATGTCATAGATATCGCGGTAGGACAGGTTGTCTCCGGCACGGCGCGCGAGCGCTTCGACGATATCGAACTCGCCTATGGTGAGGTCGACCTCCTGTCCTTGCCAGCGTGCGTGCTTGCCATCCGCATTCAAATCGAGATCGCCAATACGGATCTGCGCATCGGCACGTCTGGGTTGGGTTTTTGCGTCGGCGCTACCGCTAAGCGCCAGTTCGATCCGCTTGAGAAGAATGGCGAAGCTGCGCGATTTTTCGACGAAATCGATAGCGCCACCCAGCAGAGCCGCTTCCTCGTAGATCTGATCCGATAACACAGTCAGGAAGATCACCGGCACGGCATGATCGTCGGCGCGCAGTTGCCGAAGCACCTCGATGCCGTTCATCTCGGGCATTTTCCAGTCCAGCAAGACAAGATCGACGGCCGTACCTTCGTTGAACGCCGACAGCGCGTCTGCGCCATTGTCAAAATGCAGGACCGAGAACCCCTCGTTCTCAAGGTTGCCGCCGAGCGATTCCCGAAACAGATCGTCGTCGTCGACGATGGCGACGGTGTGGTCGGATGCATCGACGCTCATGGCTTGGCCTTTGCATTCTGGATCGCGCCGAGGCAGTCCTCGGGACTTTCGGTTTCGCCGCCGGTCGCCCGGACGTCGTAGGAGAGCGCACGGAACTGGTTGCGTTCGATGTCCATGAAAAAGACGATGCTGAGTGTGCATCTGCCACTGCCATATAGATAAACCAAAGCCGGTTTCTCATCGCGGATGCTCAGGGGCTGGCCGAAGGTTTGTTCGATCTCGGCGACACTCTGCCCGATCAGATTGGACGGTTGAGATGGTTTGGCCGCTTTCTCGGGCGCGCCGGGTTTCCGGGGTGGAACGACGACGATCTCGCCGGTCGCCGGTTTTGTTTTCCCGTAACGAACGGGCACGTCGCGCGGTGTTGACGCCTCGTTGCCCGAAATCATCGTGCAGCCGGAAATAAAGCCGGCGCAGATCAATCCTGAGAGTGCGAAATGTAGCCAGTGAGACTTGGGCATGGCTGTAGTCGGCGGACAATCTGGTTGGGCCCTCAGAGGCATAGGATAGCATAAGGCCAATCACGGTAAGCGTCGAGTGATCGCCGTCACGCTGTGGCAATACTCGTCAAAAGAAGTCACGGGTTGCTCACACCCGCTCTCCGATTGATTTGTTAGCTTTCGCATCGCATCCGGCGGTCCCGAAGGCAGTGCAACTTGTCGTCGGGGCTGTTCTGGATGAACTGATAAAAGGAGTAAGCAAGGATGTTTCTGAACAAGATCAGGCTTAAATCGATTGCCGTCGCGGTCATTGCCGCGTTCACCATTTCACTGACACCCGTGGTGCCGGTAAGCGCGGCGCTGGTTGGCAACGAACAGATGGCCAGCGAACAGCAGGTCATGAATGATCGGGCGTTCGTCCAGACGTTCATGGAACGCGACGACGTCCAGAAGCAGTTCGAAGAGCTGGGCGTCAACCCGGATGAAGCCAAGCAGCGTGTCGACGCGCTTAGCGATGCCGAGGTTGCCCAGCTTGCCGAAGAGATCAAAAGCTCGCCTGCCGGTCAGGGAGCGATCGGCGCGATTGTCGGCGCGGCACTGATCATCTTCCTGGTGTTGCTGATCACCGATATGCTCGGCTTTACGAGCGTTTTCAGCTTTACCAACAAAGGGTCGGCCAACCCCTCGTAACGGGGAGCAGAACGATGAAACGGTCTTTTATCAAAAACCGTATCCTCGTCGCGATGGTAGCGCTGTTGGGGCTTGGCGGTTGTGCGGCGACGCCCGTAACCGACAGCCTCACGGCGTCGCCGCCCCGCGGCATGCCGGGCGCGGTCGAACTGACCGAGGTGCCGTTCCACGCCCAGACCAAGTATCACTGTGGTCCGGCGGCGCTGGCGACAGTTCTGAACCACAGTGGCCGTGAGGTGACGCCAACTGAATTGGCTGAGCACATCTATACGCCGGGCCGGAAGGGTACGCTTCAAACCGAAATCAAGACCGGCACCCGCCGGGAAGGCCGCTTGGCGTTGCCGGTTCGGGATATGACGGTTGCGCTCTCGTTGGTGTCGAAAGGGCATCCGGTTCTTGTGCTTCAGAACCTGGGCCTCGAGATGGCGCCGCAATGGCACTACGCGGTCGTTGTCGGTTACGATATCGGTGAACGCACTGTCACGCTGCGTTCCGGCACGACGAAACGGCAGGTAATGCCGATGGAGACGTTTGAGCACACTTGGCGGCGCGCCAAGTTCTGGGGCGTCACCATCGCCCCGCCGAAGGGGCCTGTCCCCGAAGGAACGGTGCTTGCGGACTGGCTGGGCGAGGCTTTCGGGATCGAACGCGCGGGTGGTTTGGATGAAGCGCTCGCAGCGTATGACACGGCGGCACGCGAATGGCCGACCAGCGCATCGCCGTTAATCTTCAAGGCGAACCTTCTCGCCGAGCGCAAGCGGCTCGTGGATGCCGAACGCGCCCTTCGAGAAGCGTTGCGCCGCGAACCCGGCAATGGCACAGCAATGAACAATCTGGCGCATGTGCTGATGATGCGTAACGAATTCGGTCTTGCCGAAGAGATGGCGGAGCGCGCCGTCCGGACCGACGACAGGATGGCGAGTGTTGCCGAGGAGACGCTGCGCGAGATACGCGCCCGGCGCCGGGAATAATCCGCCGCCTTGACGTCGCCGCTGATGCTCACCACCCTCATGGGGAGAGGCACAGGAGGTAGAAATGGCCGAGAAACTCGAAGATGAGGCCCGCGCGGCGACGCTTGCCGATCTGCACGGATGGGCCGACGTCGACGGCCGTGACGCGATTACCCGCACGTTTAAATTCAAGAACTTCAACGAGGCTTTCGGTTTCATGAGCCGGGTCGCGATGCAGGCCGAGAAGCTGGATCACCATCCGGAATGGTTTAACGTTTATTCGTCGGTCGAGGTGACGCTGGCAACGCACGATGCGGGTGGCCTGACCGATCTCGATGTGAAGCTTGCCCGGTTCATGAACAAGGCGTTCGGCACCGATTAATTTGTGCCGAGCTTTTTGGAGAGCTCATCCAGCGCTTTCATGAATGACACCGTCGGCACGGCAAAGCCTTTTCCGCCGACGCGGTTCTTCGTGTGCGCGGCATGGACGGCGGCAAGCCGGTACTCCTTGCCGTCGGAAAAGATGATCGGCGAGCCGCTGTCGCCGGGTACGGCCTGACAGCCGTGTTCGGCCACCAGCAGGCCTTTAGTGAATCCCCACATCTTGCAATCGGGATCAGCCGTCAGGACCTGGCCGCGATCGCCCGAATATCCGGCCTGGGTAAAGACCGTCTTTTTATTGCGCAGGTCCCAAAAGATTTTTTCCGTGTAAGGCGCGGGTCTTACAATCCCCGTGACCGGGCTCGGGTCTTTTTCGAGGACGATCAACGCCCAGTCGTATACCACCGCCGACACGGTCGCTTTCCGGTTCGGATCATAGCCGGGGGCGGTGTGGATCTCGGACGCCACGGAATGGAAGATGTACTCCCCCCGATCCCAGCCGGCGGCGAAATGCAGGTCTTCGGGCGGCATCAGCCCCCCGGTATACCGGTTGGCGACGCAGTGTGCGGACGTGACGATGATTCGCGGTGCGACGACGGTCGCCGTGCAGTGCCCACGGCCGGCTTTGTTGAAACGGCCGACCGCCGTCCATGGGTAAACCCGGGAATCCGCTTTGACCCGGACGTCGCCGGCGCCGAAGACACTGTTGGGTTTGTATTTGTACTTGTCGTCCGCCGATTGCGCATGCACACCCGTGGCCACCATCAAAACCGCGGCGACAAACGCGAGAACGCGGATGGGCAGGGTCATTGCGGCGCCATTCTAAGCGCACCGTCGAGACGTACAACTTCGCCATTCAACATGACGTTGTCGATCATGTGCAGCGCCAGAGCGGCGTATTCTGCGGGATCGCCAAGGCGCGACGGAAACGGCACGCTCTCACCCAATGCTTTTTGGACTTCCTCGGACAAGCCGAACAGCATCGGGGTGCCGAATATTCCGGGGGCAATCGCGAGGACACGGACGCCGCTTCTCGCCAGCTCGCGCGCGGCGGGGAGCGTCATGGAGGCGATCCCTCCTTTCGATGCGGCATAGGCCGCCTGGCCGATCTGACCGTCCATGGCAGCGATCGAGGCGGTGTTGATGATGACCCCGCGTTCGCCCGTCTCAAGGGGGTCGAGCGCCGTCATATCGGCTGCCGCCAGACGCATGACATTAAAGGTGCCGATCAGGTTGACGTTGATGATGGCGGCGAAGGCCTCCAGCGGCTGTGCGCCGTCGCGGCCGACGATGCGTTTCGGCGGTGCGATGCCGGCGCAGCTAACGAGTATGCGGGCCGGTCCATGTTTTTCATGTGCCGCTTGAACGGCCTCTTCCGCGCTCTCCGCCGATGTTACATCGCAGCCGATAGCGATGCCGCCGATCTCGTCGGCTATTTTGCCGGCGTCTTCCGCATTGAGATCGAGAAGGGCGACTTTCGCGCCTTTTTCCGCCAGCGCGCGCGCCGTTGCGGCACCGAGGCCGGACGCCGCTCCCGTAACGATCGCTGCGTGACCTTTGACGTCCATGACTTTATCCTCCCGATGCCGAGCCGTTATCTGTTTATCAAGAGAATGAGCGGGCGACAACGTGAGCCGAACCCCTGAAGAAAATGAAAAAATCGTCGCGGACGGCTTTGCCGACAAGGCAAAGAAGACGCTTGGGCGAATACCTTTCTCGGATGAGGCCGCTGCCGCATATTACTGCGCTACCGACCCGGCGACGCCGAACCGGGTGCGCGTGACGTTGATGGCGGCGCTTGCCTATTTCGTGATCCCGACGGATATGGTACCCGATTTTATCGCCGGTCTGGGCTTTACCGACGATGCTGCCGTATTCTGGGCGGCCTGGCGATCGGTCGCGGGCCATGTCACCGAACGGCACCGCGCCCGTGCCCGTTCGTTTCTCGGGCGGGTGGACGAACAAGCGCCGGATTGAAAACACGGTGCGCGATTGGGAGGAAGAGTTTGAACACACCACTTTGGCAACCGAGCCAGGCACAGGTCGACGGCGCGGAAATGACGCGGTTCCGCAAGCGGGTCGAGGCGGATTGGGGCGTCGAACTTTCGGACAGCCGTGCACTTTGGGAATTCTCCGTCACCGAGCTTGAGAAATTCTGGACCTCGGTCTGGGACGATGCCGGCATTATCGCCGAAACGAGGGGCGAGCGTGTGCTGGTTGACGGCGACAAGATGCCGGGCGCGAAATGGTTTCCGGACGCGAGATTGAACTTCGCCGAAAACCTGCTCCGCAATCGGGGCGATGGCGAGGCCATGGTCTTCAATGGCGAGGGCAAGGTTTCGCGTCGGCTCAGTTTCGATGAAGTGTACGACCAGGTTTCGCTCCTGGTGCAGATTCTTGAGATACTCGGTGTGGGTGAGGGCGACCGGGTCTGCGGATACCTGCCGAATATGCCTGAAACGGTGATCGCGATGGCGGCGGCCAACGCACTTGGCGCGGTGTGGTCCTCTTGTTCACCGGATTTCGGCGAACAAGGCGTGCTTGACCGGTTTGGCCAAATCGAGCCCAAGGTGATGTTCTGCACCGATGGCTACTGGTACAACGGCAAGCGCCACGACGTGAGGAGCAAGACGGCGGCGATCGCGAAGCAGTTGCCGAGCCTCGAGAAAGTCATTCTGATTCCCTACGGTGACGAAGACGCCGACGTTGGCGACATCGGAAAAGCGGTTACGTATGGGGATGCGGCCGAAGGTTTGGTCCCGGGCCAGATCGCGTTCCGGCAACTGCCGTTCGACCATCCCCTCTACATCATGTTCTCCAGCGGCACCACCGGTGCGCCTAAATGCATCGTACACAGCCAGGGCGGCACACTGCTCAAGCACGCCTCGGAGCAGCCGATCCACTGTGATGTCAGAAAGGGAGACCGGGTCTTTTTCTTCACCACATGCGGATGGATGATGTGGAACTGGTTGGCGACGAACATTGCGTGGGGCGCGGCGCTGCTGCTCTATGACGGCTCGCCGTTTTATCCGTCCGGGAATGCACTGTTCGACTTTGCCGATGCGGAGAAAATGACGCTTTTCGGAACATCCGCGAAGTTCATCGATGCGCTCAATAAGGCGAACCTTCGCCCTTGCGACACGCACGATCTCTCGTCGGTGCGCATGTTGTGCTCCACCGGCTCGCCGTTGGCACCGGAAGGTTTCGATTATGTCTATGATGCCGTGAAACCGGATGTGCATCTCGTCTCTTTCTCGGGCGGGACGGACATCATGGGATGTTTCTGCGGTGGCGATGCGACGTCACCCGTCTGGCGGGGCGAAATCCAGATGCGCTTCCTCGGCATGGCGGTCGATGTGTTCGACGATGAAGGGCGGCCGATCAGGGGCGAAAAGGGCGAACTGGTGTGCACGAAACCGTTTCCGACGGTGCCGCTCGGTTTCCTGAATGACCCGGGCGACGAACGTTTCAAGGCGGCTTATTTTGAGGTGTTCCCGAATACGTGGACGCATGGCGATTACGTGATGCTGACCGAGCACGACGGGATCGTAATTTACGGGCGTTCCGACGCGACGCTTAATCCGGGCGGCGTGCGGATCGGCACGGCGGAAATTTATCGCCAAGTCGAGAAACTCGAAGAGATCCAGGAAAGCATCGTCATCGGACAGGAATGGGACAACGATGTTCGCGTCGTTCTGTTCGTCGTTTTGAAGGACGGCAACCTGGACGACGATCTTATTCAGAAGATCCGCACTCAGGTCAGGAACAACTGCACGCCGCGCCACGTGCCGGCCAAGGTGGTACAGGTCGCGGATATCCCGCGCACCAAGTCCGGCAAGATCACCGAACTGGCGGTGCGCGACATCGTTCACGGCCGCGGCGTCAAAAACAAAGAGGCGCTGGCCAATCCGGAAGCGCTTGAACTGTTTCGGGACCTGGAAGAACTGAAGAGCTAGATTTCGACGTTGGCGAGTGCCCGGTAGAGTGCCTGCAACGCCCCAGGTGCCGCGCCGTCCCCGGCTTTTGCGCGTGCTTCCAGTTGTGCGACACAGGCTTCGGTGATGGCCTTGATCTCGCCGGTCTCCAGTTCTCCCAAGAACTGTTGCGGGTTCTGGCGGATCGCCATGATGAATGGGTTGCTCATGTTTTCCTCTCCCAGGCGCGCCGCCCGTCGGCCAGCCTCACAGCGGTGTCGCGCGCCTCTTTGAACAGCCAATCCCTGAAGACCCGGACCTTGGGCCGGTCGTAATTGGTTTCCGTCGACGCGACGTAGTAACGGTAATTGGCGGTCAGTGCCAGATCAAACGGTGCCACCAGTTTCCTGGCGGCGATGGAATCGGCGACCAGAAGTCCACGCCCGAGCGCCACGCCTTCACCGGCGATGGCGGCCTGAATCACAAGGTTCGAATGCGTGTAGCCGGGGCCGCGAGCGGGGTCGATGTCCGTCAGTCCTGCAGCCTTCAGCCACATCGCCCAGTCTTCTTCCATGTCGTCGTGGATCAACGGGTAATGACGGAGGTCCGCCGGCACCTTCAGCCCGGGTCCGCTCTCGATCAATGACGGCGAACAGACGGGAAAAATGTCTTCCCGCATCAGTTCTTCGGCGATCAGTCCCGGCCAGTTGCCGCGTCCATATCGGATGCCGATGTCAATGCCGTTACGGTCGTAGTCGACAGATATGTCGGATGTCGCGAGGCGGATGTCGATGTCGGGATGATCGCTCCTGAATCGGACCAGCCTCGGCATCAGCCATGCCGCAGCAAGACTGTCCATCGTCGCGACGATCAGAATGCCTGCCTGATCGCGGCGTTTGACGCGTGCCAAGGCACTGTCCATGGCGTCGAACGCGTCGATCAGGTCGGGCAGCAATGTCTGCCCGGCATCGGTCAGGATGAGCTGACGGTTGCGACGCTGAAACAGCATGATGCCGATTTGGTCTTCCAGTGCCTTCACCTGGTGCGAGATCGCGGCCTGGGTGACGTTCAATTCGTCAGCGGCTCGGGTGAAGCTCAGATGGCGCGCCGCCGATTCGAAAGCGCGCAAGGCGTTGAGGGACGGAAGGCGGCGTTTCATGTATTCGAAATTTTCATGACGAAAAGTTTTCGTATCTGACATGCGGCATGCGCATGCATATCATTATCTATCTGAAAGTAAGTAATTTTACGATTGTATCGGTAACATTCAAATAAAAAAAACTAATGCGAAAATGAATTAATGTCGTTTGTCCGCGTCGTTGGGCGGCGGTATGAATTCCACGTCGCGGACGAACGGAATAGGCCGACGCCGCATTGAACGGAGATGACCCATGAACAGCATCCTGAAAACTTTTCCCTTCGCTCTGGGCATTGGCCGCAATGTCCTCAAGTCGTTGGCGATTGCCGTTTTCGTCATGCCGGAGAAAGCGCTGGATGTCCTGAATGTATGGGAAACCCGCTTGCGTCAGCGCCAGCATCTGGCCCGTCTCGACGCACGAATTCTGGACGATATGGGCATGACACCTGAAGACGCCGCCCGCGAGAGCGCGAAGCCGTTCTGGCAGGCGTGAGCCTTTTCATCGTCTGAGAGAGCAGGGCGGTCCCGTTGAGCGGGATCGCCCTTTTCTTTTTCGGTCCGTCGCATCAGCATGGGCGGACAAAAGCAGCAATCATCGGGGGCGAGCATGCTTGAGCATCTGAGGCTGATGGCGAGGTACAATAAATGGGCCAATGACCGCGTGAGCACGGTCATCTCGGCTATTGACGAAGCCGATTACATGAAACCGCGTGACGCGTTTTTCGGATCCATTCACGGCGCCGTCAATCATTTGCTTCTGGTTGACCGGCTGTGGCGCGGGCGGATGATCGGTAACCCTTATCCGGCAGCGGCATTGAACGAGATCGTTTGTGAAGATCGTAAGACGTTCATGCATGAACGCGACCTGGAAAACGATATCATCATCGACTTTGTCGACGGATTATCCTCAGCGGATATTGAGGGGGAGTTCTCCTACACGACATATTCGGGTGTCGACGGGACCGACAAGCGGCGAATCGTGCTGGCGCACATGTTCAATCACGCGACCCACCACCGTGGGCAGGTGCATGCGCTTTTGACGCAGGTGCCAAGCGATCCACCACCGCTCGACCTTATTTATTTCATGCGTGACCGGGAAGCCGGCAACACCGCGTAATTCTGATTAAAGCACGCAGTGCTTGGCGAAATCGGCGGCTTCGTTCGCCGACCAGTCGCCTTTCGGCTTTTCCTTGAGTTCCTCGCACCATTCCTTTGAGCCGACTTCAGGCGAGCAAGCGTTCAGTGCGCCGAAAGCGAAAATGGTCAAGGCGAGAATGCCTGCGCGGCGAAGAGATGTGAGCATGTGGGGCCTCCCGATGATTGATTTCTTTTGATAACCTAGAAGTATGGCATTTGGAAGCGTCCCGAGGCACTCGGATTGATTAGCGGGTCATACAAGGCTTAAAGTATCGATCAGGGCAAAGCTGTCAGTTGAGCTGCAGCCGGCGGCTCCGGGAGGCAAACATATTCGGGCGGCGCACCGACATTTTCGATCGGGCAATCGGCAGCGATGAGATTACGCTCGACGATATTGCCGACATGCCCATTATGGCGGCCTACCACTATTGGAATGACCGGCGCGGTGAAGACTTCGCACCGCCCCGGAAGTCATTCCATCTGGAAGAGTTGCCGCCACGACTGATCCCTTACATGGCGATGGTGGATTTTGTGGGCCCGCCGTTGGACTTTTATTACCGGTTTTTCGGTAGCGCGATGGCCGAGGTGTCCGGTCGCGAACTCACCGGCAAGACCTATTATGCCGACAAGATCGAAGGGTACGGATTTGTGAATGCGCGTCTGTTTCCGATCTTGATCGAGCGCAAAACCCCGATGGTGCACAGGACGACATGGGAATCGGTGAGAGGAATCCGGTTGGTGACGGCGACGCTCCGATTGCCGTTGTCGACCGATGGAATCAATGTCGACGGCGCGGTGACCGCCAACAGTTACGAGTTCGATAGAACGTCGGTCAGACCGGCCTGATCACGACGACGGATATATCGTCGATCGCGGGCGTCCCGTCTCGAAACGTCTCCAGATCCTTAAAAATCGCATCGATAAGCGCATCGCTCCCGGCTGGATGTCCGCGCTTGATAACGGCCTGAAGGCGGTCCAACCCGTACTCAACGCCGTCGCCGTTCCGCGCTTCGCGCAGACCATCGGTATAAACGACCATGACGCCGCCTTCCGGCAGTGTTTCTGTGCGTGACGTGAAGGTCCAGTCGGCATCGACGCCAAGCGGGATGTCCTCACCCTCCAGCAGCGTGAACGCGTCCTTTTTCGGGTCGAAAACCAGCGCCGCTTCATGACCGGCCGAGATCCAGTCGATGTCACGGCTGGACGCCTTCAGTTGTAGATAAAAAAGCGTCAGCGAGCGGCCGCCGGAACTGTCTTCGCTCAATTGCCTGTTGATCGACGCAAGCAATTTATCGGGACTTTTGTGGTGAGCGAGATTAGCCCGCATCAACGCGCGCGCCGAAACCATCAGCAACGCGGCGCCGACGCCATGTCCCGTCACGTCGCCGACCACCACTGCATAATTATCGCCATCGAGCGGCATGTAATCCTGATAGTCGCCGCCGGTCTCGTCGCAATAAATTGTGCGTCCCGCTATGTCGTGCCCCTTGATTTCGGGGGGTGTGGCAGGGATGAGGTGTTGCTGAATTTCCTGTGCGACATACAGATCGCGTTTCACGCGCAACTGTTCTTCAAGTGCCGGAACCATACGGTTGAAGCCCCGCGCGAGATCGCCGATCTCGTCCCGGCCGGCTTGTTGGATGCGGACGGAAAAATCGCCCCGGGCGAGTTTCGATGCGGCTTCATGCAATCGGCGGATCGGACTAGTCAGGGTCTTGGCGCCGAAGATCGCGAGCGCGGCGGCAATGAGACCCGCGACCAGCGTAAAGACGATCGCGGCGCGCAATTGCTCCCGGTAAGACGTAAGCACGACTTCTTCGACACGATCGCTGACCACCGTGATGATGTCGGCGGGAACGCTGACAGCGATGTGATAAGCGGAATCTTCCGTGCGCCCGGCAGGTCCGAACGACCAAATCTCTTTGTTGCCGTCGCGTTCGACATACTCGAGCCCCGGCACGCCGGAGCGCATGTCGCTGACGACCTTCAACCAACTGTCGTCGCCGGTGAGCAGTAAGGGTTGCGGCCGCTCGACGATATTCCATTGCCCGTTCTCGGCTGAAAACCTGCCGATCTCGTGGGGGGCCAGTTCCGGATCGTCGTCGGGTACGGATATCAGGTAGGCATCTGCACCCGGCGGGAGCCGGGTGCCGTCCACGGAGCGGGTCAAAAGTGCGTCGAGGCGGATTGAAATGCGTGCCGCCCCGACCAAACGACCATCGGCAAGCTGCACGGGGGCGCTTACCGATATCCGGCCGGTCTCACTGTTGGTGCCGTCAAACCACGCAGTTTCAAGGGCTTCGAGCGTTGCCAGGTACCAGTCCTGTTCGCGGGGGTCGCTGGCGAACCGCAACGCACGGCCGGGATAGGAAACGGTCAGGCCGCTTTCGAACGAGATCGTCAGGGTATCGATTGCGCCACGGTTGCGAAGATAGATCGTTCGCGCGACGTCGTTGAAGCCACGCAGGCGCTTGAGCGTCCCGGCAATTCGATCGCGGCTGGCATCCGGCGCCACGTGAACGCTCAGGTGTTGCATGTCGATCTGCCAAGCGCCCTCCGGCTTCGCTTCGGGTGCGGTTTCGCTGTCGATTAAGAACCCGTTCTGGCTATCGCTTTCGGGGGTGTTATCTTCCGACACGCTTAGCCGTGCCGCGATGTCCCCCACAAGGAAGCGAACTTCCCGCGCGACGGTCTCCCGCGTTTCCTCGATGGTAACGGCGCCAAGTTCCGTCGCCCGGCGAAGATCACGATGAACCCGCTCTTCCAGCAACTCCTTGCCGCGCTCGGCCATGTCATCGCCAAACTGCTGGGTTGCGCGCAGATAGACGAAAGACGCTGCGCCCAGCGGCAAGACGGCAAGGGCGACGAAACATATTGCGAGCTTGGTTCCGATCTTCATGCGTGACCTGTCAGTATCGGCGGGTGCACAACGCTATCGGTCGCCGCCTTATTTCGTTTCCGATGTCAAAATCACGACCTTGCCGGTGGACTTACGCCCGGTGAGGGTGTCGTGCGCCTGCTTTACATCTTCCATCGGGAACACGTGCGATACGTGCGGTTTCAATTTGCCGTCCGCGTACCATTGCAGGAGTTCCTTGAACGAGCCGTGTACCAGATCCGGATCGAGAATGCGGTGCGCGCCCCAGTAATAGCCGATCACGGTAATGTTCTTGACCAGCAGAATGTTCGCCGGGATCTGCGGCACCGTGCCGCTGGCGAAACCGACGACAAGTATCCGCCCGCCCTGAACGATCGCCCGCAGGCTCGCATCGAAGGCGGCCCCGCCGACCGGATCGTAGACGGCATCCGCGCCGCGCCCGTCCGTCAACGCCTTGACCCGTTCGCGGATGTCCTCGGTCCGGTAGTCGATCAAGTCGTCGGCGCCGTATTTCTTGGCGATCTCGAGCTTCTCTTGGCCGCCGGCCGTCGCGATCACCCGGGCCCCCAGCGCCTTGCCGATTTCGACCGCCGTCAGGCCGACACCGCCGGCTGCGCCATGCACCAGGAGCGTTTCGCCCGGCTGCACCTTGAGCTTGTTCACCAGGCCGATGTGCGACGTGCCGTAAACGATCGGGAATCCGGCGGCTTCGACGAACGTCATCTTGTCGGGGATAACGTAGACGTTGGATGCTTTTGCGACGGCTTCTTCGGCATAGGCACCATGTTCGACACTCGCCATGACCCGATCGCCAACGTTGATCCCCTCGACGTCGCTCGATACCTCGGTCACGAAGCCTGCCGCTTCCAGGCCCGGCGCAAACGGCAGTTGCGGCTTGACCTGGTACTTCCCCTTGACCATCAGGGTGTCGGCAAAATTGACGCCCGCGGCGCGAACCGCGATCCGCACGTATCCCTGCGGCAGGTCGGGCGAGGGCAATTCACCAACACCCAGTTGCTCTTCGTCATCGAAACTGGCGCAAACAACAGCGCGCATGGACGGCTCCTTCTTGAAATGACCGGACCGGTCTGGAATGTTTAGGTTCACATCTCAGGGGCACAATAAAAGCAAAAGGCCGCCAACCCAAGACGCGGAAACAGGAGTTGCTCATGCGCGGTTATTTCGGCATCGGCGTTGAGGGAATTTCCAAGGAAATGAACGTGGGGAATCTGTTCCGTTCCGCCCATGCGTTCGACGCCAGTTTCGTGTTCACCGTCAAGGCGGTGTATTCGAGGCGCCGTGGCGGCAAGTCGGATACGTCCGATTCGCTGGCTCATCTGCCGTTCTACGCGTTCCCCGACATGAATTCGATGATGCTGCCGAAATCCTGCAAGCTGGTCGGGGTCGAACTGATCGACGACTCCATCGAATTGCCGAGTTTTCATCATCCCCCGCAAGCGGCCTATGTCCTTGGCCCCGAGCGCGGCGAATTGTCTTCGGAAATGCTGGCGCGTTGCGATCATGTGATCCAGATCCCGACCAAGTTCTGCGTCAATGTCGGGATCGCCGGGGCACTTGTCATGTATGACAGGGTGCTCTCGATGGGGCGTTTCGCACCCAGGCCCGTTCGGCCGGGCGGACCGACCGAGGATCTGAAGCCGCAACGGCACGGTGGACCGAAGTTCCGAAAAGAGGTCGAAAATTACAGGGCGCCGACGCCGCGTGCCTACAACGACTGACAGGCTGGCGGATTACTCTTTGATCCGGATATAGCCGACCTTGTCGCCTGTGGCGTTCGTGATGTCAGGGCGGATGTGGGCTTGCAGCCGCTTTGCGTCATCGCCGGAGATCATCCCGGCGTCGATCAACAGTTTGCACATCGCAACATCGCCGGCGCGACGCTCGCCGTCCTCTGTCTTGAGGGCAATGCCGAGGCCCTTCTCCGGAATGATGGCGATGTGCACGCCTTCCGCGCCGCCCTTGGTCGCCACGCGGCCGGCCAGTGCGGTCATGATGTCAGTGTCGAAGCGGCCCGGACCCGCGATCATGAACGGTTCGGCCATTGCGGCTTCAAGAATCCGCTGAACCGCCTTGCCGCGGGCGTCGCCGAGGCCATTCGGCGCCGCAAACTTCTGCGCGGCCGTCGCCAGCGCCGTCAACGTCATGCCGTAGATCGGGATCCCGCAACCGTCAACGCCGCGCCCGGTGTCGGCGAGGTCCTGCCCGCCGAGCGACGTCAAGATATCGTACAATCTTTTCTGAACCGGATGCGCCGAATCCAGATAGCCCTCGACCGGCTCGTTCAGATGAAGCGCCGTGGTCAGGAAACCGGTGTGCTTGCCGGAACAGTTGTTGTTTAAGCGGGTTGGCGCTTTGTCGGCACGGATCAGTTCATGTGCCGAAGCCTCGTGGTAAGGCAGATGCGGGCCGCACCCGAGGTGATCCGCGCTCAGACCGATGCGCGCCAGCCAGGCCGCAACCGCATCGACGTGCGTCCGGGTGCCGGAATGGGACGCCGATGCCAGCGCCAGTTCTTTTGTCGAAATGCCGTGTGCGACCGCCGCGCCGCTTTCGATCAGCGGCAGGCTCTGCATGAACTTGATTGCCGAACGCGGGTAGAACATCAAATCCGGATCGCCCCAAATTTGAACTGGTCCGGACGCGTCGCACACCATGGCATGTACGCGATGGCGGCTTTCCACCATCGTGCCACGGATAACTTCGCAAATCAGGGGATCGGACATGTAATCGACCTATCGGATTCGGACCCGGAGATACGGCCTTGCGGACATATGAGCGTCCGGTATATCACGGTGGGTATGAATGTAATGCAGATTTTCCGTTCATCTTTGGCCATTTCGATACTTGTAGCCGCACTATTTGCGGCTCCTGTAGCGGTGAAGGCGGATTTCCTCGGTAAGTTCGACGACTGGGAAGCGCACGCGCGTACGGACGGCGGGTCCAAGGTTTGTTATGCCGCGACGGTGCCGACCAAGTCGGAAGGCAATTATACGCGTCGTGGCGACGTATTCCTGCTCGTTTCCCATCGCCCGGCCGACAAGATGACGGGGTTCGTCAGTCTGGAAGCCGGATACAGCTATTCGAAAACCAGCAAGATCACGGCGCGCATCGGTGGCGCGTCGTTCCCGATGTTCGCCGATGGCGAACTGGCTTTTGCGTACGAGGACCGGCCACTCGTCGAGGCTATGATCCGTGGTGTCGATATGGTCGTGAAGGGTACATCGAGCCGAGGGACGCTGACGACGGACACATTTTCGCTGAGCGGCTTCACGGCCGCATATAACGCGGCCTCCAAGGCCTGCGGGGTCAGTAATTGACGCGATGGCCACCGGATCCGAAGACTCACTGACCCGAACTGACATCCTGCCGGTAAAATGCCCCCAATGCGGCGAGGCGCAGAATACGCTTGATGGGGCTCAGGACCCCTTGTCGCCGGGCGCCAGTGTCGGCTGTATGGTCTGCAATTACGCCTTCGGCGCCGAGGAGTACCGCCGCCTGCTCGCAGAGCGCCAGCGGGAGTTCGAGGGGTTGCAGATCGGCGAACTTTAAGCCATCGCCCGAGCGCCGATTGGGATGGTAAATCCTCTATCTTGGTGATACATAGCCGCGCCATGACCGACACCTCACGCATCCGCAACTTCGCGATCATCGCGCACATCGACCACGGGAAGTCGACGCTGGCCGACCGTCTGATTCAGGTCTGCGGTGGTTTGACCGACCGTGAGATGAAGGAACAGGTCCTGGATAACATGGATCTGGAGCGCGAGCGCGGCATCACCATCAAGGCGCAGACCGTCAGGCTGAAGTATAAAGCCAAGGATGGCGAGGATTATATCCTCAACCTCATCGATACGCCGGGCCACGTCGACTTTTCTTACGAGGTCAGCCGTTCACTGGCGGCATGCGAAGGTGCGCTTCTGGTCGTCGATTCGACCCAGGGCGTGGAGGCGCAGACGCTGGCGAACGTCTATCTTGCGATCGAAAACGATCTCGAGATCATTCCCGTGCTCAACAAGGCCGACCTGCCGGCTGCCGAACCAGAGCGGGTCAAGGAGCAGATCGAGGACGTGATCGGTCTCGACGCATCCGAAGCGCTACTGATTTCAGCCAAGACCGGCATGGGAGTGCCGGACGTCCTTGAAGCCATTGTCACCAAAATGCCGCCGCCCAAGGGCGATGCATCTGCACCGTTGAAGGCGCTGCTCGTCGATAGTTGGTACGACGCCTACCTTGGCGTGATGACGCTGGTGAGGGTTTATGAGGGGACCCTCAAAAAAGGCATGCGGATCCGCCTGATGCAGGAAGAAGAAATCCATCAGGCCGACCAAGTTGGGGTCTTCACCCCGAAACCGACCAAGGTCGAGGCCTTGGGGCCCGGAGACGTCGGCTATATGACGGCGGCGATCAAGACCGTCGCCGAAACGTCCGTCGGCGATACCATCACCGAGGAAAAGCGCCCGACGGCGGAACCGTTGCCTGGCTTCAAACCGTCGATCCCGGTCGTGTTCTGCGGCCTGTTCCCGACCGACGCGTCGGAATACGAAGACCTGCGCGACGCCCTTGCCAAGTTGCACCTGAACGATGCCAGCTTCCACTACGAGGCGGAAAGCTCGGCGGCTCTCGGGTTCGGTTTCCGTTGCGGCTTCCTCGGTCTGCTGCATCTCGAGATCGTTCAGGAACGTCTTGAGCGCGAGTTCGACCTCGACCTGATCACGACGAGCCCGAGTGTTGTCTACAAGGTTTACCGCACCGACGGCACCATGAAGGAACTGCACAATCCGGTCGATATGCCGGATCCCGTGCAAATCGACTATGTCGAAGAACCGTTGATCAAGGCGTCGATCATGGTGCCGGACGAATTTCTGGGTTCGGTGCTGTCGCTTTGCGAGGAACGGCGCGGCATTCAGATGGAACTGACCTACGTCGGCAATCGCGCGATGGTGGTCTACAAGTTGCCGCTCAACGAGGTCGTGTTCGATTTCTACGATCGGCTCAAATCGGTCTCGCGCGGTTACGCCAGCTTCGACTACGAACTGATCGGCTATGAAGAAAGCGACCTCGTCAAGGTTTCGATCCTGGTCAATGCGGAACCGGTCGACGCGCTGGCGTTCATCGCGCATCGATCCCACGCCGAATCGCGCGGACGCCAGGTGTGTGAGAAGCTCAAGGATTTGATCCCGCGTCAGCTCTTCAAGATCGCGGTCCAGGCGGCCATCGGCGGCAAGGTGATCGCGCGTGAAACCGTCAGCGCCATGCGCAAGGACGTGACGGCGAAGTGCTATGGCGGCGACATCACGCGAAAGAAGAAACTGCTGGAAAAGCAGAAGAAGGGCAAAAAGCGGATGCGCCAGATCGGCAATGTCGAAATTCCGCAATCGGCGTTCCTGGCCGCCCTCAAGACCGGCAGCGACTGACTTTCCGGCTTTCCATTCTTACCGGTCCCGGGGCTTGACGAATTCCGGTAAAGGATCGGTTTCCGGGTCGAATTCGTCGTCGTCTTCCGCACGCTCGAAAAGATCGATCAGGTCGTGGGTCGGCAAGCGGTCATCGTCGTTCGACGTATCGCCTTCATCGCGCGCCCACTTACGGGCCTCGCGGGCAAGGTCGTCATAAAGAAACAGAGACGCTTCGTGCTCGCGGAGTTCTTCTTCCGCGGCGGGGCTCATGTCACGGCTCGGCCGGCAGGTCCACGCAAGGATCACGCCGGGCACCGCCATCAAAAACCACGCCGGCGGCGTCAAAAGCCAAAGCATGACGGGATCCCACAACCAGGGAAGTGTGGCGTTGAGCCGGACTTCGGCCAGAAGATACGAGCCCGGCCACAGCGCCTGCCACAACTCGTGCGCCGACAGCATCCATCCGGTGCCCCCGGGGAGCGCGCGCGCAATGGTCTCCGCAGCGGCCACCGCGAAGGCGCCGATTAACAGAATCCAGCCGATGATAAATGACGCTCGCATCGCCGTATCGTCGCCTAAAATGGTTAACAAGTCTTAACGTAGCGCAGCTATGCCCGATCTGTAAGGGGATGATCAATCCCCCTTGCCGACGCCGGTCTGCTCCGCTAGTTTCCCGCCCGTCTGAAAAGCTCCTGCGGAGGGGTGGCCGAGTGGCTGAAGGCGCACGCTTGGAAAGCGTGTATGCGGGAAACCGTATCGAGGGTTCGAATCCCTCTCCCTCCGCCACTGCCCTAAGAAATATAGGCGCTTTATGGCGATTTTTTCTTGTACCCACAATTAAGCCAACAAACTGATTGGTGCTTGGAGATCGACAACGCGATACGGATTGTTGATCCTGGCTGTGACGGTGCCCTCTCTCGAACCAAGAAATACTCGCCCCGTATGGGCTCATTCCGTGGCAACCTACAAAACGGCCGCGAATTCGGAGAGTTCATCAGCTGTTTTGGGTAATGATTGGGCGCGGAGGCGCTCAAGATATTCTTCTACCGATTTGGGCGGGTTTTGCAGACGCGCTCGGCAGGCCCTTGCCGCGGCGAGAACAAAGGCTGTGTTGAGGTCCAGTTGGTATTTTATAAAGTCATCCGGATGAATTGCCTCCAAATTATGGGGCGCGAGCTTATCAGCCGGAAAATCTTTTAAATTAAATGTAATTATTGCATCGGCTCTGGCATGGATGGCTGCGGCTACAACATGGCGGTCGTCGGGATCCGGCAACTCAATTGAATGGATTAGCATTTCGTAATCATCTACCAAGCAGTCCATGACAGACTTATCCATCAGGCTGCGCGTTCGATGAAGCCGGTCTCGGTCTAAGTCGGGCCGATCTTTAAGAAGATTCTCGATCCATTCCTCGTGGATTTTATCGGTCCACCGGGCCTGAAACAATTCAGCCGTTGCGAGTTCTATCAAGAAGTCTCGCAACGGCGCGGGATACAGGACACACGCATCGTAGATGACAGAAAAGCGTGACAACCTGTGCTAGTACCCCATGTCCAGTTCTTGAGCCTCTCTTGCCAGTTCCTCTCTGGCTGCCTCGCTTTCTGCCTCCATCTTGTTTTTGTAGTCTTGGAGGATTTGGAACTTGATCCTACGGTGAGTACCCACTTTGTGATATTCCATCTCTCCACGCTCAAGCAGGCTAACTACATGAGGCCTAGATACGTTCAGGTAGTTTGCGGCTTCTTGAGTCGTCATTTCTGCATGCACAGGGATAATCGTAACGGCATTCCCGTACGACATCTCTGTTAGAATATGAGACAGCAAACGCGCAGCAGATTTGGGGATCACAAACTCTTGCCCGTCGTCTAGACGTACTTTTAACGACTCATCTCCCTTTAGCTTTGCCAGAAGCCGACTCGAATGTGTCGCAAGTTCTGTCTCTTCGGCGCTAGGGATTGCTGTATCTGGCTTTTCTAGTGCGGCGTTCATGGCGCTCTCCTATACCTTGATACGCTCAAATGATAGCATTCGAAATAAACGAAAGCCACCATAAACGCAATAAACAAAACGCCTACTGCTTAACATTTCGTTGCCAGTGCCCCTTCCACTGACCAGATACCGGGTGCGCTTTCGCGCCGTACAGCATGAACTATAGCTCACTTAAGAAACGCTTGGCCTCCTCCGCTCTGACCAGAGTCTTCGCCCCCACCTTCACGGATGACAACTGCCCGGCGGCGATCAGCTCGTAGACAGTGGTCCGTCCAAGAGACGTCGCCGCACAAAACTCTTTGATGCTGTATGCGAGTTTTTGAGGCGTCTGGCTGTCGCTGCTGTCCATCCGAATCTCCAACAGGTCTGGTCTTCGCAACAACCGAGTAAATTATCCAAGCGCGTTATCGCGTCAACAAGAGATCCCGTGTCAGACATGACCCTATATCCTGCTGCGACCCAAAATAATTTCGAGAGGAGTGCTATTTTCAGCATTCCGCATATGTATCGGCATGAAACTACATGCCGATTCCGAGATTGGTTCTATCGTTAGGTGGTGTGGCGGTTGAGAACGTCGCTGTTGTGCGCTGTTAATGTCGCTGTTGTGCGCATCAGAAATGCCGTTGTGTGCCCTATAGAACCTGTTGTGCGCACTCACTAGGCTGTTGTGCGCTCAAAAACGCCTGTTGTGCGGTTATACAGGTCGGTTGGCACGCCTGGCACTATTCTCAGGTGCTGCCTAAATCCCACACCAAAACCTTGATGCAGGGTCCGCATGTGGAAGTTTTTGTACGGCGCATTACCGCAAAGGTCGGACATGGCTGACCGCGGTATTAGAATTGACCAATCTAATCAGCGGATAAGGCTGGGGTTACCATCCTCCAAAGCCTTGATTGATCGCCGAACAGTAGAGTGAGTAACCCCGAAGTGACGGGCTATCTCCTGCGAGGTTTTGTTTTTATCCTTCATCCTCTTGGCTTTAATGGCTTGCGACCTGCTTAATAGGAATGGCCGGCCACGCCCCTTGCTCTTTGCATGTTCGTAAATGCCTGAGATGCTCTCAACATCTCGTCCCAGCCACTTTGCCACGTCTTCAAGGCTTTCATCCCGAGCAGCGGCGCGGCTGCAAATGTTCATCTCACCAAATTCCCAGTCTTTCCCTTCGCGCGTATAGCTAAACAGTTCTTTCATCTTGCTCTTGATTGCGAAAACGGTGCGACCGGGCAGCCTTGCATAAAGGTGAGGGCCTTTGAGGCACTGCACGCGCCCCTCCAACAACATCAGGTACTCTCCTTCAGCCCATGCAGATCCTTTACGTGCAGCTCGTTCTAGCTGTCGAATTCGCATACGCACGTCGTATGCCGTTCGGTTCGGCATTTTGAGAGCGATATCCCTTGGACGTTTCCCTTGGGCAGCTTCTCTCATGATTTGGGCATCATCATGCTCGGTCCAGTGGCCGTTGATGAACCTCCCCTCTATGAGCAGCCTGAATGCCACATCCTGTTCAGACCGCCGGAGAACGCTTGCCATCAACGCGATAGAACGTCCAGCATCACGCATACCACGCAAACAAGATTGATCAGCCCTAGGCCATTTCGTTAACTCGCGGTCATACGGGAACGCGACAAGCAGCCTAGCGGTGTAGAAACGGCGCTGTAGCGCACGATGAGATTTAAGGCCGTGGCCATCGTCGCTTAGGTCTAGTCCGCGGCGCTCCGCCTCTATCAGCTCGGCCCGCAGACGATTCACCCGCCACGACATCACACACGTTATAAATTCACGTTCAGTGATCCCAGAGCGTCGTGCATTGATCCGATGGGCGCGGCCAAGAATCATACCTGGTTGGCGCCCCAGCGCCGTTCCAATTTTGTAGGAGTCTTCGCCGCGCGCCCACCTCTTTCTTAATTCCTGATCATCTTCATCAGTCCACTTGTGAATGCCCTGCATTTGTTCGGCAGTGAGCGGGCTGATGATCAGGCATTCTCGTCCACGAAAGAACGCACTGTTAAGGTGTCCTTCTTCAACCAGGCGCTTAATTGTAGGCCCTGTAAACCGCCGGCCAGCGTCTAAAGGACTAATTGGCTCTGAGAGCCTGGCGATGGTTTTGAGCGTGGATTTGTAGGATCTAGGAAGATCCTTATAGCGCTGCCGGTTGGCCATGATGCCCCCTGATACATGGTCGGTTTTGATCATGCCCAGGGACGAGAAGAATGCACTTGAGCCTCGTGTTTCGCAACTCCCAGTGCCAACCTGTTTTCTTTGGCGACTTTGTAGCTACTGATATCACGTGATATCAATCTCGCGGTCAGTCCTCCAAGTGCAGACAGGCACAATGCATTGGAGCGGTATCTCCGGTGAGACTTGAACTCTTGCTGGGGGGCGGCCCTATTCACTGGCACGAAAGTATTCCCCATGGACATTGTTAAAGTAAATCAGCTGCCGCCTGAAGATGAGGACTACGCAGCCGTGGTCAAATACGTCAGCCCAAAAGATGGACGTATTACCCATTACCTGACTGGCTCTGCAGTTACAGGTGGATCGGCAGTGTTTCTCAAATCCGAATATGGTCGCTATGACAGCGAAGAGGAGGCTATATCAGTCGCCAAGTCTTTCGCCGTAGAACACGGGTTTGATCGTGTCCTAATAGTCGATCAGACGAATAAAGATGACCAAAACGGTTAAGAGTTGATGGCAGCGACTAGAGCCGCGTCCGGGATCGGCTGCCCTGCCTCATGCGCTTGGATGGCGTCTAGATAAACCGCTTTTTCGTCGGTTGGCGTTTCGGAATTTTCTGCAAGCTCACGTATCAAGAGAATCACACGCGCCTCTAGCGCCGCATCGCTTAGATTGTGGATGTCATCGGGTCTGCCTGCCTCAGCGCTTTCTTACGCTCGCGGATTATCTGACATGAATACAAACACCGTATCAGAACACGCCATCACCGAGGCCATGCTTCGGGCGACGTCGCCAAAACTGACGCCAATGCGCATGCTGCTTCTCGGTATCGTCGCCGCCATCTACTGGGCGGCGATCCAGGGAACTGAGATCAGTCTCACCGATATCGTTACCGGATTCCCGGCCATCGTGGAACTGGTGAGCGAGATGTTTCCGCCCGACTGGTCATACATGGGCGAACTCGGGGGGCGAGTTATAGAGACCCTGCAGATCGGCATAATTGCGACCATTATCGCGTCGCTGCTGTCGTTACCGCTGGCATTCCTCGCGGCCAAGAACGTATCGCCGCATCCGCTGATTTACATGCCGATCCGGCTCTTCCTCACGGTCTGCCGGGGGGTGTCGGAACTGATCTGGGCGCTGCTGTTCGTGGTCGCCGTCGGCTTGGGGCCGTTCGCTGGTGTGATCGCGCTCATCATCTACTGCGTCGGCGTAATTGGAAAATTACTCGCCGAAGCCGTCGAAGCGGTCGATCCGGGGCCTCTGGAAGCGATGGAGGCCGCAGGCGCCAGTCGCTGGCGGGTATTCCTGTATGGCGCCTGGCCGCAGGTTCTGCCGCTCTATCTGAGTTACTGCCTGTATTACTGGGATCACAACACCCGTCAGGCGGTAGTGCTCGGTTTCGTCGGTGCCGGCGGTGTTGGCTATGCGCTGTTCTTCAACCTCAGCACTTACTACTTCGAGAAAGCCATGATGGCGATGATCGTTCTGATCCTGATGATTGTCGTAATCGACAGGCTTTGTCTGATGCTTCGTCAGCGGATCATCTAACAGCTGTGTTTGCCGAGGTCGAAGTGCCCGCGTCAGGGCGCTTTGACCTCGGCGACACCGATCATACAGTCACGCGTGACCAGATCGGCAAGCGCACTCTCATTAAGGTCTTCGGTGCCCACGGGGCGCATGGGTATGACCATGTACCGACGGTCGGCTGTGGAATCGTGAACACGGACCTCGACGTCGTCGGCGATGACGGTACCGAATTCACGCAGCACAGTGCGTGGTTCGCGGACGGTACGCGACCGGTAAGCTCGAGATTTGTACCAGTCGGGTGGCAGGCCGATGAGCATTCGCGGGTAACAGGAACATAGCGTGCAGACGATGACGTTATGAAGCTTTGGTGAATTTTCTACGGCGCGGATGGGTATTGTGCCTGCATCCAGTCCAAGTTCGGCCGCTGCTGCATTGACGTCCGACAACATCCGTTCCTTGAATTCAGGATCGACCCATGCACGGGCAATCATGCGTGCCCCGTCGGCGGGCTTCTTGGCATCCATCTTTTCGAGTTGACGGCGAAAAGTATCGGCGCTGAAAACCTCTTTTTCGATCAGCAGATCCGATACCGCCTTGGCCATGACCTGATAGCGGGAAAATTCGCCGTCCTCGATATCCGGCTGCAAGGGGTGAGAACCGGTATGTACGTGTCCGTGATCGTGGCGTTGATCGTGTGGATGATCATCTTTCGTCGATGGCTTAGGTGCTTTTCTGTCTGCCGCCCAGCGCCGTTCGATTTCGCTCATGCCACTTCCCAATTCTTTGACGCTGAACACGCCCTTTTGCAGGAATATCTCCGAAAGCGCGAGAATCCAGCGTTCATAGTAACTTAAGGCATCGTAGACGTCTGGGCCAAGACCTTCGACGGCCCGTCTCAGTTCGTCCACTGTCAGTAGTCGGTATTCTTTGGACGATACCAGGCGCACGATAGAATCGACCTGTTTCTCCCAATAAGTGAACTGGTGATCGTCGCGTTCGATCGGTCCCCCAGCCAGTCCTCCAATATCATGCGGTTGGCGGATGTGGTCGTTCATTTTTGAGGTTCCTCTTGCGTAGGGAGATCGTTATCGGGAAGGATATTGATTAAAAAATCGGTCCTTACATAAAAGAATAACTGAAACGACTGATAAGCTAAATTTTTTCTGCAAAAAATCCCCGGCGCCAAAAAAATCTCTTTCGATAATTGATCTATTGCTCGCCTTATCAACTGCCCCTATTACGCCATAATGCTTTGTACTAGCTCGCGATGACCTACCCCCACTAACTGGTCCGGTTTGAATCTTAGTGCATCATCTGTTTGACCTTGCCCCCAACGTTGGACCGGCCCGAAGCGGCATTTTCCAGGTTATTCCCGTGCAAATAAATAAGCCTTGGATTGAACTCACAAAAATATCGTCTGTTGATGGCTAGAAGCAGGCATTTTTGACTGTCTGGGAATTAGTCTGCCGCTGACCCATAGCCGACTTTGCCCTAAATTAAGCGTTGGTCTATTTGCCTCGTCTGATTGAAACACGGCATTGGTGAGCCTTACCTACTGAATTGGTCCAACGGTTATGCGAGGAAACGGAGGATCAAATACGGCAAAGAAACGACACAAACCAAAATCTTGATAAGTCGAAATTCTTGGAAATGCCTCATCTAGAACGCGGTGTTCACACCATTGGGAATTCGCACCAAAAGGTGCTGCCCTGACCCAGGACACTCTCGACCCCAATCTCACCGCCCATCCGTTCAACAAGGCTCTTGGTGATTGTGAGGCCGACGCCGATGCCTTCACCGGCGACAAGCGCTTTGTCTTCAAGGCGTTTGAATATGTTAAAGATTGACGCTTTCTCGTCGTCAGGGATGCCACGCCCCGTATCAGTTATGCATAATCTGACCTTTCCCGGCTTGCTCTCGCCAAGCTCAATCGTGACGGAGCCGTTGGGGTGATTGTACTTGATCGCGTTCGACAGGATGTTGACCAGCACCTGCTGTACGCGGGCAGAATCCGCGAAGCAAATTACATCTTCCTGGTGCTGCAGATTGTCGAAGACCTGGACAGCATGACGCTCAGCGAGAAATCGAACCTGAGCCGTTGCGGTTTCGGTGGCCTCCCTAAGCGACATCGACGCCGGTTCGATTCTAAAATCCAACTGTTCCGCATGGGTCAGTTCCAAGACATCTGTCACGAGTCCGTAGAGCTGATTTCCGGCAGTATGGATATGGTTTAATTGTTCTTGCTGCTTCGGCGAGAGTTGATCGCCCGCGGAGCTTTGGATGATGTCAGAGAATCCGATGATCGCGTTAAGCGGGGTTCTAAGCTCATGCGAAATACTGGCAAGAAAAACGGACTTTGCCTTTGCCGCCTGTTCGGAACGTGTCTTAGCATCTATCAGCGCGTGTTCAATTTCTACGCGCCGGGTAATGTCCAGACAGGTTCCAAAGATCGTGGCACTCCCTGAGCGTGCGCGTTCAATTCTGATGTTGGCCTCTACCCAAATCACCTCACCATCCTTACGAACAAGCCGGTATGTCTCTGGTCCAAGCGCGCTGGCACCAGATTCAATGCCTGTGTTGATCCAGTTCATAACCCTGTCATTGTCATCAGGATGATGTATTTCTGCTTGCACCTGATGAATGTCGATACGCTCACCGGCATCATAGTTCAGCAAGTGCCGCATGCCATCCGAACAAAACACCTCGGGTGCTCCGACGGCCCAACTGAAGTTGCCCATCCGCGCGAGATATTGACTATCATCGAGTTTTTCAGCGGTTTTCTGTAATGCTCTTGTCCAATGATGTGCAAGAAACACGATGAGTGCACCGGACAAAACGACAAATGTCAGTCCCTTCAACGTCTGAGCGAGTGGCGACACCGTGATGGGCAGAAGGTCGTAGACAACCCAATCCGAACCAATGATCCAAACTGTGCTGACCGCGATGTAAGTGAGACCTAGTTTTAGAGCGACGCGCTGGGGGGTGCGATGCCGTATATCCGCCTCAAACTGCCCCAGCTTAGCCATCTTGTCTCCTCGCCCAACGAATGGCGTGGTCGATTAAGTATATCTTTACCCTACTTGCGGACGAAGTTCATGCGATACAAGCCTGTATACGTGATACCGTGGTCAAAGAGACGTTTGAGAGCCCTCGCATTGACCCGGGAATAAATCTACACCTTCTCGGATATCTCTAACGCGGCCCGCCCTGCTTACGTCCGATTCTGGCTATTAGCGGACGAAAACAGCTACCGTCGTTAATGTCCGCTTCTAGCCAAAAGCAGACTCAGGTATCAGCTTTTCGAGAAAAATCGGTGTGCGGATCTTGAGTAACGGCACAGTTAACGGGACTCCCTGAGCCCTTCCGCCAATTGTGCCCGCGCTTCGATCGCCGCAGTAATCATCTGGACGGCTTCCTTTGGCGGGCTCCCTTTGGCACGATCAAGCAAAGCGGAAATATCCTGAATTGGAGATGCGGCCATCGCTTGGTGGGCGAGCGCCGACCATTTGTGTATCGCGGCTGTCCGGGCGTCGCCTTCCGCCTCGGTGATGGATTGTGCCGCCAGGTGCTTGAAGCGTGGATCGATCATCAGCGCGGCGGTTTGGCGGGCTGCATTCATGTCGCCGGTCGACGCCCGCGCGCGGACGATCTGGAGCAAGGCAATCTGGCGGTGGGCCGAATCCGGGATCTTCCGGGCTTTGGCCAAGGCGTCGTCGAGGATTGCGGCGGCTTTTTCCATCAGCCACGGTTGGCCGGCCTTAAATGAGGCGACCGCGATAGCGGCGTTGGCGGCGATCAGGTGCGCAGCTGCGGTCTCCGATATTCCCTCAACCGTTTGCCCGGCGCCAGCCAGATCGTCCGCCTTCGCCTGTAGTGCGGCAATACGCGAAAAAGCGAAATCCTGTTCCTCGCCCGTGCCGATGGTTTCGGCGGTCTGGACTGCCGCCGCGAACTCGAAACGAAGTGCTTCGCGCACGGCGATTTCGGCTAAGGCCCAGCGCCGCGCGGGAAGACGCGAGATCGCCTGCGCGATGGTTTTTGCCGCCGGTATGTCGCCTTTTTTGGCCTGGGCTGCGGCGACACGTGCACGTGCCCAGTCGGATTTCGATCCGGGTTGGAGGCTCGCCAAACCGAGCAGCGCCTGTTGCAGATTGCCGCTGACCGCCTGGGCGCCGACGATCTGCGACGTGGCGGCCGCTCTGGATTGGGCATTCAACTGCTGAGAGACGGCCCGCGCCGTGTCGAGCAAGTCGACGATCATCGTCTCGACGTTGATTTCAAGGTCCGTGACCCGTGCCCGGACTTTAGCCGCATTGGCGGCGTTCGGCGCAGCTTCGAGGTATGCGCGGTACCAGGCGGCCGCGATAATGTGGCGACCGGCCGCGCGGTCGTTCGCCAGGGCCAGGTTGAACAATATGATCGGGTCGGTCGGGACCAGTTCCTGGGCATTCCCGAAATAGCGGATGGCAAGTGACCACCGCTCACGCTGCGCCATCTCGAATCCGCGATTGAGTGCTTGTTCTGCGGCTGCGGGGCGCGCCGCCGACTGCGCCAGGCTTTCGGCGGGTGCGGCGAAAACGATGAAGCCGACAAGGAGGGCGATCCAAAAAACGTTCATCTTGTCCCACCTTTCGATATAATCCGACTATACCACAGGTTTTGGATTCTCCATCAATGTCGGTGTGCCGCGGAATAAAAAGTTTGTCGATCATAAGCCTCCTTGCACTGGGGGGCTGTCAGATGTGGATTGCCGGTCATTCCGACGATCACGGTCTGGTCGTGCACGGCGCCGGAACGGCCAATCCGCCGGCCCGCACCAGCACATTCAATCTGACGATCGACGGAACCGACGTGACCTGCAAGGGCGAAAGCCACGCCAACCCCGATGGCTCGCAAACGGATGTCGTCAATATCACGTGCGACGACGGGCGCGTCGGCGAGGGAACGAGCCACGTGGTGTCCGTTGACGTCGGCGAAGGCAACGGCACCGACAGCTGCGGCAACGGCTTTTATCTGACGTTCAGTACCAACAAGACGTACATCGATGACAAACTCGAAGAGTTTCGCAAGATGTCGCAGGCATCGGGGCACGCCGGCAATGATAAGTGCGAGGTCCCGGGCGCCTTGCCGCCGCATACCGATCCGTTGATTTAGACACGCACGCGGCTATCGCGCCGAAGAGAAATCCATCAATCCCTGAAGATAATTGATGTAGTCCACAAGCCCGGCGTTGCCGGGTTCGTACATCTGCGCCTCGCGGGCGTCGGCAATGGCGGTCTGTATGTCGCCCGTCAGGAGCGCCTTGTCGGCATGAGCAATCAGTTGCGCCGTCGTGGCGCCGACCTGTTTCGGCGCATTGCCGGGCCGGATATCGTAGGGGTGGTTCTGTTCAAGGTTTGCGTAGCCCTGACCAAACGTCTTCTGCTCGGCATCGAGAAGCCCCCGTGTCTTGAAGTATTGCGCGCGCAGACCCCGGTCGTCCGGTGCCAAGCGGGCGGCCTCGTCGAGTTTCTGCAAGGCGGCCGGGTAATCCCGCTTTGCCGTTAACGTGTCGGCGTCGCGTACCAGCATCATGGGCTTGATCGGCAGGTCGCTTTCGTGGCCGGACACAAGACGCATCATGGCTTCATCGTGCGGATCAAACGTGCCGATCGCGCTGAGCCGAACCGGGACCGCGCCGTCATTGGGCGCGCGTTTTCCGGCTGCCCGCAACAACATTTCCGCTTCTGCGTAACTGCCGCGCCGCACGGCGTCGCGAGCCTGGTTTTTGTACGCATCGGCTTCCTTGACCAAAATCAGATGCGTCGCCTGCAGAAGCTCGCTGATTTCGGCTTGCGATGGGTCCTCCCAATAGGCACGGGCCAGAACGCCGCGTGCTTCGAGGAATTTGCCGTCGCGGATCAGTTGGCGGCCCGTTTCTTCGAGCTCGGCGACATGAGGGGTTGGCGGCGGTGGCCGGTCGTCATGGGTTTTGGCGAGTGTGCGGATGCGGTCAAGTTCGTCGATCGCTTCCGAAATGTTCCTGTCCGCGGGATAGCGTTTTTGCAATCTGCGCAGATAGCCACGGCTCTTGTCCCAGTCCCGGCCGCCGAAGGCCAGCGCATCGAGCAGCATGGCCGCCATGGGGCTTGCCGCGTCCGGGTGTGCCGAAGCATTTGCGGGCGCCGCTGCAGGAACGTCGCCGATCGCCGCGTCCGGGGACAGGAATTGCAGCTCGCCTTCGTTGCTCGCCATCTGAAGGTCCCCGGTTCTGGATGCTCCCGGTGTGGGATCGGGTGCCGGGCTAGGGCTCGGGCGTGGGGCTGGCGCGGCGGCTTGTCCGCCCGGCCGGATAAACGCCAGGCCATTTTCATCGGGCGTCTGCTCGCGCAAATCGACCGGCGGCGGGGCCTCCCCACCCTGGCCAAAAAAGGCGGTTCCTTTCGGCGTCAGAAAGTCGAGCTCGTTTTTCGCGCCTGTGGCGGCCGGTGCCGTGGCCGGGGCCATCAGCTTATCGGACAGGCGGCC
>MDSW01173414.1_pt1 | contig 43755 bp, 45 predicted proteins | sample 811171 | NCBI WGS metagenome assembly MDSW01 (sample SAMN05326641, study PRJNA326480) | marine metagenome | isolation source: seawater | place: Atlantic Ocean: North West | collected 2012
ATTAAATGTAATAATGCACTTATGTACTATAGTATTTCTAAAAATTCTTTACAGAGTAACAAGTTTAGAAATTTATACTGGGTTTGGAAAATTAATAAAAATTTCAACAAACTCAATATTTTTAATAATATAAAATCAATTTTGTATATATCTTATAATTCTCTTAAAAAATATGGTTTTAAATAAATTTAAATGAAAAAAATATTGGGTATTAACTTTTTAATATTAATTATTTTAATTTTATCTTTAGAGTTAATTTTAAATATTTTTAATTTATCACAAATAATGGGTGTAGATAGAAACTTAATTGTAAAAGATAAAGACAACTTTCGTTTAAAAAAAAATAGTATTGGGGAAATTTTTGGAGAAAAAGTTTATACAGATGATAATGGTTTTCGTGTACCAAACAAAAATTTTAAATATTCTCTAGATAAGCCATCGATTTTTTTTATAGGTGATAGTACTACGCTTGGAAACGGTATTAAGGAGGAAAAGACTTTTGTTGGAAAATTGAGAATAAAAAAAAAAGATTTCGATGTTTATAATAGTTCAGTAATTGGATACCAGTTCTTTCATCACGAAAAAAATTTAAATCTAATAAACGAATTTCCTAAAATAGCCAAAATTTTTTATGTGTTTACTCTTAACGATGTTTTTCAAGTTGAGCAGGTTAAAGGAATTGTTGAGGAAAATAATGAACAAAAAAAAAGAGATTTTGTAAACAAAATTAAAAGTTTTAAATTAATTAATTCGATTAATGTTTTTTTTAGAAACAAATCGCATATATATATGTTGTTTAAAGGATTGGCTTCAGATCCCTCAAAAAGATATTTTAAATATGTAAAAGAATATTACAATGACAAAAATAATTATAATGTCGAGAAAAATTATTTGTTAAAATTAAAAAAAATATCTCAAAATAAAAACATTAATCTTAATGTATTGATTTTACCTTATGAATTTCAAACAAGAAAAAATGAATGTAATATTAAAAATCTAAAACCTCAAAATAAAATAAAGGGTTTGTTAAAATCACTAGAAATAAATTATATCGAATTTACAGATTTATTTTGTAAGCAGAAAAATCCTAAAAATCTTTTTCTTAAGTACGATCCAATGCATTTATCTGAAGAGGGTCATGACTTAGTTTTTAATATTTTAGAAAAAAAAGTATAATACAAACTGAATTTTGGTGGGCGTGATAAGAATCGAACTTATGGCCTCTACGATGTCAACGTAGCGTTCTACCATTGAACTACACGCCCACTTTATATTTGTTTTTATTAAATAAATATTTGGTATAACATAATGTGTTAATGCAAAAAATATCTTTTGTCTCATCTAAAAAACTTACAGATATAAACTTTAAACTGCTTAACATATTGTATTTTTGCCTTCCTATTTCTTTCTTAGTAGGGAATGGTTTTACAAATGCTATAATTTTTCTAATTTTTATTATTGGGGTCTTCTCTTTTCCAAGAAAACTATATTTAGTCAAAAATGATAGTGTAATGTTTATAATTTTAGCTTTTTTTATAACATTATTAATTTCAACCTTATTAGATATCCAAGAAAACCCAAATAATGATAATTTTTTCAAATCAATTTCCTATTTTCGTTATTTTTTTCTTTTTTTATTTACAAGTTTCTTTGTAAAAATTGAAAAGTTTAATTTTAAATATTTTATAATTTCATGCCTAACTTGCACATTTTTGCTATCGTTTGATATTAGTTTTCAATTTTTAAGTGGATTTAATGTTTTAGGATTTAAAGCCTATGAATTCAGCTCAATTCACTTGGCTGGATTTATTAAGGAAAAATTTATAGCGGGAGGTTATATTCAGAAGTTTTATATATTTGGATTAATTCTTTTTCCCTTCGTTTCAAAAAAGCTGGAAAAACAAAAATTTGTGTTATCAATTTTCTTAACAGTAATATTTTTTACAGGAATTTTTTACTCTGGAAACAGAATGCCTCTGTTAATGTTTTTGTTTTCAATATTTTTAATCATGATTTTAATGAAAAATTTAAGATTCCCAATGATAATTAGTATTTTGCTTTGCTCTGTAATTTTTTTTACAACAATGAAAAATAATAATAAATTGTATGAGCATTATTTGAGTTTTTATAGTAACGCAATATACATGCAGGCAAAAGGTAAGGCGTTTCCTGTAATAGATTATTTAAAAGAATATACTTTTAAAAAATACCCAGAATTAGAGAAAAAAGAAAAAAAGCATTTCCCATCTGAATTTTCAAAAGATAAAAGCCTTTCTAAGTATAAAATTATTCATTTTGCTAGTGGACATGCCGTTGTTTATATTACTGCTATAGATTTATGGACAGACAGTCCAATAATAGGAAGTGGTATAAAATCTTTTAGAATAAAGTGTTTAAGTAAACTTTATCTGCCTAACAGAGTTTGTCAGGCGCATCCACATAATTTTTATTTGGAGCTTTTAAATGATACAGGTTTAATAGGTACGGTATTATTTTTGTTTGCTATATTTTTTCTATTAAAAAATAAATTTTTAAATTTTAAAAATTTTGAAAAAAAAGAAAAACTTTTAATATTTTGTATCTTTATCATTATTGCCTCGGAGTTCTTTCCTATTAGAAGTTCTGGAAGTTTTTTTTCTACTCGTGACTCGTCTTATATATTTTTCATTTTAGGAATGTTGCACGGATTAAAAAAAGTAAAAATCTAGTTCTGACTTAATATTGTATACAGCTGATTTGAAAAATTTTCTTTCGTAGGGTACTTATTCTTTTTCATTCTTTCTAAAATTTCATTGTAATTTTTATCAATAAACTCAATAATATTTGATAAATCTTTTGGAGATCTATCAATAACAAAAACTCCTTCATAATTTTGGGACACGTGCTCAATTTCTCTGAATACGATTACAGGTCTTTGTCTAATCAAGCTTTCTATAAGCACCTGAGGATGTCCTTCAGTAAAAGATGGTAATATAAAAATATCATGTGAGTCGTACTGCTTAATTAAATCTCTTTTTGAGGATATTTGATCAACAAATTTTATTTTATTGTTAAAGTTTTTGGGCTTATTACCCTGTCCTATTAAGGTGAGCGATATTTCTTTTTTGTGATCAAGTTTTGTATTGTTAAAAATATCAACAAGTGAAAATATACCTTTTTCAATTTTTAACCTTCCCACATACAGCAATTTGATTTGATTTCGCTCTGTATTTTTTATGTTTAGACTCCACTTGCCATCAATTTGTGATGGGCTAACTAAATGGTATTCTTTTTTCTTCGAAATAAGATTGTTAACCACAATAAGATCGGAAAAATTTGCCATTAAATTTTCAACAAATTTGTAAACTATTGAAACTTTCCTTCCGAATATCGCTGATATCTCTTTTTTTCCATCGCTTCTTAAATAAAGGAACATTTTTTTTCTCAGTAAAAAAAGAAAAAGAAAGGATACAAAAGTATAGGGTGTAACGGAAATTATCAGGTAGCTTGAGTTATCTTTTATAGCCGACCTAATAACGCTCATTATAAAAAAAAATATATTAGAATTGATTTTGATATCTTTATTATCAATTAAGTGCACTGGACTTACAATTGACTCACGTAAAATTAATTTTAGGTTAAATTTTTCACCAAGAAGTTCAGTGATCGAGCTTATTTCTAAATTTTCACAAAATATACCGCCTTCTTTTTTGATACATTTTTCATTGTTTATTATTACTAAATTTTTCTTCATAGATTAGAGTAGTGCTTGAAAGTTTTATTTAATATTTATTGCGTTTTTTAAAAATTCAAGACCATTTTTGCCACTTTTTTCTGGGTGAAATTGGCAGCCTATAATATTTTCATGACTTAATACTGCGGGAACTTTGACATCAAAATATTTGCAGTATGCAATTGTATCTTCGTTGTTTTTCGTACTAGCCATATAAGAGTGAATAAAATAATAACTTTTGTTTAATGTTTCCTTATTTATTTTTTTTCTATCTTTTCCTTTTTCATTTAAAAAAATTTCATTCCAACTAATGTGAGGAACTTTCAAATCATTTTTTTTTGTTTGCTTTCTAATTCCTATAACTTCTCCTTCAATAAAATTAAGTCCTTTGTGTTCTCCCATTTCATAACTCTTAGTAAGAAATATTTGCATTCCTAAGCATATACCAAATATTGTTTTTTTCTTATGTATCACGTATTCTCTTAATGTATCGACAAGATTGTGTTTATTTAAAAGACTCATTGCATTACTAAATGCGCCTACACCTGGAAGAATTAAAAAATCTGAATTAATTATTTTTTTATTATCATTGGTTATTTCACTAGAATAACCAATTTCTTGAATGCCTCTTCTTAAGCTTAAAATATTTCCACAGCCGTAGTCTATAATTATAATTTTTTTCATTTTTAAATTTAAATTATGCCATCAAAATAAATATTATTCATCGAAAATTTACTCTCGTTAACTTTAAAAAAATTCTTTTTATTAAATAATTAAGAGAAATGATTGGATTAATTAAAATATTTTTAGAAAGAATTATAAAAGCATTAATTAAATTATTCTTTAAATTAACTTGTGTTGCAAAAGTCATAAATGCAATGTGACAATTGAGAATCTTAAATAATTTTTTCTTGTCTTTAGTAAATGTTTGTATGTTGTTTGCATGATGAGTAAAAACAGCTTTGTAAGCATCATGATGTTTTACATGATCTCCAGAAGCAGATCTTTGATGATAAAGATGTGTTCCTAAAACTTTATGTAAGAATTTAAATTTTGCATTCTTAAATGCTAAATTTAAGAAAAAATCATAATCTTCAACTGTTACAAATTTTTTATCCTCTGAAAAAAAGATATTATTTTTTATTAAAAATTCTTTTTTAACAACGGTTGCGGATGTAGAAATACAATTTCCTTCTAAAATTAATTTTTTATAAAAATTTTTTTCATATGGACCGTACTTCCAGTTTTTTGCTTTTTTTTTATTATTTTCATAAACTATTCTTTCGTCAGTTGTAAGAACATCATATTCTTTATGTTTTTTTAAAAAATTTTCTATAATTTCCAATCTTTTGTCATGCCAAAAGTCATCCGAGTCTAAAAAAGCAATCCATAATCCATTAGAATTTTTAATGCCTTCATTTCGAGAAATTCCTATTACACCATTATTATTTTTTTTAATATATTTTAAACTTTTTTGCTTATAATTTTTTACTACTTCTTCGGTTTTATCTTTAGAAAAGTTATCTATTACAATAATTTCATAATTTTCCTTTTGTGCAATCACAGAATTAAGAGCCTTTTTTAACAACTCGTCTTGATTATATGTTGGTATTACTACGGAAAAAAAAGGTTGTTTGTTCATTAATTATTAAAAAAAAAATTTGAATAGGATATTAGTTTTTTTAGCTCATCATTAAAATGAATATCTTTTTTTGATTTAAATTTCTTTTGAAATAAACTTTTGTAATACGTTTTTTTTACATTTTTAAAATTTTTTTTATCATAAATAATTTTATTTTTTTTTATTCCTATTTTTTTTGCTACTATTTTAGTTATCTCCATTATGCTCAGGTTTTTTTCAGAGCAATAATTTATAATTTTTGGATACATTGATTTATTTTTGTGGGAACTCAAAATATTAAAAATGAACTCACAAAAGCTTTTCATACTACTGTAATTTCTAAAGCTGTTTTCTCTTGATTTTATTACAAATTTATTTTTTTCAATAAAATCTTTTACAATTGAATTTATTAAAAGTTTCCAACAATTTTTATTCCTAAAATATGGATAACCAAATAAATTACATGGTCTAATTATTAATAATTTTGTGCTTTTATTTTTAAAATTTAGTAGTCTTTTTTCGCCATCAATTTTACTTTCAGAGTAAAAGTTAGATTTTTTAATTTTTGTTTTTTCATTAATTGATATTATTTTTTTTTTCTTGTAGACGTGATAAGTAGATATAAAAATAAATAATTTTACACCTGATGAATTAGCTGCTTCATATAAATTCAAGGGATATTTAGAATTAACTCTTAATGCTTCTGACTTAGATTTACTTCCGTGAATATCTAGTCCAGAACAATTTATAACAAAATCTACTTTTTTACACAAACGTTTTAGGTTTGCTTTTGATTTCCAATTTATATTTTGAAAATTTTTATAATTTTTTTTTCTAGATGAGGCTAAAACATTTACTCTTTTTTTTTTTAAAAAATCTTGCAACCTTCCGGCTATAAAACCTTTGCCGCCAGTAACTAATACTCTCATGAATTTTATTTGTTCCAGTTATATGGGATAGATTTATCTAAGGCTGGTTTTCTTATTATTTCATCTTCTCTATGAGGAAGTGTTGCGCAATTAGCTACTATGGATTGTCTTGCGCCTTCCCCCTTAAAACCATTCCAAATTAAAGGCGGGACTGTTACTAAACAATAATTTTCAGGTGTTAAAATTAGTTCTTGCACCTTCCCTTTTGTTTTGCTTTTTTCTCTATCGTCATACAGAACATATTTTACTTTGCCTTCGATACAAACGTAATTTAAAGTCATTTCTTTGTGCATGTGCCAAGCTTTAATTGAATTTGGATTTGTAAACGAAAAATAAATTTCTCCAAACCTTTTAAAAACAGGACTGTCTTCCCTTAACATGTGCATTACTTTTCCTCTATCGTCTTCTATTTGTTTTAGCGGAGTAATAATCACGCCATCAATCATAGTTTTTTCCAAAAAAATAGTTGTCAATTTGATTGTTTGTAAGTTGTCTTGTATTTTTTTTTCTTAAATAATATTTATACCATTGCGATGTTTTTCTTAGTGCCTGATTCATTGTCCATCTTGTAGTCCAATTTAAAACTTCTTTAGCTTTGCTTGAGTTGAGTTTGAGTAAATTCGCTTCTTTAAAAGAACCTTTTTTAAAAATTATTTTTGTTTTTTTTTCTGAACCAATGTCTCTTATTATTATCTTTGCCACTTCTTTTACATTTTTAACCTCATTAGCCCGTGGACCAAAATTCCATGAACCTGAAAATCTTCTAGGATTTAAAAAAAGTTTTTTACCTAAAACTAAATAACCCGAGACTGGCTCTAGAACATGCTGCCAAGGTCTAGTAGCTAAAGGACTTCTTATAACAAGACTCTTTTTTTTGATTACTGTTCTAACGCAATCTGGAATTATTCTGTCGTTAGACCAATCACCGCCGCCAATAACGTTTCCGGCTCTAGCGGTAGCTACGCCAATATTATTTTTCTTTGAAAAGAAGGAATTTAGATATGCTTGAAAAGCCACTTCTACAGAGGCCTTTGATGCACTATATGGATCTTTTCCACCCAAACGATCTTGCTCTTTATAACCTCTTGGAACTTCCACGTTTAAATAACATTTGTCAGAGGTAATCATGACTAAAGATTTTATATTTTTAGATTTTCTAACTATTTCAAAAACATTAACAGATCCCATAAAATTTGTTTTAAAAGTATTTAATGGATCTTTGTATGAGTTAGATACCAATGGTTGTGCCGCTAGGTGAAAAACAATTTGAGGATTATTTTTTTCAATTGATTTTTTTATTTTTTTAAAATCTGAGATATCACCATAAATATTTTTAACTTTTTTGTAATCTACAAAATTTTCATAGTTTTTTCTTTTGCTATCGTTAAGTGAATACCCGGTAACTTTCGCGCCAAGTTTTAATAAAACACTAACTAACCATGATCCTTTAAAGCCTGTATGACCAGTAATAAAAATTTTTTTGTTTTGATAGAAGCTCTTTAAACTCATATTTTAATTTTTTTAGGGTAAATTAAATTACCTCCATTTTTTAAATCTTTAACCATAAAATTATATGCAGTAGCAATATTGAGAAGTGTAATTGGGACTCCAAGAAAAGATTCTTTTTTGATTGCTTTGCTTTTGCTCATAAGTTTGTCAAGTTTTTTATTAATTTTTGTTTCTACATTCATTGAAAGATCTCTTACATACATTTTGTAACTTCCAAATATTTTTTTTTCTTTTTCATAAGTACTGTAACCAGAATAATTTTTATGAAAACGATAATTAACGCCTACTTTTTCCTCTGCAACATGAACAAAGGTAAAACCGTCCTTATAATCCATTCCGATACATAAATTTTTAGCTTTGTTTTTTATAAGATAACCAAATGGCGAGTCTAGCCCAAAACAACTTGTATGTCTTAAACTACAAACATGGTTCTTGTCTTTACCTATTACCGCAAAAGAATAAATAGGATTTTTTGACCTTGCAAAATCTTTTCTTTTTAAAGCTATATTGCTCAATGCCCCCGTCATTGATTTTGAAGAAATATAGTTGTAATTTTTTCCTTTGCAAAAATCCCAATTAAATGTGGGAAGCAGGATGCTCCCTTTCTTTCCAACAATCTTTATCAAAATATCGATCAGATTGTTTAAACTAAATTTTTTCTTTTTTTTTTTTAAATTAATTAAAAATTTTAAAACATCAGATGTTACCAAAATTTTGTCACCTGATTTTATTCCAAGACTTCTTAGCTTTTTTTCAAACTTAAAAGATAGCATTCTAAATTAGATTAGTAGTCCCTTAGATTTTAAAAGCTTGTATTCTTTTAAAATTTTACTTTTTGGCTGGTGAATTATATTTGAAATACTATCTAAACTTTTATTTCCATCAGAATAGGCTAATAAATTCATGCGTAATTCCACATCTCCATAAATACCCTTCTGAGATAACGTCGGGTACAATTTTCTTTTTCCTAAATTTGGTTCACATAAAATTTTTGCCTTTGGATAAACAGAATTCTCAATATTATCTATAATTTTTTTTATTATATTAAAAGATCCCATTAAACCTCTCTGTGAAACTACTTTAAAATCGTCTTTGTCAGTGTGGTATTCTTTATATTCTTTTGATCTTGAAAAACCACAAATTGGAAGATCTATACCTGGTGAGCAGTATTGTCTTTCGTCTCCCCCCCTATCAAGAAAAGAATACTTTTTTACATTGGAAACTTTCTTAAGAGCACTTTTCAAATATAAATCTGCTAATGTATTGCCCCTTCTGCTTGCAACATAACTGTAAGATCGATCGTCACCAACGCAAGAAAGGTTGTAACCACAAATTATATTCCTTTTCAAAGTATCTTTAAATTTTGATAAGTATGCAATTGAACCTATTGTTTCAGGCAACAAAACAAATCTATAAGTAAATTTTCTTTTTTTATAATTTTTTTTAACATATTTCATTATAGCGTTTAATAAGACCGGACCAGAAAGCTCATTATTAGCCATAGATGGGTGGCACACATAACTGCTAAAAAAGATCTCCTTTTTTGAGCTTCCTTTTAATATTGCATGACTTAAGGTTAAATTTCCTTTTTTTAAATTACTATTTATGAAGACTCTATAATTACCTCTTGGTAATTTTTGCTTTACATTCTCTGATAAACAGAAACCCCATCTTTCTTTGTAATAGCTAGTTACGTAGGGTATAGCGTTCGGTTGATCTTTTTGTGTATAAATGTGTTTTAAAAGTTCCTTTTTTGATATTTTTTTGTTTATAGGTTTGGAGTAACCAACCACATGAAGATTGCATTTTTTAAATTCTGCAAATTTTTTTCCTGACTCGTGCTGTATATAGGCGTCTTTGATATTCCATTCTTTAGGTACAGTCCAATCAAAAACTTTTTTTCCACTACTAAATTTTATATTTTTAAATTCTTTATTAATTTTTTTAAAATATTTTAAAGTTTGCCTAGTACCTTGACCTGTAATTGATCTACATATAGGAAACAAGTCCTTGGCCCATTTTATCATTGGGTATTTCATATTCAGAATCTTTTATATATTTTAATCAACGAGTTTATTGTAATCAAAAGTATAAGGAATTTTTAAAGGCGCCTTTTCATCCTTCAAGTATGGAATTTTTTTTAGAGGATTAAATCTTTCTGTAACTGTTATTCTTACGTGTCCCTTTTTTTTCATTGGATAACCACAATGCACCAGAGAATTTATTGCTAAAACTGCAGATCCCGCTTCAACTTCCAGTTCAACTCTTTCAAATTTTTTTACTATTTCCGGATCAATATGAGTGTAGTCTTTAGTCCATGATTTTTTTCCAAGCCTGGGATGTTCCAATTTATGATCAAAAAAACCTTGTTTGTGAGAGTCTTTATAGATTACTAATCCTCCTGTATCTTGATTGGTGTCATAAAGTGGAGACCACAGTAATATTCCATCTTTTGCGAATAAATTTGTTTCTTGATGAGGGTCCAATAAAAAATCATTAGTCTCGTCATGAACGTGTATGCACGGTCTTGCCGAAAAAACTACATTTGTATTGAAAAATTCTTTAATAAAATTTATCACATCTTTTGAATGAAGATACTGATATAAAGTCAAATTATAATTAGCCATGTCATACCAATTGCCTTTTAATTTAGGATTGAGTTTTTTTATTTGATAATATTTTTTTTGTAGATCAGTTTCGCTATCTTTTTTGATGTAATGAAGAGTATTTAGTAAAGATGATTTTATATCGTCCAGACTCTCTTTGTTAAAAAAATTCTTGAATACATAATAACCATTATCCTGTATTTCTTTAATAATTTTTTTGTTATCCCAGCTTCTCATATTTACCTAGGTTTTTTTAAAATTTAACATTATACTTTTTTAATATTTCTTCGCCTTTTTTAAAAGAGCTAAAATCAACAATGTCATCGGTCTCCATACTTATACCAAATCCCTCTTCGAGTCCTGAAATTAAAGTCATATGCCCTATAGAATCCCACTCTGGGACCTCATTATACTTTAGATTGTCAGAGAACTTATCTTTTCCAAGGGAAAGAGATTTTATAAATATGTCCTGATATTTTTCTTTGTTACTCATTTTGTATCACTTAAGCCCCAAAATAATATCGTCTACTATTTTTTCTGGTGTTAGTCTATGTTTTTCATGAAGGAACTTATAGGTTCCTCCTTTGCTATAAATATCCTTAATACCCAAAAATAATTGCTTGGGAGAACCGGGTATTAGTGATTTACATTCTGCGATGGCGCTGCCAAGTCCTCCAATAATATTGTGCTCCTCGACAGATACTATTAATTTTGAGACACATGCTTCTTCTACAGCTTTTTTATCGATTGGTTTAATTGTGTGCATATTAATTACTTTAGATGATATTTTTTTTTGTTCTAAAATTTCAGCAGCCTTTAAGCATTTACTAACCATTGCTCCTGCACAAAAAATAACTATATCTCTTCCGTCTTTAAGAGTAATAGATTTGCCAATTTCAAATTTATAATCATTCTTGTAAACGATTGGATTATTTGATGAGCCTGTTAATCTTATATAGGATGGTTTTTCAGATTTTACGGCTGCTTGTAAAGCTTTAACGGTTTCCAAAGAGTCTGCGGGTGAGATAATTGTTAATCCGGGTATTGATCTGAGTATTCCAACATCCTCAATGCAGCAATGAGTAAAACCCAGTGTACCTAAAGCTAAGCCACTAGCGATACCAACCATGCATACTTTTTGCCCCATGTATCCAAGATTTACTTTGATTTGTTCACAACAACGCATGGTTTGAAAAGGTGCAAAGGTTGTCGTAATTACATTAAAATTTTCACTCGCTAAACCCGCGGCAACTCCGATCATATTCTGCTCTGCTATACCAAGATCAAGATACTTTTCTGGAAATGTTTTTCTAAATCTATCCAAACCTGCTGATGTTGACACATCACAAGTTAACACCATTAAATTCTCTACTTTCTTAGCAATTTCAAGTGCGGCAATTCCCAGAGTGGCTCTAGGACCAATTGTTGACCAAATTTTTATATTTCTTTCATTAATTTCCATCGTCTATTTTAATTTTTTTTTAATTCTAAAAGAGCTTTTTCGTAAAGTGATTTAGTTAGAACAGAATGGTGCCATTCATTATTATTTTCAGAAAATGAAAATCCTTTTCCTTTTATTGTATTTGCAATTACTGCTTTTGGTCTGTCTATTTTTTTACTGTCATTAAAGAATTTAAACAAATCTTGTATATTGTGACCGTCTAGCTCAGAAGTGTGCCACCCAAAGCTTGACCATTTATCTTTTAAATTTCCTACATCCATAATATCTTTATTGGATCCGGTTTGTTGAAAATTATTTCTATCAACTATCACATAAAGGTTGTCTAGTTTAAAATTTGGTGCGGCCATGGCTGCCTCCCAGATCGACCCTTCGTTGCATTCGCCATCTCCGACTATTACATAAACATTAAAATCTAACTTCTTTTTCTTTGAAGACAGAGCTACTCCTATACCAAGTGAAAGGCCCATTCCCAAAGATCCATTTGAAAAATCTATTCCTAATTCTTTGTTTCTCACTGGATGTCCTAATAAATTGCTATCATTTTTTTCAAATGTTTTGAGCTCGTCTTTTGAAATATATCCAGCTTCGCATAAAGCGGCATAGTAAGCTAAGCAAGCGTGACCTTTACTTAAAATAAATCTATCTCTTTTTTCCCACTCAGAATCTTTTTTATTTATTTTCATTTGGTAAGCAAATAATGTTGAGACAATTTCCACTATCGACAATGCTCCACCGAAATGAGCGCTACTTGCTCCAGCTGATAGTGCCATCTCAAGAATGTTCTTTTTAACTTCTAGAGAGAATTTTTTTATTTTTTCTATGTTCTGGTCTTGGTTGTTGCTCATTCCATTCCGCCATCTACTCTGATAACTTGGCCTGTGGTAAAACTTGATAGATCAGATGATAGTAGTAAAGCTATATTTGCAATTTCTTCTGGTTTGCCTACTCTTCTCAAGGAACTCCTTGAAGTAATATCAGTTATAACTTTTTCTGAAGTATTTTGTCTCATCATATCGGTGTCTACGAGTCCTGGGGCTATAGCGTTCACTCTTATATTGTAAACTCCAACTTCTCTGGATAAAGATTTTGCCTGAGCAATCAAAGCAGCTTTGGAAGAAGAATAAGCACTTCTGCCTGCGTTTCCATCTAATCCAGAACTTGATGAGATGTAGACGATGCTTCCTTTTTTATTCTTAACCATAGATTTTAATAGATATTGAGTAAAAACCGTTTGTGAAAAAAAGTTTATTTCAAATAACTCTTTCAACTTCTTTGTTGGTGTCATTTGAAACGTAGCGGTATGTATTGTTGCTGCGTTATTAATAAGTACCTCTATCTCCTTTTTTGATGATAAAATTTTATTGGCAGCCTCCTTAACCTTTGCTTCGTTACTAAGATCAAGTTCTATAGGCATTATATCATTATTAAATTTATTTTTTATTTCATCTAAATATGATTTGAATTTTTCATCAATATTTCTTGTGCAAGCAAAAATATTGGCTCCGTTAGAAGAAAAAACTTCTAATATTGTTTTTCCAATCCCTCTATTGCAGCCTGTTATAACCGCTGTTTTATTTTTAAGTAACATTACTTAATGAAATCGTCTTTAGAAAAAATATCCTTGGCTAATGCAGGTTTAAAAATTGATTGGCCACTTTTTGTCATAAATTTATTTATAAATTCTTTATCCTCCCCGGCCAGACAAAGATCGCTGTGATTCCTAAAATATTTAATGCTGAAACCGTAATCTACAATTTCTTTTAAAGATTTCTCAAAAATATTTCCAATTTTTATGTGTACATAAGGACAGACCAAAACATCTCCTATCGGGGTAATGTATAATCTGTTTACAGTAGTACAGCCTAAAATTTTTTCATGATTTTTATCAAATGGATTCCATATATTTCTGACTAGATTCTTGTACTCTTTTCTAATTTTTTTTAAATACTCTCTGTCTTTTTCATCGCATATAATCTCTGACATTTTTTGCCACATGCCTGCTGGAACGGCTACATTTAAAAGTGTTTTGTAATTATTATCTTTCGAATAATCTAATAATTTTTTAAAATGATCTGTGTTGGCATTGTAATGTCCAACGGTTATATTTAGATAAGGATCCATTCCTTCGTCTTTTACATGTTTCAAACCATCAATTGCTCTTCTCCAAGAATCTGGTCTTCCTCTTATCTCGTCATGTATTTTTTCATCCATACTGTCAATGCTAACGGAGACTCTGCTCACTTTGTATTCGGCAAGTTTCTTTGCCATTGGTTTGTCCAAATAGTATCCATTTGTAGTTAAATATAAATAAAATCTTTCAGGTCTGATTGCTTCCAAAACTGAAAATAATTTTTTTGGTTGCAACAAAAGTTCTCCGCCTTGTAGATCAAATTCGAAATATCCAAGTTCATCTGCTTCGTCGGCTAGTTTCCTGATTGCTCCTATATCTAGATATTCTTTTACATGATCGCCTTTAGGGGAGTTAGTAAAACAATATTTACATCTTAAATTACAAGCATTATTAAAGTTTAAATCTATACCTCTGGTTTTAGCCCCTACTTTTCCATCGTTCTTTTGAACATAGTCATAAAACTTTCTTAGTTTTTCAACTAAACGAGGCTTATTTAGCAATGAAGATGCTATTGGCATTTATTTTTTTAAATTATACTTTTTAATTTCTTCTGGCAAGATTAAGCTAAATTCGGCTTTACAGGCTAAATTGTTTTCAATTGACCCCTGGCCTTCGCAAAATGCCACTCCTCTTTTAAAACTTTTAATTTTTGTATCAATATAAAGCCTGTTACCAGGCACTATCTTCTTTACGAACTTTAGATTATTTGCGGATGTTAAATATACAACCTTTCCTTTATTTCCAGGTAAGCTTAAAATTGATAATGCAGACATCTGAACGAGAGACTCTATCTGCAACATTCCTGGTACATTTGGATCGTTTTTCCAATGAACCTTGAAAAACCATTCGTCATTTTTAAAGTCTTTGTAACCTTTTGCGCTAACTCCTGGGATAACTTCTGTTGCATGATCAATCATTAGATAGGGTTCTCTATTCTGCTGATATTCGTAAATTCCTTGCTTGTTTAAATTAAGAGTCTTCATTGAACTTCGATACCCCTGGATAATATACTGGCAATATCATACCCGTCCCACAAAAGACCTATGTTCAAGGATTGGCCCACTGGCACAATTCGATCAATTCCCTTAAGATTATTTTTCAAAACAAATTTTTTAAGTAGAAACTTGTCTGTTCCGTAGTAAGTCAATGTTTGGTACTTGTTGTTAACTATATGTTTAATATCATTTAGATTTCTCAAATCATATTCGAAAAACAAACCCCACTTGCCCCTATAGTTATGATTATTTTTATCTACTTTTTTTAATTTAATTTTATAGATTAAGTTTTCAAATGTTTTTATATTTTTTATATTTTTTATAGAAAGAGCATATTTGCAAAGATCAGTATATTTTTCCACTGGCGCCGACTCTGTAAACTTATAGTTGTTTTTCACCAAATTGTATAACTTTTCCCAAAATCTTTCCTTGGATTTTTTTGATTTTCCTCCTAACCAAATAAGTAAGTGTGGTGAGGAACAGGCATTTTGATCTACAAGATAAGTATCGTTATAAAATCTTTGAACTAAATTTTTAAGTTCAAAATCATTCAATCTTTCTATTTTTAAAGGATTCATCACGCAGAATGAATATCTGTCAGCAAAAGTAATGTCTATAGCTCTTTCTTTGATTTTAAAATCTCTAAGACTATTTATTGTTTGGTCTCCTCCCCAAATCAATCTCGCATTACATAGTGATGATATTTTTTTTGTGAATTCATTATTATTTTTATATTGAACAACTGCAATTTTATTTTTTAAGAAAGTATTTTTTTTTAAAATTTTGTTTATTAACGAACATATTATATTAACCTGCTCAAATTCTTTTGAGGGAACCTTTACTACATTTGAGTTTCCAGTTAACAACCCAAAAATAAGAGAGTAAGCAAAGTTTGTTGGAATGTTGGAGGGAGTTACATGAAAAACCATTCCGAGTCCAATTCTATTCCTATCTAAATTAAATTTATTTTTTAATTTTAAAATATTTTTATTTCTGCACCAAAATGAAAGAGCTTTTAAATCGGGATACTCTTTTATGTTTCTTATAGAATTTAATTCTTTAGACAGATTGTTAAGAAAATTAGATACATTTTTAGAAAATGGCTCAAATGGATCCAAACTAAAGCTAGAATTACCAACCAAATAATTAACTTCTTTCATTATATATCGCTACACCCTCTGATTTCGGATTTTTCTGCTCTGCCGTGAACCAAAAAATTTTTTTTCTCCTTACATAAACTGCAATCATTTTCTACAATTTCACCTATGTCTTCAGTTAAAATACTGTGACCGGGATAGCTTTTTGGTAAAATTGATAAAACCTGTATGTAACCTTTTTCACCGCTTGGGAGAATTTCGAAGTTTCTGCCTCTTATAATTAAATTTGAATACCGGCTAGTTACCAGTTTTTCACACATTTCGCACTCTAAAAATATTGAACCAGTTTGTTCAATAAGGCCATAATAATTTATTATTTTTTTTAAATGAAATTTTTTAAAAAGTTTTTCTTTATAAATTTTATTAGTAACTTTTATATCTTTCATTTTCTTCCAACCTCCGCCGTGGAGTAAAACACCATTTTTGAAATCAAATTTTATTTTTTTATTGTTTAAATTTTTTATCAATTGTTCATACACATAACTTGTAAAACCAAAAATTAAAAACTTGTTTTGGCTAAAGTTTTTTAAAAACTGATTTAAGGAGTCATAATCAATTTCATTATTTTCCTTGAGTAAATAACAATGATTTCTTCCAAAAATTGAAAAGCCTAATATTGCAGCTGTTTTTGCATTAAAATTGCTTCTATCAACGATGTTGGGTTTGCGATCTATAATTAACATGGGAATTCTTGTTTTCCCCAACAAATCCGACATTATATCATTTAAAGCTTTAGTCTGAGCCATTGCATTACTTTTGTCTAAAAAAATTTTAGATGGTCTGCCGTCGCTGGTACCCGAAGAACTCAGAACTTTGAAAACCTGACTGTCAGAAATGCTTTTCAAATTTATCTCCTTAAATAATTTTGCTGGTAAAAAAGGAATACTATCCATTCGATTTTTAAAATTTTTTAAATTTAGAGCATCAATTATTTTTTTATATTCAAATGATTTTTTATAATGATGTTTTGTGAGCTCAAACAATTGATTCTCGAATAAATTTATATTTTTCATCTAATTTGCAATTTCCTTAAAACTATTTACGTTGCTTGACTGAATAATAATATAATTTTTATTAATTCCTAAATGACTACTTATTATATTTTTAGTTTTTTCTGCCATTTTTAAATTTTTTAATTTTAAATGAAGTTTTTTATCATAATGAAAACATTTACAATTAATCTTGTGTTTCCTTAGGTGTTTTTCTATATCGTCCATATCAAGCCTAACACCAAAAAGTTTTACAATTCTTTTTTTTCTGCCTACAATATAATAAAAGTTATCTTTGTCTTTTTTTGCAAGATCTCCTGTAAATAATTTTTTTTTGTTTTTATCACCTTTCGAAAGATCTCTATAATTTTTTGCGTAACCTAAACTAACGTTCTTGCCTTGATAAACTACTTCACCTATTTTGTTTTTTTTTAGAATTTTTTTTCCTTTTTTATCAATTAGATAAATTCTAGATCCCTTGAATGGTTTCCCGATACTGTCTATCTTGCTATAAAAATCTTTCCAAGGTAAAAAAGTTATTCTGGGACTTGCTTCGGTTTGTCCATACATTTTGATAAATTTAATTTTTTTATTTCTGCATATTTTTCCATAATAATTAAGGTAATCGTTTCCAAGTTTTCCTCCTGCTTGGGTTAAATACTTCAAAGAAGGCAAGTCATAATTTTCAAATTTTAGTTTTTTAAGATATTCGTAGAACTCAGGCACCCCACCAAAAGAAGTTGGTTTTTTTATTTTTATTTTATTCCAAAAATCCTTTTCAAAAATCGTTTTAGTATTTAATAAAATCTTAGCGCCTGCAAACAAGTGTGTATTTATTATTGATAAGCCATAAGAATATCCCATTGGCATTGTAGTAATTGTTGTATGATTACTTTTAATTTTTAAGCTTTTAATAATATTTTTTGTATTATCTAAAAGATTATTGCGGGATAATCTAACAAATTTGGGGCTTTGCGTAGTTCCAGAGGTAGGTAATAATAAAAAGTTAATAAAATTTATTTTCTTTTTTATTTTGAATTTAGTTTCATACAAGGCATAAGATTTAAAGGGTCTATTTAATGCCAAAGGTGTGTTGGAATTGAAATCTTTTGGTGCAAAAATGTATTTTGGTTTATAAATTTTAATGACTTTATTCACAAATTCTGTCTTGAAAGAATGATCAATCAGAATAGTAATTATATTTCTCTTATTTAAAAATGCGATATATCCCACTATGGACTCAATATTGTTATTACAAATAAGAAGACAAATATTTTTTTTGAGTATTTTTTTTTGTATTTCATTTGAATAATCAATTAAATTTTTAAATGAAAGAGAGCCATAATTTTCATCGTCTAAAGCAATTTGATTATTATATTTTTTAATTATTTGAAACATTTTTTTCTATAATAACCAGGGGGATTTATTTTTTTTTCTCTTGTATATATTTTCCAAAAATTTTTTATCTCTTAAAGTGTCCATACACTGCCAAAAACCATAATGTTTAAATCCCATTAGCTGACCTTTTTTTGATAAACTCTCTAATGGCTGCTTCTCAAGCATTGTAAAATCATTTTTAATAAATTTAAAAATTTTACTATTGAAAACAAAAAAGCCACCATTTATCCAACCGGAAGTGCTTTGTGGTTTTTCCTTGAAGCTATTAACGCTATTATTTCTCATTTTTACTTCACCAAATCTGACAGGAGGCCTTACAACTGTCATGGTTCCAATTTTTTTATTTTTTAAGTGAAATTTAACTAACTTGTTTATATTTTGACTAGTAAGACCATCTCCGTATGTCAGCATAAAATTTTCATTTTCTTTAAAATATTTTTTTAATCTAAGTAATCTACCGCCTGTTAAAGTTTTTGCTCCAGTATCGATAAGGTGAAATTTAGATTTACTTTTTTTTTTAGAAAAAAATTTTTTTATTACATATCCTTTGTAACCTAAGGCTATAAAAAATTCTTTATACCCGTAACTTTCATAAATTTGTATTATGTGACTTAAAATTGGCCTGTTTCCAATCTTTACCATTGGTTTGGGTTTTATTCTTGTTTCCTCGGATAACCTCGAACCCAGTCCGCCACATAAAATTACGACTTTCATAATACTAGCTCTTCAAAATTCTTTTTAAAGTTTTAACAACAAAGGTTAGTTCTTCCTCACCGAGAGCTGGGTATAGCCCGATCCAAAAAGTATTGTTCATTACAGAATCTGTATTTGTCAATTTTCCTGATACTTTAAATTTTTTACCAATATAGGCTGGCTGCTTTGTCAAGTTTCCAGAAAATAAAAGTCTTGTACCAATTTTATTCTTGTTGAGTTCTATAATAAGTTTGCGTCTTTCTATTTTTGACTTTTCTTTTACAGTTATAGGAAACCCGAACCAAGATGGGTCTGAATGTGTCTCCTTCTCAGGCAAGATAATTATATCACTTAATTCTTTCAAATTTGATTTAAGAAAATTGAAATTTCTTTTTCTTTTTTCAATAAATTTATTTAATTTTCCCAACTGGGCTAATCCACAGGCTGCCTGCATATCTGTAATTTTCATATTATAACCAATATGTGAGTAGATATACTTGTGATCATAGCCCGCTGGTAATTCTCCTAGTTTCCATTCAAATCTTTTATTACAAGTATTTTCAAAACCAGGTTCACAATAACAATCTCTTCCCCAGTCTCTAAAAGATTCTGCTACTCTTTTAATTCTAAAATTATTTGTAAAAACTGCGCCGCCTTCGCCCATGGTTATATGGTGTGCTGGATAAAAACTTAGAGTTGCAACATCTCCGAATGTGCCGGTAAATTTTTTTTTATATTTTGATCCAAGAGCATCACAATTATCTTCTATAAGCCAAAGATTGTTTTTTTTACAGATTTCAATAATTTTTTCTATATTAAATGGATTCCCCAAGGTATGGGCCAACATTATGGCTTTTGTTTTTTTTGTGATTGCATTTTCTATTAAGTTTTCGTCAATATTGTAGGTTGGAATTTTGATATCTACGAATACAGGAACTGCGCCGTTTTGAATTATGGGATTAACCGTTGTAGGAAAGCCCGCAGCAACAGTAATAACCTCATCTCCAGGTTTAATTGCTTTATCTTTATGAAGGTTCGATGTTAAGGAAGAAAAGGCAATCAAATTTGCTGAAGATCCAGAGTTTACAGTAATTAAACTTTTGACTCCAAGATACTTAGCCAAAGAATCTTGAAAACTTTTATTAAATCTCCCAGTAGTCAACCATCCATCTAATGAGGCGCTAATAAGATTTTTTACTTCAAAGCTATCTATGACTCTCCCAGAAGCCGGGATTAAAGTTTTACCCGGAGAAAATTTTTCTTTTTTTAAATTAAATTTACAAAAATCTTCTACAAGTTTGTGTATTTGATTTTGAATTTCTTCTAATTTTTTATTTTCCATAAAATTTTTTTATCAGCTCTATAATTTGTTTCGTCATAATGTTTTAATTTATTAAAAATTAATTTTCCTTTAGATTTATATTTTTTCCATATTTTTGTAGCAAAAGATTTAACTGACATTTCTTTTCCAGTAGCAAAATCCCATATTTGAGGAAAATTTTTATTTCTTTTTTTAAAATTTAAAGTTTCCATCATTGTTTTTACAACATCTTCTACATGACAAAAATCTCTTATTTGGTTGCCTTTTGTCATCTTAAAATCATTATTATTTTTTGCTGCCTCTATCAAAGAAGGCCAAAGTCTATTTTTTTTTTTCATTTCTTCCGTACACGTGAAAAAGTCTAAGCACTCTACATTTAATTCCGAGATTTTTAGATGCTGATAAGCATATTTTTGTGAATAGTAGTTTGCTTAATGCGTAATTAAAGTATGGAATCTTTTTTTTTCCTTTTAAAATTTTTTTTACAAATTTTTTGCTCTTAATTTTTTTTTCAGTACAGGAGCTAACTATAATCCAGTTTAAACATTTTGATTTAATTGCATTCTTCAATAATTTTGATGATAAAAATACATTCGTCTTTAAGCACTTTTCAAGGGAGGCGTGTTTATCATAAACCCCCGTGGAAGCTAAATGAACAAGAGCATCAGATTTTTTTAATTCTTTCCAGTTTTTATAAAAAGGTCCTTTTAACCATGTTAAATTTTTTACTTTTTTTTTAATTTTTCTTCTAGTAGGCGCAAAAATAATATGATTCTTTTTAAGGGCAAAATCTATAAAATTCCTTCCAATATAACCTGAACCACCTGTTAAAAAAATCCTCATTCTAATTTATTGCTTTAAAGATTTTTCTTAAAAAAAAGTTAATAGGTGAAAGATAAAAATTTGGATAAATTAAGTTTCTTAAAATGTTAGATTTGAATTTTATATAATTAATCCCACCCTTTTTTCCTAATAAAATAATTTTTATTACAGATGGTAAAAAATTTTTTAGTGAGTAATTTTTACAATAAAAGTATCTTTTTTTAGACATTCCATTTTTTAAATAGCAGTCTAAAGCTTGGGGTATCCGAATAGCTTCTACAAACGGATATAAATCTGACCATTCTCTTTCCCCAAATAAATTTACGCTGAGAGGTTCAGAATTCACATAAGCCTTCGATTTTGAAAAAGCTTTAGAAAAAATTTTTACATGCGGGCAAGTGTTATCAAATGTCGAGTATGTACCTTCTTTTTCTAGATCCTTTTTATTAATTACATCAATATTTGCTTCCCATTTTTTTCTTCTAAAAACTGACAGATATGCACCAAGAAGAAAATCAAAAGAAATTTTTGGATCAATTAGTTCAAAAAAATTAATTATTTTATCTTGTCTACTTTTCGAAAATCTCTCCATATTTTTGGGAAGATTTCTGGTATCAAATGGTTGGGACGATTTAAATACAATATCCGAGCTCAAATTAAAGGAATTTATGAAAAAAAAATCTAAGTTTTTATTTTCGTTAATTAGTTTTTCCATTTTTTTAAGAGTTTCTGGTAAAATTAAATCATCATTTCCTAAAAGCCAGACATAGTCTCCTTGGGCCATAGAAACGGCGCTTAAAAAATTTTTTCCAAGTCCAAAGTTTTTTTGATTTTTCTTGAATTTAATATCTAAATTTTTACTATAATTTTCAACAACTTTTTCAATATTTTCTCCCGAACAATTATCCGATATACAAACCTCAAACTTTATATTTGAATTTTCTTTAGAAATAAGAATGGAGTTTAAACAGTTGTTTAAACATCTTGATCTATTAAAGTTGGGAATACAAATTGACAAAAGCATAAAATTATTAAATTATTTTTTCATTAATTTGAGATTGTGATAGAAATACAATAACTTCTCCTTCGTCATCTTTTTGTTCAGTATAATTTCTAAAAGTTTTACAATAATCATAGCTGGTGAAGGCGTTTTTAAAAAATTTCCTTGTAAAATAATAAGTGTGTGGGGGCTCAACTTTTAATGTATTTTTCGAGTAACAATTTGGCACTTCAAAGAAAAAAATGGTCTTTTCGTGAGATATATTTTTTAGGATTTTCAGCGTTTTTTTAATATCTTGAACATGCTCTAAAGTATGGCTGCCATAGATTAAATCAAACTTTAAATTAAGATCATCTATTTTTTCAATTGATTCCCATCTCTCAGAAAAATATTCTTTTATTCCTCCTGGTTCAAAATTGTAAATCTGATGTTTGGCTACGTGAAGAAAAAAGGACAGACCCCCATGCCCTGCTCCAAAATTTAGAATATTTTTTCTTGAGTTGTCAAAATCTGGAAATCTTTTTTTTAATAATTTGTAATGCTCAATGTCTCTTAGTCTTATTGGATAGTCCTTATCTGTTCTACTCTGCCAATATGTATCTTTGTAATATTTTTCCAAAAAATTTTCACTTGGCATAGGTGAGAGTGAGTGAAATCCTAGGTTATCATAATTCAAGCTCAAATTTTTAAATTCTTTGTCATATTTTTTTGTTAGATATATTGATCTTGCTCTTCCTTGAAATTCCTTGGGTATAATGTTTGCTTTAAAAAGCAATATCGCAACAAAATCCCTTAAATTTTTTTGATTATCTACAAGATATTTAATTATTTTTTTTATCATTTAAATTATACTGAGTGCTTTATGATGTTTTTATTTTCAAGTTTAAAAACAACATCACATTCTTTAAGTATATCCTTTTTGTGAGAACTTATAATGATTGTTTTTTTTCCTTTCATTGAATGAATTGCATCGGTAATTTCTTTTTCTGTATCTTCGTCTAAAGAACTTGTGGCTTCATCTAAAACTAAAAGATCTGTATTAAAATACAATGCTCTAGCTATACCAATTCTTTGTCTTTGGCCACCAGACAGTCTTACTCCAAACTCTCCTACAAATGTTTCGTTTTTCTTTGGTAAATTTTTTACAAACCTTTCTGTTTCTGATAGTTGCATAGCATTTACGATTCTTTTTTCGTCTATATTTGCCTCGTCTTCACCTAAAGCAATATTCTTTCTAATTGTATCATCGAGCAGATAAATAAACTGGGGAATGTATCCAATGTTATTTTGCCATAATCTTTTTTTATTTTTTATATCTTTCCCGTCTACTGTTATAGCACCATGAGCCGGATTTAAAATACCGATGATAAGATCAATTAAAGTCGTTTTCCCTGAACCGCTTTCTCCAACTATTCCGATAGTGCTATTTGCATTAATTTCTAAATTTAAATTTTCTAAAATTTTCTTGTCAGTTGATGGATAGTTGTAAGAAATATTTTTTAATTCTATTTTTGATTTAAGTGATAATTTTTTTTCTCTTGGTAATTTGACGTCAATTTTAGGTGAATTCATATTTAAATCTTTATTAACTACCTCTACAGAAGCTAAGCCATAACGCATATTCACAAATGAATTTAAAATTCTATTGACTGAAGGTAAAATTTTAAAAGCAGCAGCTCCAAAAAGACCGACTATGACTATTACACTACTAAAAGCATGGTTTGTGATTAAAAGAAAAAAGATTAACGCAGTTAAAGAGATTACAGCCACAAACTCTAAGTAGAACCTGGGTATTTGCTGAAGTATTTGCATTTTTGTTGCAACTGATGCTATTTTTTTTACATGAAACCTAAAATAATTTAAGAATTGGCTTTCATTTCCAACTAACTTGATTTCTTTGATGCCATCAACACCTTGCTGAAGGTGTTTTATACTAGATGACTCATTTTTAAGTCTTTGCTCTCCATATTTTTTAACTTTGTTTTTTGTAAATTTCATAAAAATAAAAGAAATACTTCCAAAAACAGCCATTGATATTAAAAAGCCTACGGGCTCGATAAATAGCAAAATGGAAGAGATTCCTAAGACTATTAGTAATTCGCTGGCAAAAGTAATTAATGATAAAAAGAATACATTTACCATTAACTCAACCTCATTAATTATATTTTGAATGAGTTTTGCAGAATTTCTTCTCAAGTGGAAAGTATAATCTTGGTGCATATATTTTTGAAATAAATTTATTTTTGTTTCTGCTACTAAAAAATTTATAAATCTTGACTGAAACCAAACTAAAAAATTTAAAAAAACAGTTTTTATAAAATAGACAAAAGCTAAAATAGAAACTGAATAAATTATAACCTGATTTTTATCTAAGGTATTTTCAATATTAAATTTTTCATAAATCAAACTTAGATTAAGAAATTGATTTTGACTCTCATTACTCAACGAAGTTAATATTGGTATTAACAGTCCAATACTAAGCATTTCAAAAATTACACCTATTAATACCAAAATAAGTAAATAAAATGCCTTAACTTTACTTTTTTTGGATAAAATCTCAAAAAGTTTTTTTAATGTTTGCATATTTTGCTAAATTAATTTTTAAAATAGTCGCTAAAATTTTTATACCAGGGAACGTTGGGAGATGATTTGTATTTTAAAAAATTTTTTAAATAATCTCGATAAAGCTTTTTATTATAACTAAATATTTTTCTTTTATCTTTTAAGAGCTTAGAATTATCACTATCAATATTAATTATTTTTGATCCCATAAATCCTATTCTTGTTTCGTTATCATGAACGTATTTGTATTTTTCTATAAAATCAGAAGTAAGATAAATTGCTGGCTTTTTGAAAATTATTGCATAACTTTGTGCAGTACTTCCATGATGTAAAACAATTTGGCAAGATCTTACAAGTTCGGTAGTTTTATTAGAGATTAATTTAAACTTTTTAAAATCTTTTGAATATTTTTTAAGATCTGCTTTTGGATACAAGGCAACTATAATTTCTAAGTTAGTTGCTTTTTTAAATAAATTTAAAAATTTTACTAAAGATTTAAAATATTCTTTGGGCTCAATAAATTTACTTGTTGTTTCATGGTGCTCAGGATGAAAAGGCAAGTATGTATCAATAAAAAGTGCATATTTCTTTTTATTTTTAAAAAGTTTTTTATTTTTATTTTCTAAATAAATTCCATAATCTAAACTTGAACAAAATATTTTATCTTTTGCTTTTTTGTATCCGGGATATTCTAAATATGACTCCCCGCCTATTAAGGCGATATCTACTTTTTGATATCTGAGTTTTCTCAATTTTGCCTTGAAAAAAAAAGATGTCCTGTTGAAAAAAATAAAAGGATGGAGAAAAAGTAATTTTATCCTTCTTAAAAAAATTTCAAAATGTTTTGTTTTTTTTAAAAATCTCCTTGTAGGAAGGCTTGAGATGCCATCTGCAGATATGGTTTTGATGTTATATTTTTTTAAAATAAAAGCAACTCTCAATGAATTGTAAGAAAACCCTGTTTCCCAACACATGGAATTTTTTTTTGATGATAAGAATTTATCTAAATCCTTAAAATTATTTATTATTGGAAATTTAAAATATCTTTTAAATGTATAATAACTTGAATCAACAATTGGCCCAATTTCAACGATAGAAAGATCAAAGTTTTTTTTTAAAAAATCTATTCCAAATGTCTTGTGTTCTCTCCTTGAGATAGGGCCGTGCAAAAGAATAATTAATTTTTTTTTCAATTTAAAAAATCTTGAATTACTTGATTAAAATTAAACATTTAAAAAAAGTAAAAATAATAAATAAATTGACTGATATGCCTTTGCCAAAACGAGATTCGTCTTTTCGAGATTTGTTATCTACCAATAATTCTTTTATTTCCGCATTGTTTTTTTTTCCTTTAATTAACAATTCCGTATTTATAGAGTCAAAATTGGGCTCTTCGTAATACTCTTTGATAAAACTAAAAGAATAAGCTTTCATGCCACAGAGCGGGTCCTGTAAATTCCAAAAAGTTTTTGAAAAAAATAAAAATATTTTTTCTCCAATTCTATTTACTTTTGCTCTAACTCCACAAACTATATCCACATTGGAATCTAATGCTTTTTTAAAAATTTTTATATAAATAGTTGGAAGCTGACCGTCTGCATCGATTGTTATTACCTGCTTAAATTTTTTTTTTAAAAAAAACTTTAACCCAGAATTTATAGCCTGATTATAACCAAGATTTTTTTTGTGGCTTAAAACCATCGCTCCATTTTTTAATGCAATTTTTTTTGTTTGATCACTAGATCCATCGTCTATTACTAGTACTCTGCCATATTTTTTGATTCCATTTATCATTTTTTTTAATGTTTTTTCCTCATTAAAGGCAGGAACTAAAATCAAAAGATCTTTTGATTTTTTTTTATCTGACATCGCTTGATTTAATAATGTCGTGGTATTGAAGATTTTTCTTTAATTTTTTATTTAAAATCAATTTTTTATCGCTTGGCCTAAGCGCATCTTTGGGACAGGGTCGTAAAAAATCCAACATACTTTCTTTAACGATCGTACCTTTTTTTAATTTTTGATTTGCCCGTATACTTCTTCGTTGAACAACTACTGTTGTTTTTTCGTTTTTTTCAATCTTCTTCAAACCATCTCCTAGAGCGGACTCTAATTCTCGGGTAGCATTAACCATTTTTTTCCAAGTCACTGGGTTCATTGCAAAAAAATGATCTGGGCCTATTCTATTGTTATTATCAGTAAAGTGTTTTTCTACTACCCTAGCTCCCAAGGCTACAGCACCTAGAACGGAAGAATGTCCAAATGTATGATCGCTCAAACCTAAAATAATTTTGGGAAATTTTTTTCTGTATTGCTTTAAAACATTCAGATTAACAAAATTAATATTTTTTTTATCGCCAGTATAATTTGTATTACATTGCATCAATACTAAAGATTTGTTTATTTTTATATATTCTTGAACAGCTTTTTCTACTTCGCTCAGTTTTGAAGCGCCAGTTGCAATAATCCCGACTTTCTTTTTTTTTGCAATTTTTTTTACTATATCAATCCAGGTTATATCTCCTGAGCCTATTTTGATAGCTTTTACATGGGCATTTATCTCATCAACTATTTCCAAAGAATAGGGGCTGGTCATAAACTCAATTCCTATTTTGTTACAGTATTTTTTTAAGACCTTAGTCCACTTTTTATTTACAGATGCTGCTTGGTAGACCGAGAAAACAGATTTTTTCCACCTGCTCTGGTGTGACTTTATATTTCTAAGCTTTCTGAATCCCGCATCACTTACTATAGTTTTTGCAGAAAAATGCTGAAACTTTGCTGCATCCGCGCCAGAAAATTTAGCCAACCGAATAAGTTTTTTTGCTCTGGCTAAACTACCATCATGATTTGCGCCTATGTCTGCGATAAAGTATGTTGGATGATTAATCCCAATTTTCTTATTACCAATTTTAAGAGTTTTCATTTGTATTCTTTTGATAATTTTCCAATTTCAGTTTTTACACTCGGTAATTTCATTTCAAATTTTTTTTCAAATTTTTTTACTTTTAAACTCATATCCAATGGTCTCTTAGCTAACAAATTCGACCTACTATAGTTTACCTTATTCAAGAAATTTGTATTGTATCCTAAATATTTTCCAAGTATTTCTGCAAATTTAGCTTTTGAAATCTTAGTGCTTGATCCTAAATTAAATGTACCTCTAATTTTTTTAATCATAGATTGTTCGATTATTTTGGTTAAAGTGGATGTGTGCAAAGGGGAAAAGTAAATATTTTTAAAAGTATTGATTTTTTTGCCTTTTTTTAGATTAAAAATAATCCAGTCACTTAAAGTGGCTTTTTTTGTTTTCTCACCCTTTCCGATAAAATTTGTTCTAAAAACTGTTGAGAAAGTTTGACTGGCAAATTTTTCCCCTTTTAATTTTGAAATTCCATAATAGTTTACAGGGCTGGCAATATTTTCTCTATGATTTCCTCTCCCGCTATAAACCTGATCGGTGGAAATATGCACCAAATAAATATCTTTCGAACTTATTTTGATAGCTGTTACAAGATTTTTCACAAATAAAGTGTTTGATTTTTGGGCTAATTTTTTTTTTACTTCACATTGATCCACATTTGTTAATGCGATTAAATTAATAATAATATCAGGCTTTATCCTATCTATAATTTTAAGCAGAAACTTGTGATTAGAGTTTTTTTTTATTTTTTTTTTTATAGAACTATCTCTATAAATTTTATATTTTTTTTTTTTTAAAAAGTTAAATACTTTTTTTCCCAAAAATCCTGATGAACCAAAAATTAAAACTTTTCTCATTTCAGTTTAATCTTTTAAAAGTACTCTGAGATATTGGGCCTTCAAGCAAATCGTCTATTTCTCTCCCGTCTTCGCACTCTCCAATTATTTTAAAAATTCTATCCAAATGATGTAGATATTTTTCTATATATTGGTTCGAATGTTTTATGGATAGATAAACAGTATTGCTCGCCAAAATTTGTTTCTTTAACATCTCTTGGGTAATAAAAGTTTTGTACTTATCTGAATTAAAACTGTTTATCGTAAAACCGGCTAATGGATCCAGGCCCCAAATGCTGATATTAATATTGTTTTTTGAAGCTAATTTTTTCCATCTATCTTTTATTTTTTTTCCTTGTTTTGTAATAAATCTCCATGATTTTATCTTTTCCATCACCTCCAAGGTTTTTAAAGCAGCCGTAGGACCAATTCTTTCAGTCCAAAACGTGCTGCTAATAAAACTAGAGTTAACTGAATTCATTATGTTTCTCTTACCTATTACAGCATTAATAGCATAGCCATTTCCCAAAGCCTTGCCAAAAACAGCCATGTCTGGTTCGACATTATACCTTAAATGTAAACCGCCAAAATTTTCCCTAAACCCTGATGTGCATTCGTCAAAAATTAAAATTATATTTTTCCTTTCTGTCAATTTTCTTACTTCCTTAAGAAAATTATTTTTAGGTCTAAAATTTTTTGAAACCTCCATTTTTACAACACCAACATCATGTTTTTTAATTATTTGTTTAAGCTGATCTAAATTGTTGTACTGAAAAGAAAAAACAGTATTTTTTAGAGCTTTCGGTACACCTTGAATTTTTAAATCTGGAAGCAGATGATTTGTAAGATTTTTTTTATCTTTAATATTTGCAGCCAAATACCAATCGTGCCACCCGTGGTAACCACAGATTGCTACTTTATCTTTACCGCTTGCTGCGCGGGCTATTCTAATAGCTACAGCATTAGCCTCGCCACCTGTTCTTGTAAACTTGGCCATATCAGACCATGGATGAAGTTGAACCAATCTCTCGGAGAGATAAACCTCCTCGGGACAATTCAATGTTGACATGTTACCTTTTCTAATTGTTTGTCTAACCGCTGTATCAACTTCTGGGTGCCCATACCCTAAAATATTTGTCCCCACCCCCATCAACGACATGTCTAGGTATTCTATATTATCTAGTCCCCATATTTTACAACCCTTGGCTTTTTTAAAATAAGATGGCCATTGATTTGATAAAAATAATTGAGGCCTTTTTGATAAAAGCATATTGCCGCCAGGAATAAGTTTGCTGGCCCTTTTCCAGAGAGACTGACCTGGCGAAAGCTTTTTGGGTAAGGATCCTTCGTCTCTAATAATGTGTCTATTGTCATAAAAAATTTCAGGTTTTTTTGATTTTAATTTCATTACTTCGCTCCAACTAAAATTTAAATTATTAAAATTCTCTATAATTTTTTTTACGACTTTATAATCCTCAGGCTCATCTACTGTCCATCTTTCTCCTGATAAATTTACAGAATTTTCAAGATTGTATTTTCTTAATTTTTTATTTCTATGAATGTAAGTAACAATATGCTCTTTATCAAATTTTGTTTTTGCTAACCTCCAAGCTTCTTCTAGAACTTCTGTTGATATTACAGAAATATCCAATCCATCCGGGTAAGTTGGGGGATTAACATTTGAAACGTAATCATAATTTTTTTTCTCAGCAATGCTTACTAATTTGTCAACTAGTTTTGGATCCATTAAAGGACAATCGGCTGTTATCCTTACAACAAAATCTGAGTTACATAGTTTTGAAGCTTTATAAAATCTATCAAGCACATTTTCTTCGCTACCCTCAAAAACATCTACTTTTAATTTTTTTAAATTTCTTTTTAAATCACTTTGTTTTTTACCTTTTGGTATGGCCACTATTATTCTTTTCAGTTTTTTGCATAGTTTTAACCTATTAACTAATGTTTCAATCAATGTTAAATTATTAACTCTCTGAAGAATTTTTCTGGGAAATCTTTTTGATGTTTGTCTTGCTTGAATAATAGCAATTGAAATTTTTTTACTATTAATAGCGTTCCATCTACGAGGATCTATTAATTTTTTATCTTTTGTAAACTCCTCTGAAAAATTAATTTTCTTATTGCTGTTTGAGTATTTAAAAATTTTTTTTAATTGTTTAAAATTGTTTACTCCAACTACTACCCTGTTTACTTCTGAAAGACTGTTTATATAGTTTAAACAAGCCTCAAGTTTAGAAATATTGTTTCTTTTCGTCCACTCATCCCACTTTTCCCACTCGTAGTTCCACTTTTTAAATGTCTTTGGTATTTCGTTTTTGTTTAATAGAAGTAAGCCCTGCAAAAAAATTGACCTTCCATGAACCTCTATTCCTTTTTTCTTAAATTTTTTTAAATAACCAAATTTTTCAAATCTTCTATCAAATGGATTCAAAGGGCACTGTATAAGATCAATCTTGTATTTTTTCAAAATAAAATCAACTTCATCGGTATCGTAAACTGAAAATCCTATTTTTTTTACCAATTTTTTTTTCTTTAAATTTTTTAAAAAATCGAAAAGCTTATCGTTAGCAGATGCGTTAACATCTGGTGAGTTTTGTATATGAATTAAAATTCCATATAATTTTTTCAATCTTAATGTTTTAATAATAGAATAAATATAGTTTTTTGCTTCTTTTTTTATATCCTGTTTTTTAGAAAAATTTCTAGCTTCAATTTTTGTAATTATATTCCAAGTTTTAAGATTTAATTTTTTGAGCTGTTTTTCATTTTGGTAGGACATGGCGGTATCCAGATAATATATTTTTTTATCATTTGAAGAATTGATAATTCTTCTCATTTCATTCATTGGCACTTTGATTTTTCCTCGACCCTGACCATATCTGAGGCCAAAGTTGGCTGTGCCTAAAAAAACTTTATTCATTGAAATATCAATCGCAATTCGACTTACTTAAAAGCTTTCCTAATTAAACTAAGACCTTTTTCTCCAACTATACTCTTGATTAGTTTTTTTGCTGTAATGACAATTGCTTTGGAAAATTTAATTAGCCCTAAATATTTAGTTATGGAAAAATTATCTACTGCTTCATCTCCATACTTGTTTCGCGTAAAGATCAATCTTTGTTCAATAGCTATTTTGCTCAATTTTGAAAATTTAAAATAGATTAAGCAATAAAAAAAGTGAGTAAATACATTGTTTGGTGAATTCCCACAAAACTTAAATAGTCTATTTAAGACTTCGTTTTTTTGTTTATTTTCTGTTGCAGATTGTTTGTTGCTGTAACCTACTTTTCTTCCTGTCGAATCTTTATTCGGATGGTTTAAATTACCCATATGACACATTAGAATTGTTGTATCTTTGTTTGTTTCATTAACGTTTCTCCCGTGCCAACAATCTGGAAACCAGAAAAAAGTATCTCCGACTTTTCCAGTAATGGAGGTAGGTCCCTTTTTAAAAAAAGATTTTTTAGTATTTGCAAATGGGGGTGGCGGGAATTTGTGGCTTTGTTCATAAAAAAAAGTCTCACCCTGATTTAAAGATATATCATCAAGTAAAATAGAAAAGCTTAGTCCGCCCTGATAATCTATGTGAGGATTTAATTTTGAATTAATTTTAGGAGTTTTTCTAATATAAAAAGAAGCTACTGTATAATTTTCCCCCAAAACTCTTTTAGATAAATTTTGTATTGCTTTATTTTCTAAAATTTTTGAAAAAATTGGCTCTCTTTCTATCACGTCCCATATCATATAGCTTCCAGGTCTAACAAAATCACCTGCTGTTTTTTTTTGAAGATTATCATCTTGACCATATGGAAAATCTTTAAATAATTTATCTTTTGCAGATCTAATTTTTTTTAATAAATCCTGATCAAATATATTATTTAAGTTTACCAGGCCGTTTAAATAGAGCGTCTTAATTTTATCTTCTTCTAAATTATTTTCCATTTTAATTTTTTTTATTCTTTAGGTTAAAATTATCTTTATAATATTTTCCAACACCTATGCTGTTGGCTTTTTGAGTTTTGTCCTCTTTTCTTATGGCTAAAAGATATTTTTGAATATCGTTTAATTTTTTTTTTGTTTTATTGCTTAAAAATTTTTTATAATTTATGAGTTGCGGCAATTTTCTATTTTTTATATTAATCATAATCATTTTACGGTCCTTGCCTGAAATATTCTCAGCTCCTGCATGCCACAAATTTAAGTTTGCAACAACGATTGTGCCAGCTTTCACTTCGGCTCTGATCTCTCTTTCATGATTTTTCATAATGTCAATATGGTTTTCAGGCCATCCCAACTTTTTATGTGATCCCGGTATAAGTCTTAATGCTCCATTTTTTTTGTTTGCATTATCTAAAAAAACAAAACAAACGACTCCTCCAAATGGTTCTTTTTTATTTTTCCTAGGCTTCCAGTCCATGTGTATCCTTTGTCTTCCAGAATTTTTGAGTGGATTTCTAAGGTTTGCTCCTGCTATTTTAATATCGGATTTTGTTATTTCGTGAGCTGCAGATAATATTTCGGGAATTAATATCATATTTTGAAAAACTTTATGTTTATTTATTAAGTTTCCCAAACGATTTGTGCCTTGTTCAAAAAGTTTACCTTTTTTATAATACTTTTCTTTAGCTTCCCATCCGCCTTTTTCACCTTCTTTTTTTATTAATTTTTTAGATACTCTTCTCATTAATTTTACATTTCTTCTCATAAAAGAGGTTGGTGGAATTACTATGTACCCTTTTTTCTTCAAGAAACTCTTTTGTTTTGACGAAAGAGTATTGCTTGTAATATTTAACTTTTTAAATAAATCTTTTGTGTTTTTGATTTTCATACTATTTTTTTTTTAAAATTATATCTGGCTGGTAATGTCTCTTTAGTTTCATAATGCTGAATTTATTTTTATTATTTTTATAAAATTCTAGCAAAGCCTTTCCCTCTCCAGACTTAGAATTTTTAAGACCTTCATCAAATGCGATGACTCCATTTCTAGAAAGTTTCTTGCTAAGCAAATTTAGAATTATTTTTGTGGGCTCGTAAACATTGCAATCTATGTAAATAAAACTAAGCTTATTGAATTTCTTGATATGGTTTTTTAAATTCAGTATGTCATCGTTTATTATTTGTATGCTTTTGAATCTGAAGAAATTAATTACAAATTTTATTAATCTGGGATTACCAGCATAAATACCTTTTTTACTTTTATTTTTATTGAAACCAACTGGGTTAGGAAAACCAATAAAATTATCGTATCCGATTACCTTTCTTTTTTGTTTGAGAAAATCAAGAATCTTTTTAATTGTAAAAAGATTATTTCCATTCCAAATTCCAAACTCCACCACATCGCCTTTCACTTTTTTTAAACTATCAATAAGGTTATATAGCATTAAAATTCTATAGAATGATTTGTCCCCCATCAACATTCCAGAATTTTGAAATATAAATTTTTTATTTAAGATTTTGTTTTTTCTTAAAAGACCAAGATATTTTTTTGAGGTAAGTGAATTATTATAAAAATTCATTAGGTAATATTTTTAAGTATTTTTTCTCGTTTAATTTTATCTCTAGTATCAAAAAAGAATTTCGCATCTTGTTTTATATTATCTTCGTAATGATTACACTTGGCACAAAGTCCTTTTTTCTCTGAGTAATCAAAAAGTTCTCTTCTGGCATTGCCAAGAATCTTGCTAGCATATATTTCAAAAATACTTTTGGAATTATCTGGATCTATTGTTTCGATTTTTTTATCATAATCTTTATTATGATAAATATGACAGCAAAGTTGTACGGTACCATCGTATGATATAACAAATTCTCTTATAGGTTTTTCACATGGATTAGTTCGATTTTTTTCTTTAGATAGATCAGCAAGTAGACCGCCTCTTGAATTACCCATTTCATTCCAGTTGGTACAAAATGTCTCTACAAATAGCTCTCCTGAAAGGAAAGAAAAGTTTAACTTTTTAATATTTTCTGGCTTAAGGGAAAAATTTAACTTTTTTGCAAATCTTGTAAATTGTTTTTCGCTATACTCCCTGTTCCACTTCTTGTTTTTTGGGGTATGCAATGTTATCAAAATTTCTTTCAAGCCACTTTTTCTTAGCTTTTCTAAAGTCTCAATACCTTTTACATAATCTCCATTACTATTTAAACTTAACAGTGCGTTTGGCAATTTTTTAGAAATAATTGATATATTTTTATAAATATTTTTACTGGCCAAGGGTTCATTGAATAAGTTAAGTGAAATTCTGCCATCATATTTTATCTCTCCTAGTGAGTTTATTATGGAATCAAAAATCTTAGGAGGTATTTCTAAATTTTTATCACTTCTTTCCATTGTGTGAACAGGACAATAATTACAAGCCCTGTTGCAATAGTAGGACATTTCTAAACAAACAAGTTCCACGTACTTTTTAAACATCTTTTTACAGTCTTCTTTGGATAATTTTGAAGGTTTTAAAAGCCTTGTATCAAAATCGTTTTCCTTGTTAAAAACTTTTCTTTCCCAATAATTTTTATTGAATTTTTGATAGTAGCTCATTTTTATTAATCTATTTTTAGATTTTAAAAAAATTAATATGGTTTAAAATTTTTATCTACGTGTGATTTTATCAATTTTCTTATACTTTCAACGCTCAAGAATTCCTTATTATTTCCAGAATTGTAACTAAAGCCCTTCTGAACACGCTTTAAATTAAACTTTTTACTATAATAATTTATAAACTTCTTCTTGTTTGCTGGTAATATTACATAATATCTTCCAATATCTATTGTAGAAACACTGTCACTTTTGGTTATCATTTCTTCATGAATCTTTTCGCCCTGTCTGATGCCAGTTATTTCCATTCTGCATTTTTTTCCTATTGATTTTGCCAGGTCTGTAATTTTGTATGAAGGAATTTTGGGAACAAAAACTTCGCCACCAATCGAATTTTTCAAAGAAAAAAGCACCATGTCAACGCTTTCCTCTAGAGTAATATTAAATCTTGTCATGGCAGTGTCTGTTATATTAAGTTTGCCTGTTTTTGCTTGTTCTAAAAAATAAGGTATTACAGAACCTCTTGAGCCCATAACATTTCCGTACCGTACAACTGAAAAAGATAAATTTTTTATTCCAGCATAATTGTTTGCTGCCACAAACAGCTTGTCGCTACAAAGTTTTGTCGCTCCATATAAATTTATTGGTGCTGCTGCCTTGTCTGATGACAAAGAAATAACTTTTTTTACTTTTTTTTCAATTGAAGCCTCTATAACATTCTGGGCACCAATAACATTGGTTTGAATAAATTCCATCGGATTATATTCTGCCGTTGGAACTTGTTTTAAAGCAGCCGCGTGTATCACTATGTCAATATCTTGAAAAGCTCTTAACAGCCTAAATCTATCTCTTATATCTCCGATAAAATACCTAATCGCTGGATATTTTTTTTCGGAAAAGGTTAATGACATTTCGTGCTGCTTCAATTCATCACGACTAAAAATTACCAGCCTTCTTATTTTGGGATAAGATTTTAGAATCTTTTTTACAAAAGCCTTTCCGAAAGATCCTGTGCCGCCTGTTATTAATATAGATTTATTATTTAGCATTTTTTTCTATCACAGCGTCCAATTTAGCCAACGCTCCGCACTTCACCGTTAGTACATTTAGTTTGGCGTTCATAAGTCTCAAAATAATCAATTGCTCAAAAAATGATAATAATTTGCTTTGTTTATTACTATTTTTTTATTATTTTTTGTTTCGGCAAAAATTTTACTTTTGTTTACTTGTAGTATTTTAAAAAATAAATTTTTCAGAGGTCCGTTAACAAATTTAAATTTATTTGAAGCAAATTTTAGAAAAAAACTAGATTTTAATATTCCCTTTGTGTCTTCAAACGATTTACAAAATGATATGAAATTTTTTATATCATGTTGGTTTGCGAGACTATTTTCTAAAAAGTAATTTAATCCCTTTATATATTGTAAGGTCCTAATTTTTTTTTCACTAAAATTCTTACTAAAACAAAAAATGTATGTACCAAGTAGGTTTTGTGTTCTTTCTTGTCTTTTTCTTGTAACTAGCATTTTTGGAAAATAAATTTCAGTTTTTTCATCATTTAAACTTTTTAAAGATTGTTTGAATATTGAATATTGATTTGGTTTAATTTTGGCGACTATCCACATTATCTTTTCCTTTGTATCTCTTTTAATTCTTTTGCAAGTTCATCGTATTCTTGCATCTTTAATTTCATAAAATTAACTGTAAGTTTTGTTTTTTCCGTAATACCTTTGGGCGTTAAAAGATACGCGTATCCTAACTTGTTTTTGTGACGGCTAAAATTTTTTACTTTTACTAAGCCTTTGTTTTTAAGTGCGGCAATACAATAATTTAATTTTCCCAAACTGAATCCAAGTTTTGTAGCTAGTTCTCTTTGTGAGTCTTTTGGATTTAAATTTAATTTCCTTAATACGTTTAGTTCGTCCTGTTTTAATTTCATGGACAAACTATAATGCTTCGTTCAACTTTTGTACAGTAAAATGTTCATTTTTTGAACATGTTTATTTGCTTGTTTTTATTGCTTTTTATTTGTTATCCCATTAACAGTTAAAAAATTTTTAAATTTTGAGTTATCCCTATCGTAACTAAATAGTTTTTCTTTATAAGGAATTATCTCATCTATCCACTTGTTATCATCGAGTTCTAACAAATAGTCCAATATTCTAGTAACTTCTTGAATTTTGTTTGAGTTAGAAAAAAAATTACCTTTTTTATTATTCGATAGTGGCCAAATAAAACTTGAGCCTTCGATAAAATCACCAGAAAAAAAACTCACCTTTTTCTCTCTGGCTATGGCTTCGTAGCCAAAAGTGGACATTGGGTTAATTAAAACTTCAAACTGATCAATTTTTCTATAACTATCATAAACTTCCTTTTTAGGAAAAAAATTAAAACTATTTTCTGGTATAAGATTTTTGAATAAATTTTTTTCTAGCATAGAATTTGGGCTAGAACCTAATATATTTAATTTGATATTTTTGGAATTACAATAAAGATTAATATTCTTTATTAACGATATTGTGTAATTCAAAAGTTCGACTTCCCAATGTTTATAATGACTTTTTATTTTATTAACATCTAGAGTTTCTGAATAATGCAAAAAAACATCTGACATTCTTGAAATATAACAGAGCGAGCCTTTCTGATATTTTTTCGAAATTTCAAATAAATTATTCTTCATAGAACCAATTGTTACATAATTACCTTTTAAATATTTTTCCATCATCTTCGAATAACTTTGGTTAAAAGTAAAATAATAATCAACGATATAGTTTTTCTTTTCTTTAATTAAAGTTTCTAAAATATCTCCTGTGATGAATCTTGTTCCATTTTGAATTGCAATAAATTTTATTTCTTTATGAATTTTTTTTAATTCGTAAAAAGAAATATTATTATCAATAAATGTAAATATAAACTTTGGCTTAATTAAATTAATATTTTCAGATATATAGTTTTTTAAATTAAATTTTTTAAATTTAAAAAATAAACTTATCAAAATATATAAATTTAATATTTCATATCTTGTGTGTAGAACTGTATATTCTTCTTTGTTAAAAAAAGGCGCCAAATGTATTTCGCTGTTTTTGTCAAAAATAATTATTTTTTTCTCTTTAGGTTTTTGAAGTACAAATTTTGCTTTAATTAAAATGTTTAAAGCTTTAAAAATCTTTTTCATTTAATCATTATTTCATAATACTTAAGGTAATTCATTATCTAATTTTAATAATTAACACTGTACAACTATTGAACAATAATATAAAAAACAGGTAATGAATTTAAATTCTGAAGAAAATTTAGTTAAACAACTAAAAATATTAAAAACAAAATATAGTTTGATTGGAATTAAATCTGAATTTGAGGCCGAAGGTAGTAGCCTGAAAGATATATCTAGACTCAGAAGTATTACAAATAAATTAAAAATAAAACTTTATGTTAAAATTGGTGGTGTTGAAGCTGTCAACGATATTTATAATTGCATAGATATTTGCGTTGATGGAATTATTGCGCCAATGGTTGAGACTAAATTTGGGGCAAAAAAATTTTTAGATATTTTCGATAAAATTAAACTAAAAACAAATCCCGCTTTGAGTATTAATATTGAAACTAAAAGCGGAGTTGAAAATCTTAAAGAAATTCTAAAAATATCCTCAGGTAAAATCAAAAATGTTACTGTTGGAAGAAGTGACCTTTCTGGAAGTTATTTTAGCGACAAAGTTTATCCTAATAGCAATTTTATACTAAAAAAAATAAGATATATTAGTAATGAAGCCTCTAAGCATAATATTATTACAACCGTTGGTGGAAGCGTGAATGCGGAGACAATAAAATTTTATTCAAAGATTAAAAATGTAGATAAATTCTTAAGTAGAATTGAGACAAGAAAAGTAATACTTCCAACAAATTCTTTCTTGAAAAAACCAGGGGCACTTAAAAATGCATTAAAATTTGAAGAGATATATATCATGCAAAAAAAAGAGTTGTACGATTTAAAATTGTCTTCTGAAATACTAAGATTGTCTAATTTAAACACGAGAAAATGAATAAATTAATTTGCATAATACCAGCTTTAGAAAAAAATAATTATTCTCCGCTAGGAGATTTGATTGAGTGGGGAGGAACGACATTATTGGAATGGAAGATCTCCCAAGTTTTAAAACTAAGGGAAGTAGATCAAATTATAGTTGCAACCCCAAGTACAAAAATAAAAAAAATACTTTACAAGTATAATGTACAAGTCCTGGTGAGAAAAAAAGGACTCTCATTAGGAAACTTATACAAATTCGTTGGAAAAAAATTTTCAAATAAAAAAATTCTTTGGCTTAACCCAACTGCTCCTTTTTTGTCAGATAAAAACTTAAAAGAATTTATAGAAAAATATAAAAAAGTTAGCAAAAAATATGACAGCGCTTTCACTTGCGTGGAGATTAGAGAGTTTTTGTTTAATAAAAAGGGATCAATAAATTTTAACTCTTTAAGTAAAGCTGTATCAAGAAAAAAATTGCCTCCTATTTATTTGTCAACAAATGGAGCATATATTATCGCAGGAAATCATTTGAAAAAAAATGGTTCTTTGTATGGGGCTAACCCTTACAAATTTAAAGTTTCGTGGCTTCAGTCTTTAGAGGTTAAATCCTCATCAGAATTAGAAAGCTTTAAATTTTTTATGTCAAAATATATTAAAGAAAATATATAGCATGAAAAATTATTTAATTACTGGTGGCTGTGGATTTATAGGGCAGCATCTGGCAAATGAACTAATAAAATCAAAATGTAATATTGATATTATCGATTTACCTGGGAAAAATAAAAACAAAATTAGATCTAGGTTTATTAAATATTTTTCAGGAGATATTGCTAAAAGCAAAATTTTTAGAAAATTCAAAAAAAAATACGATGTTGCATTTCATTTAGCAGCCCAAACCTCTAGCAGACTTAGTGAATTGGACTATCTAAAAGACATCAAAACTAACATTATTGGTAGTTATAATTTTTGTGAATGGTCAAAAAAGACCAAGCCCAGAAGAGTAGTTTTCACATCGTCTATGTCCGTGTATGGAAAAATTGCGAATAATGTACATGAAGATAGAGTTTGTGATCCAAAATCGGTCTATGGGATGTCTAAATTGTATTCAGAAAAAATATTTGAAAGATTAAAGGGTCATGGAATTAAGGTTACTGTATTTAGATTGTTTAATATTTATGGTCCAGGACAAGATATGAAAAACCTTAATCAGGGAATGTTTTCAATTTATTTGGCCCAAGCAATTAAAAATAATAAAATAAATATAACCGGTAGTCTCAACAGATATAGAGATTTTGTCTATATTGCCGACACCGTAAAAGCTTTATTAATTAACCCCAAAAAAAACAAGAATTGGCTAATGAACCTTGGAACAGGAAGAAAAACTAAAGTGAAAGATGTAATTAAAATAATAAAAAATTTGCTATTACCAAAAAAAATAAAGGTTAATGTAAAAGAAACATACTTTGAAGATACTTGGGGTAGTTATGCTAATGTTTCAAAACTTAAATCAGAAGGCTGGTCTGCTGATACTAAACTTAAAAAAGGTTCAGAATTAACTATTAAAGAGGTTTTAAAAAGTGTCACAAAAAAATAACGTTATTGCTATTCTGACGGGAAAAGGAGGTAGCGCTTTAAAGAATAAAAATATAAAATTAATAAACAAAGTGCCGTTGCTAGGCTATCCTTGTATCGAAGCAAAAAAAGTTAAAAATATTAAAAATTTTTATGTATCCAGTGAAGATAAAAAAATTCTTAAGGCCGCAAGCAAATATGGATTTAAAAAAATTAAAAGGCCAAAAAACTTATCAAAACAAAATTCATTGCATAGAGATGTGCTTGTTCATGCACTAAATTTTCTTAAAAAAAAAAATATTAGACCAAAAATTATTGTTGTACTTTTGGCTAACTCAGCAACGATAAAATCTGAATGGATTTCTAAATCAGTAAAAAAATTGCTCTCTAACCCAAAGGCAACAGCATGCGTTCCTGTAATGATTAATAACGACCAACACCCTTACAGAGCTAAAAGAATATCAAAAATGGGGTATTTAAAATCTTTTTTTAAATTAAAAAATATTTCATCTAATCGTCAAGATTTAGAGAAAAATTGTTTTCTTTGCCATAATTTTTGGACAATAAAAACTAATTCAATTTATGATAACTGTGGAGAAGCACCCTGGAAATTTATGGGAAAAAATGTTTTGCCGATATTTTTAGATTATTCGGTAGACATTCATGACAATAAAGACATTCTTCTAACTAAGGAATGGCTTAGAAAATATCGCAAAAGTTAATTTATTTCTTTAAATGTTGATCTAAAAACTTTGTAATACTCTTTGAAACTATTTTGTATCCCAAAGGGGTATAATGACCATCCTCGTCCCAAAAAATCTTCAGATCATTATTATTTTTTATCTCATTTTGAATAGGAACGGTCAAATCAAGAACTGGGACAAAATCTTTTAAATTATCTTTTATTCTGTTTCTTAGGTAGGTGTAGTCTACTTTGATTTTAGTATCGTTTATAAGTGGTAAAAAAACGTCATTTTGAGAAGGGTGGATAATTAAAAAAAAATATTTATTTTCATTTTTAGCCTGACTTATAAAGTTCTTTATTTGAGTAATTGAGTTATCAACAATTAAATCGGCAACTTCTTTGTCTTCATAAATTTTTTTAATTTGAAAAGTTTTTCCTTGTATCTTTAAAACGCTAGAACTTTCCCAAACATTTTGAGCTAGATCGTAAACGTTGTCGGGAACCAATCCCATGCGCGTTCTGTTGTATTCATTAAAATTCTTATATGGCTTGGTATAAATACTTGGCAAAAAATTATTGGGGAGAAAGTTATCAATTTTTATTATCAAGCTAACCTTAATGAGTAGCCACAAGCTATAGGACTTATAATTCGTATTTAATAAATATTCTAGAGAAGGGTCATATCCATGATAAATTTGCAAATTTTTAATTAATTTATTTATTTGGCCAGAACTTAAGTTTTTTTCTTCTATACTTTTGTTTAAATAATAAGCTGCAGAATTATCAGTTGCATTTTCATAATAATCCCCTCCAGTAAAAAAATTATATATTATGACCTCGTGTTTAATTTTATTTTTTATTAAATCGTAGGCATATTTTTGATCAACCACACCTCGCCCCAAATTTCCTAGGTTTATAATATCCAAATATTTTATGTTATTCTCAACAAGCTCAACCCATCCGTTCTTTAAATTATCGCCTGAACCAACGCCCCTGGTAAATGAGTCCCCTATTGCCACAGAAAATATTTTTCTATCACTGTCTATCCCATCATCAAAAAATCCAAAACCTAAATTTAAAATATCTTTTGTAAAAAACCTATCCGTAAACTCTTTGGTATAATGTACAATTTCTGTATCGGGTAATGGTAACGCAAGTTTTACTTTTTCAAAATATCTGTATTTTAAATTTCCTTCTCTTTTTTGAGAATAAAGTTTAAGTTCTTTATCGTATTTAAATATTTTAAATAACGAGTATGAAATTAACTCCGAAAATAAATATAAAAACAATATTGATATGAAAATAAATAAGCTTTTTTTTAATTTTGACACTGCTTTAATGTTATAATAACACTGTATAAAAATGCAAACTAAATGAAAAAATATATTAAAAGAAATTTCTTTTTATATGATTTGGTGGTTAAAATTTTATATATACTAAAAGGTAAAGTGAGTTGGAAAATTTTATTTTACAACACTAAAAAAGACCTGAATTTCAACATAAAAAACCTAAAAGAAATAAATAAATCCTACAATTTTTCATTTGAAAAAATCAATGATATTTTTAGATATGATTTTCGTTATGCGATTTTTGAAGAACTTAAAAAATTTTATAATAATAATAGTCTAAAAATATTAGAGATTGGAACTTTCAAGGGAGACTTTGCAAATTATCTTGCAAAAAAATTTGAAAATTCTGAAATCACAACAATTGACTTGGAAAAAACTGATCCTAGATTTATTCAAACTTATGATAGGAGCGAAGAAGAAATGCGGACAAAATTTTTAAATTATAGAGATAATAATTTGAACCTAAATAATATAAAGTTTATTGAAATGGATAGCGTGAACTTAATGAAAGTTTTTCAAAAAGATACTTTTGATATAATCTGGGTTGATGGATACCATATTGACCCTGTTGTAACAAAAGATTTGTACAATTCCCTAAATTTAATTAAAAAAAATGGTTTTGTTGTAATTGACGACGTCTATAAAGCTGAACCACCCGGAACTAATTGCTCCATAGACTCTTTTGTTACCTTAAAAAAATTAAATAAAGAAAATAATGTGAATTATATTTTATTGAACAAATTTGTAAGACCGACTAACTATAAAGTAAATCCGTACGTTGCGTTTTTTAAAAAATAAAATCAATATCCTAAAAAATTTAACTGAAATTTTTTTTCAGTGCATAAATCAAGCCAATTAAGCTATTAGTACTGGTCAGCTACACGCGTTACCGCGCTTCCACACCCAGCC
>MDSW01116852.1_pt1 | contig 43745 bp, 30 predicted proteins | sample 811171 | NCBI WGS metagenome assembly MDSW01 (sample SAMN05326641, study PRJNA326480) | marine metagenome | isolation source: seawater | place: Atlantic Ocean: North West | collected 2012
AGGCGGATGTTCGTGTGTCCACGGGTTGCAGCTTTGAGGGCTGCTCCTCGTGGTTGCTTGCTCGCAAATACTTGGCTCGTGTCTTTACCGTTCTCCATGAGAACGAAATATTTCTTGTCTGACATTTGGATTACCTCCGAACCTCAACCACAACTTCTAGTTATTATATTTTGTGGCGAAAAAAGGCAATACTGCGTCACATATGCCTTTCAGTACTGCATTCCGAAGGCCAAAAATGATGAAAAAAGGTTACTGAAAGGCTAGAATTCTGCCCCTGCAAGTGTCTTTGAATCAATAATGCCAGAAATTTGACGAATCGACTCAACGACAATTGTTGCAATGGATGAAAGATCATCACCGTTTAATTTGACAATCAAATCATAATCACCGAACAATACGGTGACATCAGTAACGTTGTCAAGATCCTTTAATTGAAGATAAACATCATGCTCCGCCCCAGGAACAACATTCAGTAACACATACCCTACCGCCATGACGACCATCCCGTCCTTGTGCATTCAGAATAATATCTAATCGGTCTTGATTTCTGGAGACTCAAGACTGGAAGCATGTTCCTGACGGATTGATTCCCACTGTTCATCAGTCCAATCATCAGGCTTATCGCCTTGTAACCATTCTATGAATGCCTCTTCAGTCCAACCATCGGGAATTGAAGGGGTTTCGGCAGACATACTCAAGAGCGAGGCTTCTGCTTGGGCGATGGAGTCCGAGGTAAGTTGATCAAAGTCATCGAGGGATTCATCAGTTGCCCATTTCTCTTCGATTCCTCGCCGTCGAGCAACCAAAATTGTTGTCAATAATACAATTAGTAATCCCACTCCAAAGAAAATCCAAGGCAATGAAGAGGTTGAACCTGAAGTTGTGATTTCTTCATCATTTGTCATGTTGCAATTCAAACGACAAACATATGGTTCAATAGTAATGTTGTTGACTGAGTCCCATTCACCTGTTTCCCCATCCGAATCTTCACAAGCAACATGAATTCGAAGGGAGTCGGTCGATTCATTCAAATTTCGCGGAATCGGCCATCTCAATTGATTGAAACCATCAGCATCCAGTGTTTCAATAGGACGGAAGTCTTTCTGCCAAATAGCGCTGTTGTTGTCATCGATGATGTCTGCAGCACACGACACATCACCTAGGCCATCCAAATCAGTAATAGATAGTTGGAACGAAAGATCACTACCAGCTTCAACAGATTCTGGAACTGTACCATTGATGATTGGAGGAGCATGTCTGAATAGCATTGAAATTTGCATTGAGGCCGGGTAGCCGTCAATTGTTGATGCAATCAATTGAATCGAACCATTATCAGAAGCAAAGGAACCGTCCAATTGAAGTCTGAACCAGTAGACTTCATCTCCCGATGCTTGTAGGCAACCATCGTTTGATTGGACCCATGTTGGTTGTTGAATCTGAGGAGCGTTAACGGACCAACCCAATTGTCGTAATGAAAGTTGAATGTTTTCCAACGGGCGGTCGCTCTCGATGATCGCACCTAGAACAGCCGGATGGCCAAACATCAACTCCTCGATTGTTCCTTGTTCATTACAAGGGATTATCGAAACGATTCTTGGAGCATTGAGAACCAACGGGATGGTTGTTGTTGATGTCGATTCAACGCCTCGTGAATCTTGTAGTACGACCAAGACGTTGATTTCGCCTGCCTCGAGGAGCTCAACAGGTGGTACGAGTTTTATTCGAATCTCGCCTTGATTGACGAATCCTTCAGCCGAAAGAACTTGCAAACCATATCCCGGCCAATCGATTTCAACATCTGCAAGGTAAGCATTGACAAAATCATCTTCATCGAATACTACAATATGAAGGAATTCGTCATCATTATCGACAATCCGGTCGATGGATGCAGTGGAATTATTTTCGAAAAACAATTGGATTTGTGGTACTTTATCTTCGATTAGAATGGTACGTTGAGTAACAAGGCTTCCATCATCCTTACGCATTTCAATGTCGATTGAATCCGTAGACGAACCGTTCTCAACCATGAAGGATGCTTGATAACAATGATGATTCGCATCCCCCATAGCAACGTAAACGAGTTCACTAAGCAATCCTCGAGAAACAAGGAATTGTGGCTGTTCAGTTGCATTATTGTGGTCCACATCTAGAACACAGCTGGTAATCGTTTGCTGAACACCACGATGTATACCCATGGAAGAAGTTGATGGTAACTGCGTCACTCCAAGCCAATCAGGGTCCGCATTCGACATATGTGGGCCGAACCATGACGATGGAGCATCCAATATTGTGGAGACGTTTTCAACAAGACGTTCCGCTTCAATACCGAGACCATCTGTTGCAGTGATGTGGAGCGCAAGTTCACCTATTGTGACATTAGTTGGTAACGTAATCATGGCTTCCCAGGTCGTTCCGTTGTCACTTGAACCCATTAAACCGATGTTCCATGCCGTATTGTTAATTGAACAGTTCGAGCAAATGACGCTCCAACCCATTTCAACAGATTCCACTCGTTCATCATCGGAAGCAGTCACAGTACAAAGGAACGAATCCCCTCGAGCATATTCATCTTGATCGCAAGCAACCGATTCGATTACAGGGGCATCGTTGACCCATATTCGCATGATGATGAAATTGTTCAGTGTATTACGTTCGAACGATGTTGAATTATCATGCGCGTAACGAACACGAACGTCGAGCCATCCCGGTTGTGTTGGCGTTATTGGTATCGTAACAGACATTCTCGAACCCGGTTGGTCGCCCGCAACCACGCTCACATTTGTTGTGGACATCAATACAGAACCTTGGAGATTGATCACATCGATTTGTCCATCACCTGCAGACATTCCATTGTTCTGCAGTGCTACTTCGATGTGGCCGGTTTGACCTACAGAGAAATTGTTCAGAATACGAGTGTCAAGGAGTTCAACATCGTGTAATGTGCTCATGTAAGGAGCCATTTTCGGGTCACCGACGACAACACCCATCCAAGAAATGTAAGTGTTTGCTGCAGCATTAGCTTCAGCAAAATTGTATCCTTGAGAATACATTGAGAACAGGACGCTTGGTTGGCCTACTGCTGTCAAGTAGGGTTCATACACATAGCCCTTGACGCCGCTGACTCCATCTTCAAGCAAGTCTGCGACTAGAGATTGTCCATATGTCGTACCGAGAGTAAAAGAGCGTCCTCCGGTAGATACTGCTGTTTCTGCAATCGAACCATCCACCCATGACATATGGGGTCGAATCGCTCGGAGAATGAAGCTATCGATGTAGACCGAACCACTAGTAGATGTAGCAACTACGTTTAGAGAAACCGTGATTCTAAGCGAGGTTGCATTTTCATGAGGTCGGAAGCGCATTGCAGCGCTCCCCCAATCGTTCTCAAATGTTTTCGAATCCGAAGTGTTTGATGAGAGGATGTTGCCTTGATCATCAATACCTTCCACAATCATCGTGTAACTACCATAAACGTCGCCATTACGCTTTCCAGCTAGCGATACAATCCATGCATGATCTTCCAATTCTGGATCAATGGTGACAAATTGTTCGAGTGATGCTCCCGATGCCCCTGAACCGGAGTATGCTTGACAATCTTGGTAGATCTCACGGCTCAGAATTGTGATTTCATCATCGGAAAGAGCGCTTTCCCATACCATGACTTTGTCGATCATACCTTCGAAGTATGTCGAACCTGCTCGATTAACGCCGAGTTTGTACAAATCGATATTGTTTAGCGATCCTGTTGGGAACGACGTGGTTCTGACGTGGACTCCATCGAGATATTGTCGTGCAGAACCACTGTCAAATACGGTAACAAGATGCATCCATTGTTGTGCTTCAACATCTCCAAAGGCATGCGTCTGATTGTTGTGTAATCGCCATTCTCCACTGAAGACTGCATGCTGGAACGACGTGTTTGACCCAGCATTATCCGAAACAGCAAGTACTGAGGCATAATTTGGAAGGGTTGTCGAATTCGCCCAAACCCATTGGCTGACCGTGAAATTCCCAACCCAATCATCAACATCGACTTCGACGTAGTCATCTATACCATCGTACCAAAGACAGCCGCCGTCCGCACAAGTTCGCCAATTTGTAGCATTCATGTTGTAAAGCGTCATATTCGAACCATTCACTACTGAATCGTTGGATTCAGTTCCGATTCCTTCATCAAAATTCCAAGCGTGAATCAATGTCGATACTGAGGGGGGCGTTCCATCTGAAACGACGAAAGCAGAGGCTGGTACCATCGCTTTGGATTGATTAGGCCCTTCCCATTTCAAATGCAAACCATGGGGGCCACCGCCTTGGAAGAATTCAATTTTAAAATCGTGAAGGCCAGATGAGATGTTGCGCGTTCCTGACATTTCTCGCATACCATGAGAGCCATAATTTGTAACCAAACTAGTCCCATCAAGCCACAATTCACTACCGTCATCACTGGTGAGATAGAACGTCCAATTTCCACTATCTGGGATATTGATCAGACCACTAAACCTTGCACCCCAATTATTCTTGAAACGATCATCGAGGCCAGGGTATGCTGAATACATTGAATTGTACTGCAAGGAGGACTCAATACGAGTATGTTCGGGGGCACGGTCGATTAGAGATGGCATTGATCCAGTATTGAAACTCACGCCTTCATTATCGAAGTATTCAGCAAAGATTCCTTGTGTACCATTGCTCGATTCATCGGAACAAGAAGCCGAAATCGCAGCTTCAAGGGACGCACTCCCGGCGTTCTTTACACCGGTTTGGTAATTCCATGCAAAAGAATCTCCTGAAGATAATGTAGGTACCGTAGAATTCCAATATTTGACACCACTTGACCAAGATGTATCTTCGGTTTCAAATCCGGTATTCCGGCCCCAATTTGCACCCCAATTACCATCGTTTGAACCCCATGAAGCATAGCCCATGACATTGCTTACATTTGTAACAAAACCTGTTTCCTCATCAAAATAGACACTTTGATTGTACAAATCTGTGAGTGTTGAATTCGCAGTGTAAAGATCGTCGTTCCAAAATTTGTATCCTGAACCATTACGATTTGTAGCGAGATCTAGAACATATGTTCCACTTTGCCCGAGACTATTGTTCGCTTTATCGATGAGGTCGAGTGCCGTTTCAACGGTGTAACCGGTTAGCCTTGTCACTAGATAGAACCCATGCTTCTGTCTTGAAAACGATTCAAATCCACCGCCAGACAACGGGCCATAGGAATGGGTTGACCAATAATCGCCACCGATACTATTGTTGTATGAGCCGCCGAGTAGAGCAAACTCCTGGTCGAACGACGCTTTGTTTTGTCCACCGTTCACCTTTAGTGGCATACCTTTGCTTGTAACGAGATAATTCATATCCGATACATTGCTTCGATTATTTAGCATCTCAAGGAATGGCAAGGCAAAGAAATCAGTAAATTGATTCCGATTGATGGTCTCTCCTGTTGGAGTTCCATCGAGATCGAAAACGAAGACACGTTCATGGCTTATGTTTCTCGCTTGAACAAACGCCCAACCGATGGTTTTACTCGCTTCTGATTTGTTGTTGATCAAAACACCAACATCGCTGTAATCGTAGACCTCGATGGCATCGAAGCCGTTTGGAACAGCAATAGTCTGATTGTCCAGATTCAGCCAATTATCGCCAGTAGTGAATCCTTGGAAGAGATTTTCCAGCGGCTCTAAACTTGTCGTTTGCTGAGAATTTGAGGATGCTGTTGGTAAAGCACTGAACAAAGAACCGAGCATTAGCGAAACGAGAAACAAACTTGTTCCTCTTCCTGCCATGGCTTGTCGAAATCAAATTGTAGTTTAGCAGTATTGATAGATTGGGCATGGATTCTGAAGGAGAAAACCACTTTTTCATCAAAAAACCACTGAAAGAATATGAAGGGTGGCCTCCTCTGAGTAATTGATGGCAGAGTTATACATGGCTCGGACCTGTAAGTGGGGCACACTTCGCGTTGTTGGTGGAGATGTCTGGAATCACTCGGGCGATGTCCTCATAACACCAGCGAATAATCGACTTTCTGGAAGAGAAGGTCTGGATAATATGATTCACCAACAAGCTGGTCAAGAATTGACCCAAGCAACCCGGAATATCTGTTTGGAAATGCGGAAAATCAACGCTCCACCGTGTGCAGTAACCAACAATGTAGTTACAGAGCCATATGCGCTTGCAGATCGATTCAAGCACATTATCCACGTTGTCGGTCCTGATTGTCGTCGACCAAACCAAGATGAGAATCGACGCGACCTTCTTCCAGAAACCTACTACAAACTCTTTGCAACGCTCAAGGAGCTAGGTGTCATGGAGAACATCATTTCCCCTCCCTTGAGCATGGGCGTCTTTGCTTACCCTCATCGAGAGGGAGCCCGTCTTACGCTTGAAACACTTCTTGGCCTCCTCGATAGTGAAGAAGACCCTGGCGTCAAGACCTTCACCATCGTAGTGAAAGAAAAGAATTTCATTTCCAATATGCGAACGGTCTATCGTGAAATCAACGATTTGTTACCAGGTATCGACACCACAAACGACTGAGGCCTAAACCATGAGCGACCTTCCTCACATGGTGAGTGTCGCCATTCAATCCTCCTCCTCCTCATTCGATGCAGTGCTTATGGTTTCAAACGATAGCCGTAAGGTACGTTCGATCGTTGAAGTTATTCCACCCAAACTACCATTGCGCGTTATGACAAGTTTGAGTCGTGTACGCGATGCACTCATCGAACATGAAATCGATGCTGATGTCCTTGAAGAAGGCCTTTCTACGAAGGGTCTGTCCATCCTCAATGAGTTATACGATCTAGTCCTGCAAGGTATGGGGGAGAGATGGATTGCAAAAGGAGGCCGATTGCTCATCGTTCTTGCTGAACCGATCGATGGCGTCATTATGGTCGATACCAAGATGCTAGGAGCAGAACGACTCACAGCCATCGCAGAAGAACAAACGATAGAACTTGAAATCCTCATTCGAATGATTGAACTTGCACGTGGTATTGGAGCCCGAGGACGTGAAGGTACTGCTATTGGTGCACTGTTCGCCATCGGTAACATCCAGAAGATGCGAGGACATTCTACGGCCATGGTCCTCAACCCATTCAAAGGTCATAGTGAAGCAAAGCGTGATGTTCGAAACAAGGAAAATCACGAGACATTAGCAGAATTCGCTTGGTTGGACGGGGCCATCCTGTTCAATCGAGAAGGGATTGCGAGCGATGCTGGAAGATACATTCAGGTTCCATCAGGCCTTACGCCAAAGTCTGGTGAAGGGGGGCGACATCTCGCAGCTCGGGCTATTTCTCAATTAACAGAAGGTGTTGCTATTGCAGTTTCTTCAACAGGAAGCATCGTTCTCTACGCGAACGGTCGAGAACGGTATAGAGTACGAATCAAATGAATTGTTCAATCGCTTCGGCGAGAGTCAATTCTCCTATGACGACCTTTTTCGCTAAGTCGGAGGAGATGGTGATACGTCCTTGGCTTTTGATCCGACTTCTACGTTGAATCTCTCGAATTTCTCCTTCTGTTGGCTGCAAATCAAACGCTTCCCATACCCGTTCTCCTGCAAGTGTTGCGATTCGAATCGCTGAAACACCGTGTTGATTTCTGCTCAATCCGCTCGATGTTTTTCGTTCATTGACCAATTCAACAACGTACCCACGGTGTAACATAGCATTGACAAGACGATTTCGATGCGAAGGTGAGCCTTTTCCCATTCGAATTAAGAGATGTTCAAAATCATGATTCTCAATGAGTGATTCAATCATTTCGATACACTCTTCAACGGACTCGGTTTGTTTCGTGTCGATCAAGATTCCATCTGTAAACCATGCAAGACCTGGCCGAGGCCCAGTATCGATGCCTAAGGTAAATCGATGCGTCTTCGACGATCCTTTCAATGCAAATATCGCTGCTTCGATAGCGATATCGATAGAATCTAGTTCAGCAGCAATCGGACGTCCATCGGCTAAGTTTTCTGCAACTTCATCGACCGAACCTATCCATATCGAGTCTTTTTTTGGTAACGGTTGGCTCAAGGAATATTGTTCAACGTTGATTTTTCTCGTTCGAAGAATTTGCATGATGCGATAAGCAAGTTGGAAATCATCGGTTCGAACGAGGATCCTTTGCACAAGTTATTCCATGATTTGGTCCTCTATAATCCTCCGTCTCGAATCAAGTCCGAAAATCAAGCCAAACTCTTCTTATCATCTTCTCTTGATAATTCCTATCTCACAATTAATCGCTGATTCCTCTTTCAATTTACTTCCCCCAGCGGATAATTTATGTCTCCTAGAGGTTTGTTTACTGATATGCGAAGCATGCACTTCAACTGTATTTTCCTTTCAGCCATTTTGATTTTGTTACCACTGTCTGGGTGTCTCGATGAAGATTTGTCATCAAGAACCGAAACCGCAGAAGACGGTACAGAGCGATGCTGGGCCATAATTCAAACAATAACATCCATGGAACATGAAAGTGAAATGATGCGAAATTACCACTACACTATGACGAACCTGACCTATGACGCATCTTGCAACATGATTCACTCATCGTGGTGGGGCGGAGATGGATATGGTGGTTACACCAACATTTCATACAACGATGAAGGGCAACCAATTCTAATACAAACCGGTTCTAGCGAATGGAACAACACGACTGCAACCCTTGAAGAAGATCCTTACATTGAGTTTGAGGAATATCACTACGAGAACGGGCTACTGATGCAATTGAAAACGTATTATGAAGACGGTGCTGGTGAAGAGTATTGGAATTATACCTATGACTCCGAAGGTCGAGAAATTTTGGAAGAAACCGAATTTACAACCAAAGAATCATTCTATACTTCAAATGGTCTGCTGAGTTTCACGAAGAAAATCGGTTATGGCAATTCGACGACATACGCCAACTATACTTACGATGATGCTGGCCAGATGACCCAAATGACTAGCACCTATGGTTACGGTGGAACTTGGTATCAACCGACATACACAAATTACACCTATGTTGATGACCTGCTAGTATCATCGAGCATAGCAACTTCAGCACACCAATCGCCCGACGTCACGACGTACACATACAACGAAAATGGTGACCTTCTGACACAAACGCTTCAATGGGGTTCTAATCCCAATGCGAGTTCCACTATCACCCATTCTTGGGGATACGCCGATACAGTCTGAGATGAAAACGTCATCCCTCTTTAAGGAAAGAAATGCGAAGGCCATCGCCATTAGGGCTCCTGGTTTCAACTTTCCTAAACGATGATGGTTCGTCGTAAAATCACCGAAGTCAATAAAGGCGGTTGACAACAATCCTAGCCCATGACAAGCCAGTATGAGCGTGAATTAAGGCACGTTCTCGCCGGTATTCCTGCTGGTGTTGAAGCGGTCATCAAATCCTGTTCTGTTGAGCAGAAGGAGCGAATGCGACTTGTGCTTCAACGCCCTTTCCTCGTCGTACGGGCAGCAGGTTCGGGCATCGAAGGTAGTGGCGATTTGCTTGCCTTGAGGGGTGACATTTCATTCCCAATCGAAGTAAAAACGACCAAAGCGAAGAAGATCTACCTGAGTGGCCGTACCTTGGACCAATACAATGCACTTGTCTACGAGGGTGAAAGATGTGGCCTGATGCCTCTCTATGCACATCGATTGAAAGGGACCCGTGGCGATTCATGGCGGATATTTAGGGTCGAAACTTCCACGCTTGAGGGGCGTCTTCGCGTTCTTGCACGTCGCATCCCAGCACTTCCTCGGACGCGTAAAGGTAGGGCCTTCATCGATTGGGACCAAGGCATGCCGCTCAATGAATTCATCAACATCGTATGCCATCACAACGAACACTCACCTACGCTCGAATATATCCAGAAACGTAGTGCCATCGAGGAAGACGAAATAGAAATTCCAGAGATCAAAACATCCATTCTCGATGAACTTCAACGCCGACGGACCATTATTCGTTGATCAGAAGTACGGTATTACGAGAATGAAGAGTAGAATAAACAGCAGTCCTAGTGAGGAAAGATTGCTGGCCTTTCTTGATATCTGGTCCACCCATAATGGATGGAAATTCCATAATTTGAGTTTTCGACCAAGGGCACGTACTCGCGATAAACCAGCATGAACCATGTCCTTGAACATATGACCTCCATCGAATGGAACCATTGGAATGAGGTTGGTAAATCCAAGTAAAACGTTGACCCACATCATCCAAAACATCAGATTGACCAATATCAAGAGGCCCTCTTTTCCAATGAGATTTCCAAGCCATGAATCATCTGCTTCAAGCATTGCTTCCTCATTCGGATGCATGGCAACACCTTGAAATTCGAAAGGAATGATCATGATGGTGACTACATGAAGTGGTGCAATAATCACCCGTTGAAGGGCCGAATATTCTACGTTAGGAGACAATGGGCCTGCGAGTCGATCGATTCCTGCTGTATTCGAGGAAAGTCCTTCTACGCCCAAAAATGGATCGCCTTCGTTAACGGAAAGGGTATCGAGTTGATCCTCGGAATAACCAAGATTTTGATAGTATGTGTATTTGTCTGAAAGCGTAGCATTGACCGTTTCTCTGGTCCCATCTTCATGCAAGACGCCGATTAAAACCGAATCACCAGCTTCGTATTGATCAAGGACATCACGGAATCCTTCTAGTCCGACAATGCCCTCTCCTCCGATTGTCTCGATGGTATCCCATGGTAGCATTCCTGCTTCATCAGCGCCCTCGCCCTTGACGATGCCCGTCACGTGAATGGATTGGTTACCCGATGCAAACTGACCTGCAATGCCGCCTAACAACAATAGGAGGACAAATGCAGCAAATAGATTGGTTGCAGGTCCTGCAGCAAACATTCGCTGTCGTTCTCTTCGAGGCGCTTTGAACAATTCCTCGCCTTCCGGCTCAGCGAAGGCTCCGAGTGGTAACGGGCCTAATTGCAACAAACCAAAGGAACGAATACGCATACCATGGCCACGTGCTAACAAACCGTGACCGAATTCATGAATTACCAGAGCGACAATGAAACCAATCAATCCCCACCAAAGAGGAATGACCGGATTGATTCCAGGGATTGCAACCAGTTCGCTTGCAGAAGGTGGATCAACGTCTGGAGGGGAAAGAAGCGCTCCAACAAATGCAAGCACTACGACTAATGCAACCATGAACATGGCAAAGGTGCAAACCCAGAGAGAGATCTCTCCATAAATTCTCCAGAAACGACGGGGTTTCGCAACCTTTTCGAGCAAATCCAGGCCTCTCTTTGTGCGTACCATAAGGATGAAACCAAACACTCTGGTAGCATTCCATCGATCGAGAACACCATCTCTCTCCCACCGCTTGAGAAGCAAATACCACCCGAAAATAAGGAGTGGGATGATGCGCCAGTCTAAATCGACGGCTCCCCATGATGCTGCCATTATCATCGGGGAGGTTTGCTTCCATTTCAATCAATGCACCAACTCGTGGATGTGAAGGTTCATCAATGGGGAGTGGAAGGTTTGTCCATGTTGCACCGGGATGCTATCGAATCGTGGACTGGCGATAAATGGGGTCAACCATCGGTTCAAATCGCTGAATGGTTGATTGAAGACGATATTGTTCAAGCCTTTATTCGGCTCCAGCGAGGAGCATTGATTATCGATGCAAGCGTTGATGAAAATGGGCACCTGCGATGCAAAAACCATTTGCACATTCCGTTCGAACAATGGAACCCTGGTTCAATACAAGCGAATCGGACGCGAGATTCTCGTGTTCGTTTCCGTCATCGACATGCAGAGATCGTTCTCTCTGCTCGATTTAGAGCTCCTGAATGGGGCCAAGCTCTTCTTGAGGAATGGTTGATGGCTCAAAGAGGTGAAGAAACTCGACCAAAAAGTTCGGAACAGCGACTTGCGACCATTCGACGGTCAAAAGCAAGCATTGAGCGATATTTGGAACAATCAAACCTTGAATATGCCACAGAAATGTTAGCCATAACTCAAATCAGTCTTGACAATGCAGCACGAAAGCTTGCACATAATCGAGTTGTTGCAGAAAGTGAGGAGTGATCATTCCTCTTCATCAACGCCTAGTGCAATCAAGAATGCTTTTTCCTGCTGCGCTTGGATATTTTCGGGAGATGTTGAAAATATCTTTCGAATCAACGGATCTGCTATCATCGGGAATACAAGAACGCCTCCAATACATGCAAGCAGATACATGATCGATGACCCTGGAACATAGGTCAAACCCGGTCCTGAACCACTGACCATGAGTTTGACCGCTCCAAGCCAAGGGATTTCGCCACCAGCACGACCGACAAGCCAACTCTCCTGAACTGGGCCTAACAATGAGCCATCGAGCGATTGAAGACCAGATGACCCGTTGACTGCCTCATGGCCTTGATCGACTGAACACTTGTTAGCATCTCCTAGTGTCAACAATCCAGAATGTTTTGGAACCCACTCATGAACGCGCAAATGTGGTTCAACTCCTGCATGAACAAAACGTTTGCAATCGTAGTATCCAGCATCAATTCCATCAAAAGCGATCGTGATACTGCTTTGATCGACAACGTTGGTCCCAGGAACATCCCAAGTCAGAACACACGCTCCTTGACTACCGTTGATGCTCCATTCTGAATCGTAACTACCTCCCTCAGGGCACGGATCATCATCTCCCAATACGGCAGGATATGCCTCGTTCGGTACAACCCGCAAAATAGCACGGTGAATGATTGGAGTCGACGACTCTCCGTTTTTCTTGTAGATGACCACATCGCCTTCCATTCCATGTGATTCGTGGCCGTAATACGGATTTGATGGATCGGTTGCTTCTGCGAATGTAACGATGTTGTCGAATGAGGATTTGTGCACCAAAATAAGATCACCAGCATCGATGCTACCAACTTCTCCATCACTGACATGCACCATGCTCGATGATTCGACAACGACCAAGGGAGGCATGGATTGTGTGTGAGCATACAGTGCTGCAATGAGAACGACAATCATGCCACCCGCGAGCAATACCTCACGGAATAGAAGTTTTGCTGAACTCGAAGGTTGCAAACAATCGCCACCAGTTTAGCGTCGCATGCCACGTTCTTGAAGGAACTCATTCCATCGTTCCTCGTAACCTGCGCCGAGTGCTGCTGCAGAACGATCTCCTTCGGAACGACGGCGTTTTAATTCAGCAGTACTTCGGATTTCATACAATTCATTCAGGGTGTTGACATGTCCCTTGAACACCAGAAATTCGGGTGTTACGAAAATAAGTGCGGTTGCGGCAATAACAAGCAATCCAATCGCACCTCCTGTATACTCGCCCCATGTTTCAGAATCTTGGAGGAATAGGAGTTGGAATAATCCAGCCAAAAAGAGCACCAAAAAGGCACCAAATAGCGTCACTAAAATTGAATATTGCCGTCCATGTTGAGCCGCCCACCATCGTGAAAATAGACCTGCCATCTCTGCCCCTCAAGCACACCTATGAACGATGCTCTTCAAGACAATTGCGGAAAATTGTGCAGTGACCGTTCGCCGATGCGTTGATATGCTAAACTAAGATAGTGGAATATAGTGGGTGTGTACACTATGCGAAAAGCAGTTTTCCTCGTCCTTCTTTTCTTCATCTCCGTAATGGCTCCACTCGCTTCCTCAGCGACGACAGAAACACAATTCAAAGGAGGTTCAACCTCTTACACGCACACCTTCAGCGGCCAAGGGAATGGCTCTGCTGGCGTCATTACGTTCCCATTCGGAGCGGAGGTTACATCAGCACAATTCAACTTCCTCGGTGAAGCTAGTACCACAACTTGGAGCAACATGACCGACAACAGCGACTTTGGTGGTGCAGGTATAGGGCAATGGTCTAACAAGCAAACCGGTTCATTCGCATATGGCTCTCGATCCAACCTTGAAACTGCCGACAATGAGATTGGATTGCGTGGAAACCCAACAAATAATGCCGTAACCTTCCGCGGGAGCAACGATCTCTCCGCTGCAAATTCTGCTACCCTCAATTCAACTGGGCAATTCGTTGCACTCGGAGACCAAGGCTACAACAGTGTTACGAAGCAATTCACAGACCTGTCCGTTTCCTCCAGCGCAAGTTGGAACTATCGTGGAATCGTCGTACCTGTTTCCGAAGATGAGATTCACGCTACTCGTTACTCAGGCACTTCGATGTATACTGCTCCAAGTATTCAACGATTCAACGCAACAACCGGAGCATTGCTTGGATCGGCAAGCATCAGCACATCGGGTTGTATATCTCAAGTCTCAAGCTATTGGTACGATGCAGCCGTTGATTCAAATGGAAACATCTGGACTGTTTCCTATTCCTACTATTATCTGACCAAGTGGACGCTCAATACAGCAAAGACACAATGGCAGTGTTCCACCTACTACAGTTATGGCTATCCGTACTACCTCACTGGTGTCGACTTTGATGATGATACAGGCAAGATGTATCTCAGTTACTATGATTCGTCAACCTACCCAACCTACAATCGATATTTGATGGAGGTCAATCCAAGCAATCCTCGCTCAATCAACTCGACATGGTCGCTGGGTAATGCAGCAGATTACAACTACAAGACCACCTCGACAGCAGGGAATCCAAACTCTGGCTTGATTGTCGACCTGCCTAGAATTATTCTCAATGAATACAATGTCCAAGGTTCCCGTCATCATCACTTCAACATGAACGGTTTCAATATCGAGAAGATGGGTGTCCAAGAAATGCCAAACGGCGGCCATTACGGTATTACACAAATCGAGGACGATGGTAAGATCTACTACTCTTGTTATCATACATCGTACTGTAATTCAGTCCAAAGAAAAGTCCACATGTGGGGCGATGGTGGAGTTACCGATAGTCGCACACCAACCTCGACATCGACAACAATTTACGGCCAGACCACAACTGCAAGCCGAGCAATTGATCAAATCAAGCTCGAAAGCGCAATCGGATACAAGCCATCGGGAACTTCGATTGACATAGATGTCTCCAACGATAATGGTGCTACGTGGAAATCGATTCGCGTTGGTTCAACCAAGACCTTTGCAAACAGTGGGAACAAAATCACATGGCGAGCAACGCTAAACGGCACATCGTCTGCAACTCCTATTCTTGATCAGGTTACGATACAGTACACTACGAATTACTACAACAGTGGAAACTTCTACCTCCGTTCGAATTACAACAACCCATTCCCATCTTATGTGGCTGCAACCATTAATTACAACGCGACAATTCCTGCAAGTACATCAATCACCGTACAACTTGGAGGAAGCACCTCAAGCCTGTGCAGCAGCGGACTCACAACATTTGGACAAAGTGGTTTGACCAAGGCATTCACAACACCGAGTTATGGATATCTATGTCTCCGAGTTTCTTTCTCGACAAGCAACAATGCCTACACGCCTGTGTTACATGACATTCAAGTTGCTCTCCACAGCAATGCGCCAGAGAATCCAGGATTTGAAATCCATACGCCCTCTCCTATTCCACAAGGGTTCAATCCACCATTGACTCCAACGGTTGGTTGGAAGGAAACTGGCCCATTGGTTGGAACCAAAACCATCACTGCAGTTAGTGCCACGAATGCAATCGTCAAAGGTTTCAACGATCGAATTCCAGACACCGGTGCTGGATTTGTTGATATTCCAATCGATTTGACCTCTGATAGCAGTGGAATCCTTACTTTGACATCATTCAGCGTCACATACACCATCCAAACCGTCAACCTTGAAATCAACATTCCTGAAGGTGAAATCCTGCATGAGCGAACTGAACCATACGAGGTCGTAACTCGACACATCGTAGGTGAAAGCGCTACGAAGATTCGCGAGGCAACCCTCACGCTGATGACAAGTTCTGCAAGTGCAAACCCAACTCTCTTCTGGCAAGATGGGGACATTTTCCCATCACCAAATGATCCAGATGGATATGTTGTCATGGATGGAAATTCCTATTCAATTCTCAACAATAGTATTCTCGAAATCCATTGGCTATTCCGTATTACTAGCGAATTCCCGGACCAAAACAACGTCCGATTCAAGGCTGGATGTTTGGATGATAGCGGTTCTGCTGGATTCGCACCACTTGATTTGATCAGTGATGAGGGACTACGTGTCAATCGAACCTTTGGGCTTGGTTGGATGAAGGTTCGAGATAATGAAGGCGGCCTTGTGCGAGATGATGTTCCAAATAACGCATGGGTTGCTGCTGGTGAAACGCTTCACTTCCAAGGTGCTATGTGGTTTATGGAAACCGATGATGCTCCACTAGACAGTGCCTTCGACGTCCGAATTTCACGAAACGGTTGGGTAGAATCAACCGCCAGGGATACGACCAATAACAACGGTTCATTCTTCATCAGTGTGGTAACGCCCAACATTGACGTTCCAGATGGTTTGAATTACGAAGTACAGACATACAACGAGCGCAATCCTACACATGTTATGGCGCCTAACTCCGATTGGAGCCGCACCTTCCGTGTCGATGCAACACCTCCTGAACGACGTGCAGTCTTCCCAGAGGATGGTTCGTATGAAGCGGGCGTTAACCAACAAGATGTACGAATACTCGTTCATGATGAGATTGGAGTTCCTATGGAACTAACTCTCATGTATTGGGTTGAAGCCGACCATGATCTAAATCGTAACGGCATCGCTGATGACTCCGAGTATGCAAGCAAGCATGTCACGAATATGAGTACGAGTAAGAGCAAGTGGTTCATGACTACCATTGACCACTCACGGAATCCGAACATGGGTCGTGTCTCCTATTATTGGTCGGGTGGCGATCAGGCTGGTAATCCAGTGTTTTACACTGAGTACGACGATGAAGGGATCTTGTACAACCTCAACTCCGCCCCAGGATTCAATTTCGATGATGCAACCTTCCAAACTCGGAAGGATTCTGAAGCCATCTTTACCGGACTTGAATGGGTTGGTCATAGCGATGATGAACCGGTCTTTGCAGGCCTTGAGCAATCTATCACGGTAGGCTTCATCGATGCCAACACTGCGATTGACTTTGAACATATTTCACTCGTCTTTGACTTTGAAGGACCAAATCCAAGCCGAGATGCACAACGCATTTCCTATTCTGGATTGAACAATACTTTCTGGAGTGAAAGCACCTACATCCACATCCTACCGACGAGTACAATGTGGGAAACGACAAACGAATCCGGTCTTCCTTGGATTATTGTCACTTACAACTTTGTTTTCGCTTGGGATTGGCCTGATGAGGAAATGGGTGATCTTGCACTGTTGTTCAAGGAGCGTGGATCGATGGAAGACAGGGAATTACTGATTCTTGAGCACACATTCCGTGTTGAGAACGACTTTACTCTATCCCCAACCGATTACATTGTCGAAGATATTAGTGAGCCTCGAACTGGCCCTGTTGCAGATGGTACACGTGTTCGTAAGGACGACCGCCTCGCTTTCAGCGGCCGTGTTGTCTACGAAGGTAGTAACGTACCAGCTCCTCGTGACGTCGGTATCTTGGTCGAAGTATTCGATGGTGAAAAGCTGTGGAGCGATGGTTCACTGACCGAAGATGGTGAATATCTCATCGAAGTTCCACTCGATTCAGCAAAGTCGCTGCAATCCTCCCCTAGTCGCACTTGCTTGATTTCAATCACAAATATTCCAGGCCGTGGTGAAGATATGACGGGAACACTTGTTTCGACCACCCTTCAAGTGGTTGTCGACGATGCTGCTCCTCGGGTTGTGCGACGAATGGCTCCATTGAATGTCATCGATGTTTCTCCATCGAACGATTTGTCATCGATCTATGTTGAATTCCAGGGTTCAGAGGATGCTGACTTAACTGGATCAGAACAAATGATTCACTGGGTTATGCGTGATCAGACCCGTACCGTTACCATCGGTGCTGGCTCTTCCCTGCTCGGTATGCAGCAAGAGGGACAAACTGTCTTTTGGACTGGTGAAGTCGATATTACAGCTGGTGGGACCATTATTCCACAAGCAGGTGATTTCGTTGGATTCTACATGACTGGATGGGATGCTGCAGGAAATCAATTCCCTGTTGTCTCCAATTCTGAAGCAAGCCCAATCCCTGAATTGGCCTTCGATGATACGGACTTTGAACGCCAGTGGGTGCGTTTGGGTGCAGTTGGTCCTGAACTTCGAGTCAAATCCATCACCGTGTCCGATGACCATGTTTCACCTGGAACTGATATCGAAATCACAGCAACCGTCATCAATAACGGAGGGCCAACAACTTCTCAGTTCAAAGTAGCCTTCTTTGCAGGCGATTCGGATGAGCCATTCGATGTAAAAGCAATCATCGGCATTGAAGGTGGGGAAAGCGTCCCTGTTACTGTAAACTGGGAAGTTGGAAACGTTGATCGTGTTCGAGTTGAAGTCGATTATGGCAATGTCTTGGTCGAAGTTAACGATAACGATAACACTGCTGAACACGACATCAACATAGCTTACGGACAATATCTTGGCTGGTTGGATTCTCCACGTGAGCATCCATTGGCGTGGATCTTTGCCGTTTCGACCATCCTTATTCTCGTGGTTGTAGCAACAGTAGCAAGTCGAACCGCAGTCGACCTCGGCGATGGTGCATTTGGTGAAGACGAAGAGATGGACTGGGAAGACGAAGACGACTACGATGACGAAGACGACTACGAAGACGACGAAGATTGAGTCCTCTTTTGGTGACAAATCCTCAAGAAGGGTGGGCAGACAGAACACTCCGCGGGGGTGGGGAGAGTATGTCGGATGTATTTTCTCTGCTTCATCCACAACTGCAATCATTCCTTTCTGAACGTGAGTGGAAACCGACGCCAGTACAGGAACAAGCAATTCCTGATCTCATCGATGGAAAGGAGCGTTTATTGATCGCTCCAACCGGTTCAGGAAAGACTCTTGCAGCAGTTCTTCCTCTTCTTCATCGCTGTAAGGTTGAGGAATGGAAGCCTTTGTCTATTCTCTACATTACACCGCTGCGAGCCTTGAATCGTGACGTTGATAGACGGCTTGCTGAATTAAGCGAAGCACTTGACTTGCGGTTCGCACTTCGACATGGAGATACACCAACAAATGAGCGAACACGGCAAGTTCGTCGTCCACCGCATCTTCTCGTGACGACGCCCGAAACATTCCAACTCATGTTCACAGGTCATCGCTTACGCGCAATGCTTTCATCGGTTCAAGCCGTCATTATCGACGAAGTACACGATTTAGCAGCAAGTGAACGTGGATGGCAATTACGGCTTGGTTTACAACGTCTTGAGATGTTATGTGGACGAACGTTGCAAAAGGTAGGTCTCTCTGCAACTGTAGGCAATCCAGACCAAGTTGCATCATGGATTTCCAACGAATCCTGCCAACCGATTCTCGCTCCTGCAGAACGTTCGACCGTCTTGACGGTAGAAACCGCCCCTCCACTTGCTGAGGATGAGGTTGGAGCGATGGAGATGCGTTTGTCTCCTCGGGCGCATGCAACCTTCCGTTTGTTAGCAGAAATCGTTGAGAATGACCCTCCATGCCTCGTGTTTGTTAATAGTCGAAATGCTGCTGAAACCGTTGCTCAACGATTGCAATCAATGTCTCCAAAACTTACGATTGGAGTACATCATGGCAGTCTTGCTGCTAAAACTCGACAAGAGATGGAAGAAAACATTCGTAATGGGACGCTTCAAGCACTGATTTGCACCTCGAGCCTTGAACTTGGAATCGATGTCGGTTCCATCAGAAAAATCGTTCAATTGGAAAGCCCAAGATCGGTCGATCGAATGTTGCAACGTGTTGGTCGAGCCGACCATCGAATAGGTGGAATCGGTCGTGGGCATTTGCTCGCTTGGGAATGCGATGGGATTGCGGAATCAGCTGTAGTCGCTCATCGATCACATCTTGGTTCGATTGAAGATGTTGAATGGAGAAATCGTCCCTATAGCATTGCTGCAAACCAAATCATGTTGATGGCACACAGTTTCAAAGTGGTTCGAATCGATGATGTCCACGAGATATTTGAACAGACTGAACAATTCGAAGATTGGACTCGTAAAGATACGGAGAACGTTCTTGCAGTTCTGTCCGACCGGTGGCTCTTACGCTATTCTCTCAATCCAAATGATACACCTTGGTATCGATGGCCAAAGCACCTCTATCTTGCTGCTAAGGAAGCGATTCCTGATGGCGATTCTTGGCCGGATGAATTACCACGATACGATGTTACTGATGAGGACATTCCTGCTGAATACAAGGGCATGCGTATGCCAGTACCTAAGCAATTCAAGGACGGATGGTTCGCTTCTGCTGGTCGAACTCGCAAATGGGTTGAGCATCATCTTTCGATGATTCCCGACAAACAGTCCTACCGAGTTCGAGATGTAGTTACTCGTCGAACCATAGGCAATGTGGATGAAGCATTCGTTCTTGAACTCAATGGAAGCGGTGAAGAAGAAGATGGTCGAACTCGACAGTTCGTCATGGCAGGTCGTACCTGGACCATTGTCGATGCTGACCCTGAACAAAGCGAAGTCCTAGTCGCTCCTGTCTCTATGCAAGGGGAAGCTCCTACATGGGTGGGAGAATTACCTCCTGTTCCAGCCGTAATTGCAAGAAACATTGGCCGACTTAGACGATTGATTGCAGAAGACTTCGGACTCATTGAAGCAAATACAACCGAGCAACTCGATGTGGCTGGCCTTCTTGCTCATGATGGCCATCCCTTGACATCGTATCCACTCGATGGGGAAGCCATTGGATTACTTGCTGATACCATAACTAGACACATCGATGCGACCGAAGCACTTCCCGATCAACAAACCATCACGATTGAGCGACGTTCCGAGGCCCTGGTCATCAACATGTGTCAAGGCACATTAATCAACGAAACAATCGGTCATCTTCTGCTTGCAATGGCCTCAACAAGAACTGGAAGATGGGGTGGGTTGCTGGTCGAAGCGACACGAATCCATATTTCTGGAGCTGACATCGAACCAGGGGATGTTGTCGATTGGCTAAACGAACTACCGGCCGATGGAATCGAGGGTCTTCTTTCTGTAACGCTTCCAAACTCTCGTCAAGTTCGATGGCGATTTGCTCAGGTTGCTAAGACCTTTGGAATTCTTCGTCATGGTGTTGATCCTCGTAAAATCAACCTCACTGCTTTGGTTCGAAAGTACCGAGGAACAATCGTTCTCGAAGAAGTCCTCAACAAACTATACTTCGAACGAATGGATATTGAAGGAGCAAAAGATGTCCTGAAAGGAATTCAATCCGGTCTCCTAGATGTTATCGTAACACCAACAGGACCTCTAGGATTGTCTGATCGAAGTCAACGTGACCTATTGCTACCAAATTGGGATAATGAGGCGGTTCGAGCACAATTGCGTATACGTTTGATGAACGAACGTGCTGTACTTTGTTGTCTCAAATGTCGAGCGATTCGAAGGTTCCGGGTTGAGCGCTATCCAGAACTAAAAAATCCAAGAGAATGCATATCTTGTAAAGGTCAAATGTTGGTCTGCGCCCGTGAAGGACTCGAGAAAATGCTCGAAGAATGGGTTGCTTCTGAAGAGGAAAGTGATCGAAATAGAATGATTCGCAATGCTTCACTGGTCAAAACACATGGATTCCATGCAATTGTTTGTCTTATGGCACGAGGAGTGGGCGAAGCAACAGCGCAACGAATTCTTCGAAAAGGACACAATAACAACATCGAAAGTCTGCTTCAATCGATTCATCGTGCAGAGATTGAATACGCTCGCACTCGACGATTCTGGGGTTAATCACTCGAATTCAACATTTCGAAGTTTGATACCTGCTTCTTTCATCATGTTGGTTGAGCGGGTGAAATCCTCTATCCATCTCTCAGGGGTGTTGCTAGCTCCTGCATATACAACTTCCACAATACCTGCTTGAATCAATGAACGGGCACAACGTGTACATGGAGGCCATGTTACGTAGGCAGTGCAATCTTTGAGTGATACACCAATACGTGCTGCATGCATGATTGCGTTTTCTTCAGCGTGGCAAATCAATGGATACTTTTCTTCACGATCAGCTAAACGATCTTCCGAATCTTCAATACCGCGTGGGAATCCATTGAACCCGGTCGACCGAATCTCTCGGTCAGCACCAACAACAACACATCCAACCTTTGTTGATGGATCTTTGCTCCATGAACTGATATGATTTGCCAACTCAAGAAACCGAACATCCCACTTTGAACTCATCTTGACCAACACGGGGTTATGCTTCATCTCTTTGAGTCTTTGCAGGGAACAATTCCATGTATTCTGTATCCGATAATCCCATTGTATCATACATCTCACCGATGAGATACAAGGAACCGATGACAACTGTAAAGTCCGGACAAAGTTCATTCATCAAGGCATTCGATTCGCTCGCATCTTCACGATTATGGATGGTGCTTGATGGAGACCAATCAAGTCCGCGTAATGCATCTAATGATACCGCCGTATGACGTCCAAACTGAGGTTTGGTGAGGATGATATCTTGTGGAGGGTTTTGATGGCAGAGTTCGACTAGAGGTTTCGAAAAAGCGACCAAATCGTATTGCGGAGTGCATCCAAATACAAGCGTCCATGATCGATGTTGATCGATTCGGTTTTGAAGTTGAGGAAGTATTTTCTCAAGTCCACTCGGATTATGTGCAGCATCAAAGAGAATCGAGCCTTTCCAAACTGCAGGAATTTCTTGAAAACGCCCGGGCCAATTTAGTTTCTCAACCGATTCATCTAATCCATTTGTATCTATGCTCAGCGCTTGCAAGGTTGCTTGAGCGAGAATGAAGGCTTCTTGGGTAATAGAAGCATCTTCGTCTACATTCACCCATTGTAGCAATGCTGTTTGTTTCGTTTCCTCGAGTTCAATTCGACCTGCATTACTCACCTCATCTTCAATTGCATCAATTGCACCTGTATCGTCCACTTGTCTAACAATCAACGGTTTTCCGGGCCGAGCGATAGCTGCTTTTTCTGCAGCAATCTCAGCGAGCGTATTACCCAAGACATCTCGATGCTCAAGACTTAGTGAGGTGAGTACACCGATATCAGCTGGAAGAATTCGTGTTGCATCATAGCGTCCACCAAGACCAGTTTCAACTATGAAGAAATCGATATTGTTACGATGAGCACAAAGGCAGGAAACGAGGAACGTAATCTCAAAGAAGGTTAATTCTATGTTAAGTGATGATTCAACCGTGTGAATTTCTGATAGAAATTCATCAAACTTCTGAGTCATGATCGGCTTACCGTTGATGCGGATTCGTTCTTCGATTCTAATGAGATGAGGCGATGTGAACATCACCGTCGAATGTTCAAGAGAATCCAAATGTGCTGCCAATGTTGCACATAGTGTTCCTTTTCCGTTACTTCCAGCGATATGAATAATCGTTGCCTCATACGGTTCTTGGATTAAGGATTGATGTGCTGCATGGACTCGTTCAAGTCCGAGTTCCATGCCTCGTTTCTTGCTTTTAGCAAGCCATTCGCGAACGTTGGATGACATCGACCTCGGACATGCCTTGCGGATGTTTCTCATAGGTGTAGCGATGCGTCGATTGGACTTTCAAACGTCGATGCGCTCAAATGTGGTTCATGTCTGGAGGTGGTATGAGCGACGTTGCAGGGGACTTTCGCCGCCAACTCCCATCAATGATTGGGATGGCTGGAATGTTTGTTGCCACTATCTTCCTCGCAATGTATATTCGTCCTTGGTATGACAAGGCTGAATTGCAAGCCTTTGGTGAGGCAGGAGCATCACAACTGCGTTATATCGGCCTTGAATTGGTCATGATTTTTATCTTCACTGCAGCCATTTTGATGCTTGCAAAATACAAGAAAGAATGGGTCATCAAGTACGGAATCATGGGTATTCTCTTCATTGCCCTTCTCTATGCCAGTGTTCCACTAGCGAATCAAATCATGATCGATGATAGTGTTACGCCATTCGAGTATCAATCAACAAATGATTCCGAAGCGGGCTATCTTACAGAGATTGGAATGGATCAATACCTTGACTCGATTCGAAGCAATGAATCTGGAGAATTAATCAACACAATTCGATTGATGCAATGGGGTGTTGATGAACCGATTTGGACAACGGATATACCTCATGGTGAAGCATATGAGTACTCCGAATTGGTCGTAGTACCAGGTCCTGACTCAGTGACCATCAACAATGCTGCACTAATCCACACGCTCTCGCTTTCGGATGGAACGCTTGAATCAACATACGAGTGTTTTGAATTCGATGAAGATGGAGAAGTACAGCCGCTTATTCCGACGGGTTGTGAATTAGCAGCTGAGACAGAGGATTCCGTTTACATCATCGATGGTGCGAGCCGAATGCATCGATACAGCACTTTTGAAGGATCGAATAATATAACCAAGCAAGCAACATGGGATCTTCCAGAAGATTTCAGAATCTTTGATCTCGTTGAAGCAGAACTCTTGGCCGATGATCATCTGTTGGTCGTTACCGATTCTTATTCAGGAGTCATTCTTCTCAACAAAACTGCGGGAATGATCGACCAAGGTGGCTTCTATGAATCGGTACAAATGCTCATCGAGGCAGAATCAGAAGCAGGATTTTCTGCTCTTGACGTAGGCCATTCCAACGTTGCTGATGTGACGATGGAGAATGTTACAAATGGTGAACAACTCATCGTTTTAGGAACGAACGATGGTGATGTAATCGCTTGGTCTTATTCGCCTCTTGAAAGCGAACCCCTTAATGAAGAATCTCGAGCGAGTATCAACAACTTTGCTGAAAGTATCCGTGATGTTCGCTTGACCGATATTGATGCGTCAGGCTACACCGAACTGCTCATTACAACTGGCGAAGATGCTCGTCTTCTTTACGGCTCATCCATGACTCAGCGATTGATCATCGATGTTCCAGAAGGAGATGATGTTACTGTTACGTTCGGTGAAACGACCCAGTATATCGAAGATGAAACAATTCATTTCTATGCAACCGTTATCAATGCGGGCGATTTCAATGCATCATACACTACTTCTTCAGGTGTTGTTGATTCATCGATGTACCTCGTTAGCGTCCTCTTTGAGGATATTCCAACAATCATTGGTATCCTATTCAGCATCTTGCTGATGATTCTTCTTTATGTTCACAGTGAATGGTATGTCGTTAATACGGTTGGTATTCTCGTTGGTAGTGGTGTTATCGTAATGCTTGGAGTTTCTTTTGTTCCGACATTGATTATGGTCTTCATGATTGCAGCAGCCATATACGATGCTTGGGCCGTATACAAATCCAAACATATGCTAGATCTTGCTGATACGATGATGAATCTCAATCTACCAATCCTGTTGGTTGCACCTCAAGATTCGGATTATTCTATGCGTACGGAACGTACAACCGTCCACGATGTTGATGAAGTAGACGAAGATATTGAGCCGGAAGTTCCGCGTGAGCGTGTTGTTGCCAAAAGCAACGATGCTATGCTGATGGGACTTGGGGATGTCATCTTCCCAGGTATGCTTGTTCTCTCAACCTTACAGTACGTTAGCGGAGACAATGGTCTAATCATGGCCATGACTACCCTCGTTGGTAGCCTTATCGGCTATTCAGTTCTCATGTACTATGTCGGTAAGGGTAAGGCTCAAGCTGGTCTTCCACTATTGAATGGTGGTGCAATTCTTGGCTACATTGTCGGTGGCCTGTTTACGATTGGTATGGCGATGTTCCAATTTAACATCAGTTTCTGAGGTGGTTCAAATGCTCGATATCCAATTATTCCGAGAAGAGGTCGACAAAATCCGTGCCGATCATGACCGCCGGAGTCTTCCTCACGATAACATCGACAAGGTGATTGAACTCGACACGCAATGGAAACTAGTCCTTCGTGAAACCAATGAACTGCGACGGCAAAAGAACGAGGCTGCTCGTGGAATCGGTGCTGCAAAGAAATCCGGCGATGAAGCTGAAGCACAACGAATTCTCTCCGAAGTTGCCGACCTTGGAGCACAGATTTCAGAAATGGAGAAAAAGACCGATGCGCTTCTTTCAGAGCGGGATGCTGTAAGGATGTCCATTCCCAACTTATTGCATCCAGATGTTCCATCGGGAGCGGATGATTCGGGTAATACGAAGCATTCCCTCCATGGCGAGAAGCCTTCCTATGATTTCGAACCGAAGACACACAACGAGTTGATTGAAGAGAACAAATGGGTAGATTTGGAACGTGCTGCAAAGATTACTGGAAGCCGATTCTACTTCCTCAAGGGCGATCTTGCTCGTCTTGAAATGGCCTTGCAAGCCTATGCAGTCGACTTCATTCAACAGCGTGGCTTCACCTTTGTTCAACCACCGGTCATGATGAATCGGGCAGCCTATGAGGGAGTTACCGATCTCTCCGATTTTGAGACGGTAATGTATGGAATCGATCCTGATGGCTACTACATGATTGCAACTTCCGAACATCCTCTTACAGCGATGTATATGCAAGAAACGATTCCAGAGGAACTCCTACCACTGAAAATTGTTGGTGTTTCCTCTTGTTTCCGTAGAGAAGTTGGTGCTCATGGTCAATCCGACCGTGGTATTTGGCGAGTCCATCAATTTACCAAGGTCGAACAAATCATTATTGCAACTCCAGAAACCTCATGGGAACTTCACGAAGAGTTGTTGCAGAATTGCGTCGATCTCTGGGATGCTCTTGGTTTGCATTACGAAGTCGTCAACATCTGCGCAGGTGATATGGGTACAGTAGCTGCAAGAAAGTACGATCTTGAAGCATGGTTGCCCGGTGCTAAAGCGTTCAAGGAGATTGTATCCTGTTCCAACTGTACCGATTACCAAGCCAATCGATTGGATATTCGATACGGAACACCGGGCCATCCTAACCAACCGATGGTACACACACTAAACTCAACTGCTGTGGCAACATCACGAGCTCTCGTTGCCATTATCGAGCAAAATCAACTCGAAGATGGTCGTGTTCGAATTCCTGATGTTTTGCAATCTTACATGCAAGGGCAAGAGATTCTAGAACCATGTTCATGGTAGTCTTAATAAATACTAAACGAGTACTGCTCATAGGAGCGGGGCGAAATGTCACAAAATCGATTGTATTTTGGTTATGGATCTAATCTCGATTGGGATGATTGGTCAAAGTTTTGCAGGAAATATAATGTCAGTCCTGATGGATTGAAAGAGAAAGAACCTGCTTGGCTTGTTGGTCATCATCTGAAATTTCACTACTACTCCTCTGGACGTGAAGGAGGTGCTGCAGACGTGGTTCCAATCAATGCATATCATGCAACACCTGGTGCATTGTTTGATGTTGACGAATCCGCATGGAAAACATTGGTTGCAAAGGAAGGCGCTCCAAGTTATTACGAGGAAAAAGAAGTCCTCGTAATCGGCCGAGATGGTACATTGCAACATGCGACGACCTTCGTCGTCTGCGAGCATCGAAAAAAACCAAACTTTGTGCAACCGACCGATGAATACTGGCAACTGATTCATCAGGGAATTGATGAGCGAGGATTACCAACTTCAGGGCTTGAAAAAGCCATGCAGCATTCCTTTGACACGCCGACCATAAATCACCTCTTTGTCTATGGAACCTTGATGTCTGGACAGATTCGTTTCAATCAACTTGAATCGTTAATAATCTCGACACAACAAGCTTCAACCAATGGATGTCTGCATCATCTTGGCTCCTACCCGGGAATGAAATTGGGTGAAGGAGTCGTTCATGGTGAGTTGGTTGAAATGAGAGATGCTGAGATATGTCTTGAAAAAATGGATCAAATCGAAGGATTTCTCGGATTTGGACAAACTGAATCACTATTCGACCGAACTATCGTTAGAGTTGAAACCGAACAAGGAATAGTTTGGGCGTGGACTTATGTTTATGCTGGGAATGTTGATGCTGATTCAATCATCGAAGATGGTCGATGGATCTGATTATTCAGTTTCTTCAACTTCGAGTAGATTTGTTCCCTGTTCGACACGATCGCCTACATTGAAGTGAACTGTGGTCACGATTCCATCTCTTGATGCAACTATTCTATGCTCCATTTTCATCGCTTCAAGAATCATTAGTGTTTGTCCTGCTTCGACGGATTCACCAGCCGATACGAGGACTTCAAGGACTACACCAGGCATTGGTGCAACCAAGCCACCGTGGTGCTCATCACTGCTTGCACCTGCTTCGATGCGTTCCATTGTGAAGACTCGTCCAGAATGATGGACCCACCATACGTCACCAACCTTAGCAACATGAGCCCATGCTTTTGTTCCATCTTCGAAATAGATTCGGATTCTTCCATCCTCTTGAGGATGAGCACAATGATTGGCAAAAGTCCAGATTTTTGGTGTACGCTCGAGAAGAACATCGTACTTCTCTCCACAATATCGGAATTCATGCTGCATCAAGGATACCTCCGATTTAGTGTTTGGAATGGACTTGTAACGCCGGTTGGTCCTTGTTGGCTTGTAATGGTTGTACGATGCATTCCCGTTGTTTCAGCAACTGCTGCAGTCATTAGAGCAACATCGAGATCGTCTTGATGTGGCATGAATTGGTATCCATTCGGATAGAGATCGTCGATCATCGATGTGTATGTATCACCAGAAATGACTTCAGGAACGTCGCAGAGATCTCGTAAGAATCCAATGTTGGTAATCGTTCCGAGGATAACGAATTCATCCAACGCTCGTCGCATTCGTTGAAGCGCTTCTTCACGAGTCGGTGCAAAAACGATCAATTTCGCTAACATTGGGTCATAATGAGGTGTAACATCATCTCCTTCACGAACACCCGCATCGAGACGGATTCCTGGCCCTGTAGGCGGACGGAAGACTGCAAGAGGGCCGATGGCTGGAAGGAAGTTATTTGTCGCATCCTCGGCGTAAAGACGGACTTCGATAGAATGGCCTCGGATATTGAGTTCATCCACAGCCATCGGCTTTCCATCAGCAATACGTAATTGTTCACGAACCAAATCAACACCTGTAACCATTTCAGTTACAGGATGTTCAACCTGAATTCTAGTATTCATTTCAAGGAAGTAAAACGATCCATCTTCTGCAAGGAGGAATTCCACTGTTCCTGCTCCTACGTAATCGACTGCTTTCGCTGCCGCAACGGCTGCCTGTCCCATTCGCTCTCGTAGTGAAGGAGTCATCGTGGAACATGGCGCCTCTTCGAAGACCTTCTGATGACGTCTTTGAACACTACATTCACGCTCTCCCAAATGGATACAACGGCCATGGGTATCGGCAAGGACTTGAACTTCAACGTGCTTCGATTTCATCAATAGTTTCTCGACATAGACACGCCCATCACCAAAGGCTGCTAAGGCTTCACGTCGTGCAGATTGCGCCTCACTCTCTAATTCCTCGAAAGCATTGACAACACGCATACCCTTGCCTCCTCCACCTGCAGTTGCTTTGAGCAAAAGAGGATAGCCCGTTTCTTTGGCAGCGTTTCGAATCGCCTCCATTGCAAGGGATTCATCCTCTTCTTCGATTTCAACACCGGGGATGACAGGAACGCCTGCATTCTTCATGATTTGACGTGCAGACATCTTGTCACCCATCTGTTCGATCGCTTGAGGGGAAGGTCCGATCCAAATCAAACCAGCATCCATGACCGCTTGTGCAAATTCTGCACGTTCGGATAGGAATCCAAACCCTGGATGGATGGCATCTGCACCCGTATCCTTTGCAGCTTGAATGATAGCTGCACCATTGAGATAGGTTGCAGCAATCGTATCGCCTTCGAGCAGAACCGATTCATCAGCGAGTTCTCGAAACATTCCATCTCGGTCGTTTTCTGCATATATTGCAACGCTTGAAAGGCCCGCTTCTCGACATGTACGAAGGATGCGACAGGCGATTTCGCCCCGGTTCGCAACCAGTACACGTCGAATCATATTGTCACCTCACTCTTCAGGTTTCCAATTTGCAGGTCGCTTGTCAAGGAACGAGGAAAGCCCTTCCTGACCTTCCCGTGATCCTCGCATTCGACTTGTGAAATCGAGCGTCCATCGACGAAGAGATTCATCATCTTCGCTCCATCGATCAAAACCAAGAGTGAGTTCCTTAGCAAGTGTTACTGCACTGGGACCAGTGGTTAGGACTTCAGAAATAATTGATTCTATTTCATCATCAAATGCTGCAACGTTCTCGACGATTCGTTCGATAAAACCGATTCTTAGCGCCTCTTCAGCCTTGACTCTGCTGGCTTGCATAGCGAGGCGACGGAAGTTTGCTGAGCCCACGCGTCGATAGACATACGGGCCGATTACTGCAGGAAGGATTCCAAGATTCCCTTCTGAGAGTGCGATACGAACGTTTTCTGTGGCTATAACATAATCCATGCAAGCGATGAGCCCCGCACCTCCTCCTAAAGCAACGCCTTGAATTGCCCCAATTGTGAAACATGGATGTGACCATAATCCATTGAAGAGGCGGTCAAGGCGTTCACTATCCTTTCGGTTTTCTTCAGGAGTGTTAGCTCCAGCATCACGCATCATGTTGATGTCTGCACCAGCACAGAAGTGTTTTCCTCGACCGGAGAGAACGAGGGTTCGAAGATATGGTTCTCCGTTTACATCTTCTAGGGCATCATTTTGACCAGCACTGCGTTCTTTAGTCCATTCAAAGACTTCGATTAACTCCGTGATCATATCAACATTGAGCGCATTGAACTTGTCTTCACGTGCTAACTCGATTCGGGCACAACTACCGTCAATGGTCAGTTGAATCAGCGATGTTTGTGGTGGATTTTCCATTGTATTCATGTCAAAAACCTCAATTGCATTTTTAAATTTCCAATTGGAATTTACATTCTGAAAATTCCGTATTTTCCGTCCGGAAGCGGAGCGTTTCTCGAAGCGGCTAGGCAGAGACCAAGAACATCACGAGTATCACGTGGATCGATAATGCCATCATCCCATAACCTTGCAGTAGAATAGTAAGGCGAGCCTTCCCGTTCATATTTCTCAAGGATTGGAGCACGGAAGTTATCCAGTTCTTCACCCTCCATCGGAGCCTTACCTTCTCGTTCACGTTGGTCCTGCTTAACCGTGCTTAGAACATCAGCAGCTTGTGGTCCGCCCATGACTGAGATGCGGCTATTTGGCCACATGAAAAGGAAACGTGGATCATATGCCCTTCCACACATACCGTAGTTACCCGCTCCATGCGAGCCACCAACGATGACCGTGAATTTGGGAACGTTGACACATGATACCGCAGTGACTAGTTTTGCACCATCCTTGGCGATACCACCTGCTTCGTAGGCTTGTCCAACCATGAACCCAGTAATGTTCTGAAGGAAGACCAATGGAATGCCTCTCTGGCCACACAACTCAACGAAGTGAGCACCCTTCAATGATGATTCTGAGAATAGAATGCCGTTGTTTGCTACAATCCCGACTTTGTGGCCGTGAATGTGCGCAAAGCCGCAGACCAATGTTGTCCCATAACGCGATTTGAATTCGTGGAATCGTGAACCGTCAACGATACGGGAAATGATTTCTCGAACATCGATAGGTGTTCGATTATCGCTTGGAATCAACCCGAGAAGTTCGTCAACATCATGAGCAGGCGGTTCTGGTTCCTGCATTGCAGCAGGTGCAAGTTCTCTTGGACCAATGTTTTCAAGGACATTACGAACCATGCGAAGTGCCTCTGATTCATCCTCAGCGTAATGGTCAGCAACGCCTGATTGGACTGTGTGAACTTCTGCTCCTCCCAATTCTTCAGCCGTGACTTCTTCACCAGTAGCTGCCTTTACCAAAGGAGGGCCAGCAAGGAAAATGGTTCCATTGCCCTTGACAATAATCGATTCATCACTCATTGCTGGAACATAGGCGCCACCGGCTGTACATGATCCAAGAACGGCAGCAACTTGAGGAATCCCATCACCAGACATTCTTGCTTGATTACGGAAGATGCGACCAAAGTGGCCAATGTCTGGAAATACTTCATCCTGCATAGGCAAAAATGCGCCACCAGAATCGACGAGATAGACGCAAGGAAGAAGATTCTCATGGGCTACAGTTTGGGCACGAATGTGTTTCTTGACCGTCATTGGATAGTAGGAACCACCTTTGACGGTAGCATCGTTTGCTACGAATACAACCTCACGTCCATGTACGCAGCCAATACCTGTTACGATTCCAGCAGAATGCGCACGACCGTCGTAAAGGTCGTAAGCGGCTAGTGGAGATAATTCTAGGAAAGCGGTACCAGGGTCGATGATACGTTCAATTCGATCACGGGCGAGCATCTTGTTTCGACTACGATGCCGTTCAACATATTTCTCACCTCCACCTTGATGGACCAAATCAAGGCGCTCGCGAAGCGTTTCAATGAGGGCAAGATTGTGCTCTCGCCGCTCAGAATAATCTGGATCGGCTTTGTTCACTCGTGTCGGTAGTCGATCCATGTGCTTCCACCTGTTACGACCACTTCGCTTCAACCCTTCAAGGCATCGTGGCTTTAGACACCGAGCATCAGTCGACCAATGTCACGAATACCTGGGGCGAGACCAACGATGAGAACAGCAAGAACAATCAACAATCGGAGATGCTTCTGTCGATTTTCAACACGCATTTCGACGAAGATGTAGGCAATGGTTCCTACCAATACCGCTTTGACGATAGCGAATAACCAAGCTCCTTCTACATCCCATCCTAGGCTATCACTAATGCTACCGCCGTATTGGATTACTGCATCACTAAGCGGGTGCTTCTCTGAATATTCGAAATAATCGATACCGACCATGGTGGCGAATCCATCGCACAGTTGGCCAAAGATCATTGCAAGAACCAATGGACTCGCGAGTAATGCTTTGTTTGAAAGTTGTTCAATTGGATGATTGGCAACGACCTTCTCTTCTGCTTCCCATGACTTGATAGTGATTCCTTCTGGAAGGACTCCTGCTTCAAAGCCGGTCAACTTGATTTGTCGTGCATCATCCTTACCGATTCGATAGAGAGCTACACAGATAATGGTAGGGATTCCGAGAACGATCAATGCTGGCCAGAACACGACCTCGTTTGGTAATCTACCCGACTCCTGAATCCATGGTGTAGCGGCGAGTTGTGCCCAGTGACCCAATCCAACGAAACATGCTCCAACAGCAAAAGCGAGGAGGCCGCGAGTAATCGTTGGCCAATCACGAGTTGCATGGAACGCATAGATGAGACTTGCAAACCCGATACCGAGCCCAATAATGACCCAAATCAAGCCCATGTCATGCTCGATATAACTCGGCTGGAACAAAATGGCCCACATGAATAGAAGGGCGAGACAAAGAATTGGTACAAGACGGATACGAATGTTCAGTTCACCGAAGTCTCCATCAACATCGTCCCATTTCTTTCCAATCAAGTGTGAGGCGAATCCAATACCGATGAGCCATGTGGCCAAATGGAGATGGATAATGGGCGAGATAAGAAGCCAGTCGATGGATGATGGGAAGAAATCAGCATCTTCGAGAACTCGGAAAATTGGTGCAAGGCAGACCCAAGCGATGAGAGCGATCATCATTTTGTCATCCGCTGGCAACTGTAGTGTTCGGAATAATGCTTGGAAGACTATGACCGATGCGAGTAGTCCAAAGGTATAGATCGCAGTGTTTTGGTATGAATAACCCGCATCACCTTGAATTCCAGCATCTTGTTGAATCGGCTCCCAGATGATTGGTCGAAGGCCATTATCCCAAACCGTTTCTGGCATTAGGAGTAGGCCAAGCATAACTCCAATCACGAGAAAAAGAAGTACTCGGGTCAAGGTTTGTTCGACCATTGACAAACGGGTTGACGGTAGAGCGGGCTGATGTGTTGCAAGAACTTCATCAATCGATTCGAGTGTTGCCATGTTACGCCCTCGTACAGACGAGAAGGGTTCAAGAGATATTTCTTCCCTCTAGATTCACTCTTCTTCAGCGATGGCACGAGGTTCATGCTCTTCGATGAAAGAGACCTTGCCACATTCAACAGCATCTCGAAGAACAGTAACTAGACGGAACTTCATCATCGCTGCATTGGTATCGAAAAGCATAGTCTGTGGGATGACGATGTTAAGGTCGTCACCATCGAATGTAACACCAAAGTCGGAGTGACCAGTGTTAGATTCGAGCAAAGCTGCAACCTTCTCTTCCTTTCCTTCAACGACCTTAACGATCTTGAAGTTGTACTTGAGGGCCTTTCCAGCCATTGGATGATTGTAGTCGATACGTGCTCGACCCGCAGCAAGGAACGAAAGGTATCCTTGACGACCGCCAATGTTGACAGGAGCTCCGAGGTAGAGAGCATTAGGGTCACGAACGGCTCGTCGCAGTTTGTCGATACTGATCGTTTCAATCTGTGTTGGATCCTTTTCGCCGTAAGCGTCAGCAGGAGCGAGTTCAAGGTCAACGTCCTTGTCGACCTTAGCTTCTAGGAGTGCGTCTTCAAATCCAGGGATAAGAGAGCCGGAACCGACAACACAAACCATAGGTTGGTAGGTACGGTTCTCATCATGCATTTCATGCTCCTGAGCCGTGGCTTCACGGGTGGTTTCAATCAAATCGCCAGTTTCGCCATTGTAGAGGTCGTAATCAACGTGAATAATGTCGCCTTCTTCCATATTTGTTCACCTGAACGCTTCGGCGACTCGGATGATGTTGATAAGTCAATTGGCTGAAATACTACTCTTCTTCGCTACGAGGGTGAGGTATTTTTCGGGCATCTAGAACGGTCAACCATGCCATTCCGACCATCATCAAAGCCCACCCAGCCCAGACCAAATGTGAGCCAGGTAGGTCGTAAATGATGACTCTCATCCGCTGTACTGAATCGGTGCCGTCGGCTGAAACTTGTTGCATTAAACCGGTCGTTTGAGACCCATCGAAGATGAAGACGATGTCACCATGATAACGAACCAGTGTATCCACTTCGCTTCGCGGAGGATTTGAAGAACCATCAAACCGAATTAACCCAGGTTCAACTTCACCGATTTTCTCATCACCAGAATAGACGCTGATGATAGCTCCTACGTAACCATCGCCTACTTCGAGACCATCGCTCTCGAGAACAATATCTTCGAAGACGTAGCCATATCCGTCTACTTCAACCATCTCTCCACGGACCAGAGTGATACGATGCGTTGCATCACCACGGTCGACCAAAACGGTTGTGAAGACGTGTCCAACGAGGAGCAATAACAAGCCGAAATGAACAAGATGTGCTGCTGGAGCAATCTTTGAGAAACCGGACGATTTTACCCGATTGAAAACTTCAGAGCCTACAGGAACAAGAGCAACCAATACCGATGGTAGAACGAGCCAAGCGATCGTCCCCCGGGAAAGGAATTCAGATATTGGTTCACTAGCATCACCGCCAAGTGCCGATGGAATCAGGATGGCGAAGAGAACCGATGCAAAGGCTATGCCGAAGACGACCGATACAATTTGTTTCGGTGATTGCTTTCTCGATGTATAAGTAAACAAGGAGAGTGCCATGGCCATTATGAATGGAGCCCCGTACAACTCATGTGCGTTGAATTGGATAGCATCGATGCTCGATACGAGAATTACCAGTGTCAATATGATGTAAAGGGTTGTGAGGATAACGGGCGCCCACAGAGTTACTTGGATGAGGTTTTTTCGGGTCAGCCAAGGTTTTGATTCCGTTTCTTCTTCCCCCATTACAAGCCAAGGAAGGATGTAGAATCCAAGCATAATTGCAGCAACATGAAGTTCGACTAGACCAGACCACGCTGAGGCGAGACACATCATGACTCCAGCTGCACTCCATCCCCAAGCATCGCGGGTGTCCATTGTTGAATAGAGTGGGGTGAAAATCAACGCATTCAGCAAAACAAAGAATAAATCCTCAGTCAAAATATTAGCAACTAGAGGGACGATAAAGAGCCAAGGCATGTAAAGAAAGCCTCTGTACGACCATAATGATTCATCTTTTGGGCCAAATTTGGGTCGATCCACTAATGTCGGTGCTATGACCATTATCACAAAGAATAACGCTGGAGCATAAGCATAGGTTGAGTAATCGAATAATACTGCGATCAAGGCACCGATAATTGGAATGAAAAAGAGATTTGTGAAAGGTCGTCGTGTTGTCCCTTGTGCAGCTCGGATGAAGACACCACAGAGTAGTGAAATGAGAATAACGTAGGATACGATCTCAACTCCTTCTACTCGATCTCTCAGCAACATCATGCGATCAAACGCATTCGTGGGTGGTGCACCCTCCGCTGGTATGACGAATGTGTGAACCGATGTAGCCCAAACACCACCGGCACGTGTTACCAATGTGGCGAACAGAGCGAGTACACCTGCTGCCATTCCGAGTCCAGCCCACATCAGAGTCGAGGCTTTACCTGGGCGCGTTCTCAAATGGCCCATAAGAACCAATGCTAACCATGGAAGAAAAGATCCTGTTTCGACAGGGTCCCAAGCCCAATAGCCACCCCAATCAAGAACCATGTAAGCCCAAAGTCCTCCAAGGCCAATACCAAGGGTGGCAATCAGAATACCTGGTCGTGTTTGATGAAGCATACGCTTGTCAATCTCCGCATCGTCATCGTACTGAAGAATTGCAAGGCCAGTCGCTGCAAGTGCAATACATAGTGAATAAGCGAGGAAGATTAGTGGAGGATGGATGACCATGAGATCGGTTTGCAGCAATTCGTTCAGCCCCACCCCTTTCAATCCGAGTGGGTTTTCTGCGAACGGGTCGAGCGTCATTGCAATCAACAAGAGAAGCAACGTAAATCCATGCATTAACCGCAATCGAAGTTGATGTGTTTTATCCATCTCAGATGCGAGAGGTCGTCCAAACCACCAAGCTACAAGACCCATCCATGCAGCCCACATGAGCAATGGACCTTCTCTTGCAGCCCATGTTGCAGCAAAACGATACTTGAGCGGAAGGTCTTCTCCTCCGTTTAATGCAACGTGAAGAATGGATGTATCGTTGACGATAAATCTTGATGCGAGTGCAACGAAAGGTGCTGCAATAGCGAGATGAAGAACGACTGAAACGAGGGGTTGTTCAACTCTCCATCTTGGCCATATCATCATTATGATACATGCAAGGGCGGCCAGAACAAGTGTCCATCCCCACATGGTGTTTCCAAGAACGCTCCCTTGTTATTGCTTTGCGTGAATCCATCACCAGCCGAAGTGTTTCGCACGGCTGTATCCAAAAGAGAGGAGAACGGATATCACTCGCTTGAATAGAAGCGTTGGTTTACGAACCATGATCTTTAGACCAATTCCAAGTTTTGTTAGTGGGCTCATGCTTCCAAGTTCTTCGGGTAAACACTTGGCCATAGCAGTCATTTCCTCATCGGAGAGATTGTACAATGCATCTTTTCCTTTCAAGATCTTGTGATACGGAGGGAAGGTCGATTTCCATGCTCGTTCGTAAGGTGACAATGCTTTAGCAGAAAGATCTCCATTTTTCATCGCTTTCGATAGAACATGAGCTGCTTCTCGACCAGACCATAAGGCAAGATGAGAACCTCCTTCAAACAATGGTGAAGTAAATCCTGCAGCATCACCGACAAGAATGATCCCATCATCGACGGTTTTACTTCGAGGACCTGAAATCGGGATAGTTCCTCCAAATGGTTTGATTTTGACACCTTCTTTACGCCATGGGGGATTGACCGCAGGCTTACCCGCTAGATATGTATCTTCAATGAACGAGTCGAGATAGCGTATGGCTCCTTTCTTGTCGGTCGTAACCAATCCAACATTCGCTCTCTCTCCTTCCTTCGGAATCATCCACACATAGCCATGAGGCGAATATTTCGGCCATAGATAAAAATCAAGGTAGCCATCATTGGGAACATCATTCAGTTCATACTGGAATCCAGCAATGACCTCAACTTCAGTGCCCATATCGAGAAGTTTGGATGCTGCTCCTGAGACGCCAGAGGCATCAATCACGGCTGAACATTCAATTGGAAATTCATTTCCTTTACCTTCAATAATCCAATTGGAAAATTGATTTTCGCTATTGAAAATTCTCTTCATAGAAGTTACGCGATGACCGAGGAATAATTCCGCTCCAAGTTCCATCGCCTCATCCATCAACCATTGCTCGAACAAATGCTTCTCCAAAACGTAGCCAGGTTCTGTCAGGAGTTTATTCTCGCCCCCTGGGAAAATAACACGAATTCCCTTAACATCCAATGCTTTGACGTGATCAGGTATTTGCAAATCCAGATTTTGAACAGCAAGATCGGAGAGACATTCACCACAATGGACTGGAGTTCCAACTTCAGGATCGGCCTCAACCACGATGGTTGAGAGTCCAAGACGTGATGCGTGAATTGCGGCTGAACCGCCTCCAGGACCTGCACCGATGATGAGGAGGTCGCATCGCCTTACCTCTGCCATGGTTTACTGAAGGCCACAAGGCTCATCAATTCAACGGTGTCGATTGATTTGGTTATGGCTTCCAATCCCTATAAACGACATGAGCCGGTCCTTTAATCGGTGGCTGTTCATCCATTTTGTCGAGTAACCAGATAACCCAATCTAAAACATGACTACCATCCTCTCCTATACCTTGATTTTGTGCATTTTTTTGTAGCACTTGAACAAGTGTCCGCAATCTCCCTCCAATCATTTCGTTTATTGGTTTCATGAATATAGTTACAGATTTGAAAGACAATTGTCGTTCAAAGGTCATCATTCCAATCGAATTGGTATTTATGGCCAGGAAATTTGTAGCATCCTTTTCCTTTCTTTCCAATTTATCCATGTCTTCAAGGGTGAAATCGTCAGATAATTTGTTGACTAAAATCGACATTCCTGTTTGATACATGGGTGATGCCAGTAGATTTGCTATTTCTCTTGATGCTTCTTTTGCTTTCACTTTTTTCAGTTCGATAAGTTGTCTTAGACCAAATATAAGCGTAACCAAAATAGCTAACCCGCCAAGCAGTTCTCCAATGTTGGCTGCATCTTCAAGATTCATGTTTTGAATTTCACAAATTAGTTAATTATTGTTCCTCAAGTCAAAAGAAATCTGGCAAATGCGAAAATAACTTCCCATTTGGAGTTAAATCTCATTTGTGGCTAGTAGATAAAGGAATAACCCCTCGTGTACGTATTCGACTCTATGGGTACCGATGTATGGGAAACTTACAACATTAGTTTCCGTAGTAGCATTGTTACTGATTTTTCCTTATGGCTAAGAGTTCCTATTTCTTCAAAACCAAATCGAGTATGGAATCTCATCGATCCTGGATTTGGAGGTTCTAAATTGACTTCTGCTGCAATAGGGATGTTGTGTTCTTGCGAATAAGATGCGACAATTTCGTACAATTTTGTTCCTACTCCATGGTTTCTATGAGCTTTCGATACTGCTATTCTGTCAACATAGATGAAAGAATCAAATCGTTCATTAAACCATGCATAATTGAGACTACCATAGGTTGTTCCCGGCGATAAACAGATGACGAATCCAAGCATTTCTCCTTCTTGGAAAGCACCAATAGATAGAACGGATAAGTTGAGCAGATTGGAAAGTTCTTGTTGTGAAACTTGACCTGTGCCGGGCAATCCTTGTTCATTGATCGCCCATGCTGATTCAACATCATGTTGTGATAGCGGACGTGTTTCCATACACAATGTTCAGGCGTGGAGGTATATTGTCATACACCTAACCTATCTTTGATCAAAGAAAGTTAGGTTCATATACCACACTGCACTCGGAACTATGTAACCTCAGGTTAAGTAGTGGTGAAACGATGACTGGTGACGATTGGGAAGAGAAGATGTTGGATCAACTCGAGCACCTTCTTTCCAACATGGGCATGAACATGTCCAGAGAGCAATTACGCGCTCTTCTCCAGCAATTTCGTGCTCAATTTGAGAAGATGGGAATCGATGAAGAACGTATTGCAAAAGGCGATGTGAACTTCAATTTCGACTTGAGTAACCTGCAAAACCTCTTCCAACCTGGTATGGACTTCAATGAATTGTTCAAGAACATGGGCGTTGATGTTCGTGTTGATGCTGCCCCTGTTGAGATCGAAACCCCAGAAGGCGAAGAAGAGGACAGCATGACCCTTCCAGCAGACGATATTTATCTCGAAGGATGGAACATGACGGTCACTGTTGACTTTGCAAAGAAAGGCGAACTTGAGCAAGATCAAGTCGAATTGAATCTTATCGATGGAGGAACTCTTGTTGAAGTTCATCGAACTACACAAGTCTCACCTGTTGCCCGTATTGAACTTCCACATGCTTGCGAGGACGTTGTTGATTTTACTCTCAACAACGGCATCCTCGATATTACCCTGCGTTTGATTCCTCCAGAGGACGCTTTCGCAGCCCTGCCACCATCCGAAGATGGTGACGATACCATTCCCCTAAGCGGCGACATCGCCATCGACTTAGCAGACGATGATGACGATGATGACGATGATGGAGGAATCCCAATTCTATGAAAAGGAGATGAATAATATGAGCAAAGTAATCGGAATTGACCTCGGAACAACCAACAGCTGTGTAGCCACTATCGAAAACGGTGAGCCTATTGTTATCGCCAATGCGGAAGGTGCACGAACAACACCCTCAGTTGTCGCTTTCAACAAAGATGGCGAGCGATTGATCGGTATCACAGCCAAGCGACAAGCAGTCACCAATCCAGAACGAACCATGATCTCTGTCAAGCGACACATGGGGACCGACTGGAAAAGAGATATCGATGGAACAGACTACACTCCTCAGGAGATCTCTGCCTTCATTCTCCAGAAGTTGAAGGCTGATGCTGAAGCATATCTAGGGCATGAAGTCAAGCAGGCGGTCATTACCTGTCCTGCTTATTTCACCGATGCGCAACGAAAGGCGACCAAAGATGCTGGTCGAATTGCTGGTATGGATGTTCTACGAATCATCAACGAGCCAACCGCTGCTGCACTAGCCTATGGAGCGGACAAAGGCGATGATCAAACCATCCTCGTCTACGACCTTGGTGGCGGTACATTTGACGTTTCTATTCTAGAAATTTACAACGTTGATGGACAACCACAAATCGAAGTGAAGGCTACTGCTGGTAACAACAAACTCGGTGGGGACGATTTTGACGAGCAAATTATTGAATGGCTCGTAAGTGAATTCAAGCGAGAAACTGGCATCGATTTGTCCAAAGATAATCAAGCTATGAGTCGACTTAAGGAATCTGCTGAAAAAGCAAAGATTGAGCTTTCAGGAACGCAGTCTTCCGAAATCAATCTCCCATTCATCACTATGAAGGACGGTAATCCAGAGCATCTCAACATCACATTATCTCGTGCTCGATTTGAAGACCTCATCGCTAAGCACATTGAGAACACCATGGCACCAACACGTCAGGCCATGAAGGACTCTGGCGTCAAGAAAGGCGACATTGACAAGGTGATTCTCGTCGGTGGTTCAACCCGTGTTCCTGCTGTTCAATCAGCTATTGAAAAGGAAACTGGAAAGGCACCTTACAAAGGGATTAACCCTGATGAAGCAGTTGCTATGGGTGCTGCACTCCAAGCAGGTATCATCGCAGGAGATGACGAGGTTTCCGATATCCTTCTGCTCGACGTTACACCGTTGACGCTTGGTATCGAAACTCTCGGTGGAGTTACAACGACTATGATCGAGAGAAACACCACCATTCCAGCACGACGAAGTGAGATTTATTCGACCGCCAGCGATAATCAGCCTGCTGTTGAGATTCACGTCTTGCAAGGAGAGCGTGAGTTTGCAAAGGATAACGTAACGCTTGGCCAATTCCACTTGACTGATATCCCTCCAGCACCACGCGGTGTTCCTCAAATCGAGGTTACATTCGATATCGATGCTAACGGTATTGTCAATGTTAGTGCAAAGGATATGGGAACCGGTAAGGAACAATCGATCAAGATTGAATCGCAAACCTCTCTCTCAGAAGAAGAGATTCAAGCAAAGATTGCTGAAGCTGAATCGTTTGCAGAAGAAGACAAGCGACGAAAGGCCAAGATTGAACTTCGGAACATGGCTGATCAAATCGTCTATCAAACCCGACGAACACTCGATGAGAATGAAGACAAACTCGATGCTTCAGATCTAGAACCCGTTCGTGAGAAATTGACCGAACTTGAAGCCCTTGTCCAAGATGATGATGGAAAGCCAATCGATGATGATGCTATGGATGAGGCAGCAATTCAGGCCAAGGTCAAGGAAGTCGAAGAATCGATGCATGCAATCTCTTCAAAATTGTACGAAGCTGCTGCGGCTGAAATGGCCGAATCCGAGAACGACGAAGGTGATGGTAACATCAACGTCGAAGCCGATGATGTCGTCGATGCTGACTTTGAAGTCGTTGATGAAGAAGACTGAAACATCGCACTTATGTGTAGGCCTTTGTTGGTGCGACCATGAGCGATGTTCCGATCCTTGAAGAGACGGACCGTACGACAGGACGTGATGCTCTTCGTAAGAACATTCAGGCTGCTGTAGCACTTGCTGGAGCGGTACGTTCAACTCTTGGACCAAAAGGTCTCGATAAGTTACTTGTCGATGATGAAGGGCGAAGGATGGTCACAAACGATGGAATCACCGTACTTGAATCGGCTAAGGTAGAACATCCGATTGCCCACATGTTGATTGCTGCGAGTGCTACTCAAGACCAAACCGTTCGTGATGGAACAACATCGACTGTTCTTCTGTCCGCTGAATGGTTGCAAAACGCTTGGCATCTCGTTGTTCAAGGCGTGCATCCTGCTACGATTGCACGTGGCTATCGCATGGCTGAAGCGTACTGCAAAGATAACTTAGATTCACTGACCTTTGAAGCTACAAGTGATGACATCAAATCAGCAACGATGACATCGCTTGCAGGTAAGCTTCATCAGAAAATACAATCCACAATCTCGGAATGTGCTGTTGATGCTGCAGAAGCCATCGCAATGGAATCGAACGGTAAGGTCGTTGCGGATCCAACACGTGTCAAGGTCATCACTCGCAGTGGTCCGTCTCTGGAAGAATCCAAACTCATCACAGGTCTTGCCCTTCCGAAAAAACGAGCACACGTTGAGATGCCCTCTTCACTCGGAGCTGGATCTATTCTGTTGGTTGATGGAGGTCTTGAACTTCGTTCCTTGTCGACAGATGTTCAACTCAATGTGACTTCGACGAGCGTATTGCAGTCATTCCGAGATGCTGAACAGCAACGCCTGCTTGAGCAAGTCAAGATGCTTGTTGACCTAGGTGTGAATGTTCTCGCTTGTCGGGAGGGTATTGATGATAGTACGCATGCTCATCTTGCTGAGGCAGGAATCAAGGCATTCCGTCGAGTTGCAAAGAGCGATTTGGAACTTCTTGCCAGAGGTTGTGGAGCCCGTCTTGTTCCTTCCATCAATCAAGCCAAAGATGCAGATGTTGGTGTATTCATTTCTAGTCAATGTGAGCGATGGGGCGATGTTGATCATTGGATTCTCGAAACCGATGAAGGTGGTGCAACCTTTGTTGCTATGGGTAGTACTGAAACTGTAGTAGGAGAGGTCGAGCGATGTTTTGCTGATGCACTTGGAATCGCTTGTCGATTAAAAGAAAATCCAAAATTGATTCCTGGAGGCGGGGCTACTTACATCGCTTTAGCCCGACGATTGCGAAGATATGCAGAGACTGTCCCAGGTCGTGAACAACTCGCTATTGAAGCCTTTGCAGATGGTCTTGAGACCATACCGCGCGTCCTTGCTGAA
>MDSW01068444.1_pt1 | contig 43698 bp, 12 predicted proteins | sample 811171 | NCBI WGS metagenome assembly MDSW01 (sample SAMN05326641, study PRJNA326480) | marine metagenome | isolation source: seawater | place: Atlantic Ocean: North West | collected 2012
CAGGTGATTCCTCAACCCAGTACTAATCCCGCCCAACCGTGCTTAAGTTCGATGTTCTGATGGGTATCGCTGTATTCACGGTGGTATGATCGGAAGATATCACTCCATGGGGTGCTGCAATTTATATACTCCACGAGTTGCACGATTGTCACGACGTATGGGTCAGGATTCGCTCGCGGCGCTCGTCGAGGTTCGGGCTTTCCCGCTGCGCGCACGCCCCCCGAGGATCATTCCGCCCCCGCGCGCCCCCCTTTTCGGGCGCGCGCGTCTCCGGGGACGCGATGTCCGAGACGCCCGTGGGAAAGGCGGTGGAGAAGGTGATCTGGGAGGTGCACCAGCTGGAGAAGATCCTGGAGGCGGGGGCGCCCAGCGAGGACCGCGTCCTGGAAAAGCTCGAGCACGTGGTCGAGATCCTCCCCTCGCTCAGGGAGGCGGCGAAGGCGAGCGAGGCGGCCGACGACGAGAAGCGATCCTCCACGCTCCTCCCCGTGGACGTCCTGCGGCACGTGGACGAGGGGAAGAACCCGGTGGGGTACATGGTGGACACGCTTCTCGCCGTGGGGGAGGCGAACGCCGCGTGCAAGGGCAAATCCAACGTCTTCGCGCGATTCCACGACGCGTTGGAGAAGGCCGACGCCGCGACGCCGAGGACCGACGCGCCCGAGGCGAAGAAAAAAGACGCCGAAAAGGACGCGCCGAAACCGAAACCCTCGCCGAAGAAACGAAAACGGTAGGAGGAGCGGGTCGTGACGTCGTGGGTCGGCGCCGCCGTAGTAACAACGAGAGAGGGGCGAAAAAGAAAAAGACTCGCGCGTCGCCCGCTGCGTCTTCGCGCCTCCCCTCGTTCGTCTCCGTCTCCTCTCCTCGTCCACTCCACGCGTTCGCGCCCTCCTCGGGGAGCCCTCCTCAAGCATCGAGCCACCCTCCTCACGCGCAGCACTGCGACTTGGGCTTGGGGTTTCTCTGCGCGTTCAGGACGACCCCCGGCGCGGGCCCCTGCGCCGGGGCGGCTTTGGGGAGCTTCCTCGCGATCTCGTAGAAGAGGTCGTTGACGTTCGCCGCCGTCTTGGCGGAGGTCTCCATGAAGAACAGCCCGTTCTCCTCGGCGTACGCCCGCGCCTCCGCGTCCTCCACCTGCCGCCCCTCCTCCAGGTCGGCCTTGTTCCCCGCCAGGGCCATCACCAGCGCTGCGTTGGGCTGTCGCTGGAGCTCGCGCACCCAGCTCTTCGCGCGCGCGAACGAGCTCTGACTCTGGATGTCGTACACCACGATCGCCGCCGCCGCGCCGCGATAGTACATGGGCGCCAGCGAGTGGTACCGCTCCTGGCCGGCCGTGTCCCAAATCTCGAACTTCACCGTCGCGTCGTTCACCGCCACCGTCTGCGTCAAGAACGCCGCGCCGATCGTGCTCTCCTGGTAGTCGAAGAATTGGCCCTTGACGAAGCGGAGGACGAGCGAGGACTTCCCCGCGCCCATGTCGCCGAGGAGCACCTGCGAGGACGAACGCGTCGTGCGGGATGGTGGGAGCGCGCGCGCGCGCGGTCAGCGCGGAGGGTCGGCGGTGGGATCGCGCGTTTTCTTAGGGGGGTGTGTGGGGGGGGAGGGCGGAAGCACGACGCGCACAAGCCACAGCCAGATCTCGCGCGGTGTGTCACGGTCCCGCGGAGGCGTCGAGCGGCGCGCGGCGAACGCGGGCGCGGACGCACCAGCTTCGCTTGCATGGGCGGCTGCGCCATGGTTTCGCCCCTCCCTTCGCGACCGCGGGGTCGGACGCGTCCGCGCTCGCGGTGCGCTCGGGCTCGAGGCGAGATCCGCGCCGCGGAGGAGACGTTGAACGACCGCTCCGCGTTTCCTGTGGGGGACGCGCGTCCGGGGGTCGGGCCTCGACGCGCTTCAGTCGGGCGGCGACGCGAGGAGGCGCGCGCCGAGGGTGCCTACGGCGAGTCGCGCGAAGAACGGCTGCGGAGCCGCGGCGCGCGCGCGGGTGTGACTCGCGCGCCGGGGGGAGGGGCGGGGTGTGACTCGTGCTCCGCGCGGGTCGAACGCACGCGAAAAGAGGCACAAACAGTCATTCCTTTTGCACGGTTGTCGCTCGGGTGGTCACGAACAGACCGTCGCGTCAGACGGTCAAATCCACCGCCGCGCCCGATCCGATCGAGAAAATCCCCTCAAAGCGGGCGAGGCGACCCGACGACGATCCTCGCGCCCGGTTCAGCGTTCAGCACGGACGCCTCCGGGCGGTCGGCTCGCGTTTCCTCCTCGTCCGCACTCCTCGCGCGGGCAGCCTCTCGGCGGTCTGCGCCCGGAGTCGTTTTGTTCGCGGGATGGAGCGTCCCGCGAAGGGCGAGGAGGTGACCCTGGCGCGCTCCGCCGGGTTCGCGCTCGCGCAGCTCCTCGGCGTGGCGTCCCTCGTCTCGGTCATGCTGACGCTGACGAGCGGGAATCCTCTTCGAAACCTTCCCGCGGCCGCGGCGCTCGTGTTCGCGCTGCGGGTTCTCGCGCGGGTCCGGCTCGACGCGCGGTGGGACGCGGACACGAGACGCCTGAGCGTGAGCCTGACGCGCCGCGACGCGCCCGGCGAGCCCTCGGCGGACGTCTCGGGCGCGGTGGACGCCTTCCCCCCCGCCTCGGCGCCCGCGCGCGCGACGCGCATCAGCGCGGACGCCGACGCCCGCCCGCCGCGCCCGCCCGCGCCCGCCCTCCCTCGGGACGAGCCCGCCGGCGTTCGCGCCGACGACGACCCCGCGCCCTCGCTCGCGTTCCCCTCCCCGCGCCGCCCGACCGAGCGCGAGGTGGAGCTGCGCCGCCTCCTGCGCCGCGTCGAGGACGACGACGCCGACGCGCGCGCCTCCGCCGATGCCTCCTCCTCCTCCCCCCCGGCGGACGCCGCCGTTCCCGGCGGCGTCCTCGGCGCGTGGTCCCGCCTCCGCGAGCACATCCTCGACGAGTTCATCGCCAAGCTCTGGTACCGCTCCCTGACGGACGACGAGGCGTTCCTGGACGGAGTCCGCGCGACGCTCGACGCCGCCTTCGCCGAGCTCGCGCGACGCGCCCGCGCGGCGGATCTGGACGCGCTCATCCTCCGCGTCGCCCCCGCGATTCTCACCTCCCAGCTCGAGGCGTTCCGCGCCGCGCGCGACGAGTGCGGCGGCGTGGACGCGTACGTCCGCCTCACCCCCGCGGAGGCCGACCTCGCGATCGCCGACGCGCTCAGGGCCCTCGGCGCCCTGCACCCGGGGGTGGACTACGCGGGCCTGGGCGGCGGTCCCGGGACCGACGCCTCCGCCGCCGCCGCCGCTAGGGTGGGCGTGCGGGACGTCGTCGATCGCGACGCGAACCCTTCGCTCGCGGCGCGGGACCCCGCGCTGGCGGCGCTGGCGAATCGGTGCGATGTCGCCGCCGCGGCGCTGCTCGCGGACGCGCCGGGCGGCGCGGCGAAGAACCCGGTCATCGCGCCGCTCGTCAGGGAGCTCCTCGCGGCGTGCGCGCTCAGGCCTTTGCTCGGATTCTTCTCCCCCTCGTGGGCGCACAGAGGCCTCGCGTTCGCGCTCGCGCTCGAAACCGACGAGGATAATACTACCGCGACCGCGACCGCGGGGGCGCCGGGCGATTTCGGCGACGGGCGAGATCCCCCCGAGGGTCGCGGCGCGGGTGGTTCGGGCGCCGGCGCGCGGGGGAGCGGCGATGGGGAGCGACGGGGGCGGCGGCACCGTCGGCGGGCGTCCACCGGGGGCGCGGACGTCGACCGAGGAGGACCCTCGAGGGAGGGCGACGCGACGGACGCGGGATCGGGGGAAAGGGGGGGGCCCGGCGCGACGCGCGAAGCGGCCGAGGGCGGGTCGGGACCGCGACGGCGAGGGGGGGGTTCCGATGCCGACCTCGCGCGGGACCCCGGCGGGGAGAGGAGGGAGGCTAAACCCGGCGAGGAGGAGACGGACGATGACTGCGGAATCTCTCGCGGAGGAATCTCGCGGGGGGAGGACGGCGGCGCGGACGCGGCCGCGGGATCCTCCTCCGTCCCGGCGTCTCCGTCGTCTCCGCGTGTGTCTCCTCGTGTCGTCTCGGCTCGCGTCGTGGAGGTGCACATCGCCGGCAAGGGCGCGGGCGCGTACGCGGTGTACACGGTGCGCGTGCGCGTCTCCGGCGAGGACGCCGAGCGCGCGGTTCCGCGTCGGTTTCGAAACTTCGAGCGTCTGCACAGACGCCTCGTCGAGGCGCGCGAGGCGGCGACCTCGGCGACCTCCCCGGACCCCGAAAACGCCTCCCGGGGGGACCCGCCCCTGCCGCCGCTGCCGCGGAAGCGGTACCTCATGCACTCCCTCGACGGGTCCTTCGTCGAGGCGCGGAGGGCGCTCCTGGACCGGTACCTCGTCGCCGTTGTCGAGCGCCCGCGGCTGGCGGCGAGCCGCGACGTGAGGGAGTTTTTGGACGTCGAGCGCGACCCCGAGGGGCGCGACCGGTACTCCCCGGACCCCGGAGGCGCACTCTTCGGCGTCAAGGACGCCGGGTCCCTCGGAGGCGCGCTCGTTTTCGGCGAGTCCCGTGCGAAGGACGACGCCTCCTCGAGGACGGAGAGGAAGGACGGCGACGGAACGTTCGCGCGATCGGCGGCGGCGTCGCGACCGGGGTCGGGGTCGTGGGATCTCGGCGAAAACGGAGGAGTCGCGCCGCCCGGGGGGAAGATGACGAGCTCGTGGAGCCCCGGCGAGTGGCGGGAGCGCCGGCTCGGCGACGGTTCGCTCGGCGACGAGAAGGAGAGGAGGGACGGCGCCGCCTCGACGCGCCCTCCGCCTATTCGCCCCTCCTCGATCGGGTCGCACGGGCGCTCGTCCTCCTTCGGCGGCCTCTCCCTCGGGGACCTCGGCGGCGACGACGTGCTGGACGACGACGCCTCCTCCGCGAAGGAAAAGGAATCGTCGCCGAACGAAAAAGATTCGGCGTCCGACCGTCCCGCGACCTCCTCCGCCGACCTCCTCTCGGGGCCTCTGCTCGGCCTGTTCGAATCCGTGTTCCGCCTCAGGGCCAAGGGGCTGGTCCGGCGCACGATCGTCGCCATCGCGCGACAGTTCACGGAGTTCCTCTTCGGATCCGCGGTGGAAGATTTCGTCACCTCGCGCCTCAGGGCGCTTCGCTCGCCCGCGACGGTCGCCGCGTGCATCGATCGCCTCGACGCGGCGCTGTGGCCGAACGGGACGTGGTACCGCCGCGAGGAAAGCGACGACGCGACGCGCGCGGCGGAGGCGCGGCTCGCGTCGGCGCGGCGCGACGAGCGCAACGTCCTCCGCGTGCGCGACGCGGTGCTCGCCGGGGGCGGGCGCGGGCCCCTCCCGGGGCTGCTCGGGAGCCGGACCTACGTCAGGGCGGCGCTCGACGTCCTCGGCGCCGCGCGCTCGGAGCTCGTGTGCAGACAGACGGGCCTCGTCGCGCTCGAGGCGGCGCTTGACGCGCTCTTCCCGGAGACGACGACAAGGCGGCTTCCCCCCGGGACGACGGGGACGGGGGGCGGCGAGGGGGGGGACGAGCGGGGGGGCGGGGAGGGAGACGAGCGAGGGTTTCGAGCGAGTTCGTCGGGGGAGGAGTGACCACGAACTGGGGAAGAGGAGGGGGAAGAGCGGGACGAGGGTCGACCGGCGGACGATCGATCGCGCGTCTCGAAACGACGGTCCGCGGAGAGGACGCCCGCTCGAATCCGTTATATTGAACCAGTGTTGGAACGCACGAACCGACGGCCGGTCAGAAGAAACTTGGGAAACTGGAGGGGGCTCGAAAAAAAGGGCGCTCGAACCGACGGCACCCTGCCACTGTATTTTGTCTCAGACTGCTCTCCCGTCGCTTATCCGTGCGCCTGGTCAAAAACAGGAGACTCACGCGCGCGCTGCGCTCGATTGGATTTTTATCCCCTGCGTCGACGGTTTATTTCCTCGATTATTGATGACACGCTGGCACTTTCGTCGGCCGTCGTTCGCCGATGCTTCAGCGCCAACTCGGAAAAAAGCGGCGAACGGACGCGCGCGCCGGCACCCACTCGCGTCGACGCGTCGCCCGCACGCCCTCGCCTGCGTCCGCGATGAAGACGTTCTGCGAAGTGTGCACGTCCGTGCCCGCCACGCTGGTGTGCTGCGCGGACGACGCGCTGATGTGCGCGTCCTGCGACGAGAGGTGCGTCGCTCGGAGGCGTCCGCTCGCGGGAAAAAAAAAAGAAGATGGATGGCCCCGGCGAAATCTCCGCGGCTCGGCCGGAGAGGCGCGGGGGCGCCCGCGTCGACGCTCGACCCGGGCCGGGGCGCCCCCCGCCGCGCTCGCCGCGCATCGGGGCGCCGTCCTCGCGACTTCCGGCGCTCGGTCGCTGACCCCCTCCCCTCCCTCGCCGGACCCTCTTATCCGTTCTGACGCAGCATTCACACCGCCAACCCGGTCGTCGCCAAACACGAGCGCGTCGCGCTCAAGCCGCCCGTGGCGAAGCCCATGTGCGACATCTGCCAGGTGCGCGCGCCCTCGACCGCCCCGCGTATCGCATTCCGGACCCCCCCGCGGAGCTGTTCGCGCTCGCGCGACGCCCCGAGCGCCCTCGCGCGCGCGCGCGCGCGCCCTTCGCCGGAGCGTCGGGGAGAGCGACGCCCGCCGGTGCTTTTTCCGCGCTTCGGCGGCTTTCGATTTGAAGCGCCGGCGCAGACGCGTTCCTTTCAAGCGACGACCGCCGAAAGGAGACCCCGCGAGGCCCGAAACCGGAGTGCGAGACGATCCCGTCCCGTCGCGCTCGACGCTCGAACCCTCCCCTCACGCGTCCGTCCTCGCCTCCCCCCCCTCCCCCCGCCTCAACACCTCACGCAGGCGAACCCCATCTACGTCGTGTGCCACGAGGACCGCGCGTTTCTGTGCCGCGGGTGCGACTTTTCCATCCACAGCGCGAACGAGCCCGCGTCGCGGCACCGCCGCTTCGTCGTCTCGGGCGCGCAGGTTGAGCTCCACGCCGTCGGCGGCGCGGGCTCCGGCGAACGAACGGCGGCTCCGGCGAACGACGGCGAACGAACGGAGGAGGTTCGGAAAAAACAGTCGGAGAAGGTTCGGGGGAAGCGCAAGGCGGGCGCGGGCGATGACGTCGCTCTGGGTGGGGCGAATCATCACCGGCGGGACGCGTACCACTCGGACGACGCGCTGGTGCCGAGCGGGGACGCCAGCGGAAGTCACTCCGGGGGGGCGCAGGGGGGGCCGCACATCCCCGACGACGAGTTCAACTCGTTCGTCGCGGATTTTGTCAAGGGGGGCGCCGCCGCGGACGCGGAGTTCCTGGAGCACTTCTTCGACGATATCCCGCCGGGGTTCCAGGAGGACGATCTCGGGGTCGTGCCCGTGATGTGACGATGACGAGACGGGGGGGCGGGAATGACGCCGATAGATGGGGACGGGTCGGGTCGGTCGGTTTTTTTCCGACGATCGGATCCAGCCGCCGAAGGATGGGAACGCACGCGGGGTGGGAAACGACAAACGACTTAGGAGAAAGCGAGGCGAATTTGTGTACGACTAGGAAAAGAACGCGCGCTCTCGGGGGCAAACGACCCCGGCGCGCGGATGATGAAAGACCAGAGAGGATTTTGGCCGCGGGCGCCTCAAACGAAGACGGCTGCTCTTCTCGCGCGTCTCACAGCTTCTCGTACCCTTTCTTCGGCGCCCCGGGCGACCGGATGGTCCACTCGCTCGATTTCACCGCGACGACGAGCCTGTCGTCGTCCGTCCCGTCGGACTCGTCGAACCCCCCGAACCCGGATCCGAACCCGTCGAAGGCGTCGAAGGCTTCGAGGCGTTGCGGTTCCGTCCTCGCGCGCCTGTGCGTCGGCCGACTGCTTTTGGCGCACCCGGACCCCGACCCGTCCCGAGGCCCCGCTACCCCTTCGGGCGGAGGCGAGAAGGACACCCCACCGCCGCCACCGCCCCTCACCGCGTCGGGCTGTCGTCGCTCGGACGCGCTCCTCGGCCTCCCGGGCTCGTCGCGGCGCTGAGGACGCCGAGGACGAGCCGCGCCCCCCGCGGGAAGCGGCGACCCGGGCGGGCGGAGCGCGAAGAGCCCGGGGCTGGAAGAAGAGCCCCGAACATCCTCGGGGGGTTCCAACTCGCGCGCGGCGGCGGGTCCAGGTCCGGCGTTCGTCGCGTTCGTCGCGTTCAACGCCGGAACCACCGCTCTTCGGTCCGTCGTCTCTCGCTCGTCGAGCGTCGCTCGCAGGCGCGCCGTCTCCGCGCGTTGCGCTTTGAGCGCCGCGCGCGTCTTCGCCAGCGCGGCTTCGAGCGTCGCCGTCCTTCCGCGCTCCTCCGCCAGCGCCGCGCGGAGCGCCTCGAGCTCAAAGCCGAGCGCCGCGGGCGGAGGAGCCGCGGGAGGCGCGCGCGCCGGAGCCGCCGCGACGACGGGCGCGGGTTCGAACGTCGCCCACTCCGAGGTCGGCGGCGCGAAGGGAGAGGGCGCGGCGGGCGCGAGACGTCGCGAGACGCGCGGGGCCCCCCGGACCGAAGGGTTTGCCGCCGGTGAGCCGAGCCGCGCGGGTCCGGCTCCCGGGAACGCGTCCTCCGGGCGCGGCGGAGAAGAAGAAGACGCGTCTTCGTTCGCGTCTCGGTCGAAATCCGCCCACCCCTCGCGGTCCGGCGGGTCCGCCCCCGATGATGATTCCCCCGCCGCGACTCCCCCGCCCACGACGCCGCGCCCCCCCTCCCCCTCCGCGGCGTCGCCTCCGCCCCCGTCGGTCGTCGCGCCGAGACTCGCGTCTCCTCCGATCGTAACGTCTCGCGGCGCTTTTTCTTTTCGTTCGCTCCGCTCCGTCGACGCGCGCTCCGTCGCCTCCGGCGGGAACGGGTACGCCGCGCTCCCGTCCTCCGCGAAGAGCGCCCACCCGGCGCGCGTCTCCTCCTCCGCCCCGGGCGCCGTCGACGATGCGTTCGACGCGGTCGACGCGGGGCCCGTCGCCGGAGGCGCGGCGATGCCGGTCGGCTTTTCGATTTCGAGTTCTGGCGCCGCGGGGTCCTTCCCGAGCGCCGCGGCGATTCGCTCCGCTCGTCTCGGCAGCGTCGCGGTCTCCGGCCTCGCGCTCGGCTCCGTGGCGAGGAGCTCGCGGACGAGCCGCTTCGTCTCGTCGCTCGCGTCGGGTCCCGCGGCGTCGTCGGCGCCCGCGGCGCGCGTCGCGGCGGCGGATCCCCCGGGAGTCGCGGGTTTCCGATCGCTCGGAAATCGCAGCGCGCCGCTCAGCGCGGGGATCTTCGCCTCCTGCCCGAACGGGACCCGCGCGAACAGGAGCTGGTACAGGAGGCACCCCAGCGCGAACGCATCCGCGGGCGGTCCGACGCTCGGCCACCTGTGCGCGTCGTGCATCTCCGGCGCCCTGTACGCCGGGGTGGTGTTCTTGGCGAAATCCGACTCCGCCGCGAGGCGCTCCGCCGGCGTCCGCAGGCTCGTCTCCCCGACCGAGGCGCTGCCGAAATCGCACAGCTTCCACGCGCCGTCCGCACCCAACAGGAGGTTCTCGGGCTTGACGTCGCGGTGGCACACGGGCGGCGACGCCGCGTGCATCGCCGCCACCGCGCGAGCGGCGGAGGCGAAGATGGCCAGAGCCTCGGGTTCAGGCACGCCGACGCCGCCGCCACCGTTCGGGTCCGATTTCTCTCCGCGGTTCATCAGTCGCTCCCGTTTCTGTCGCCTCTCCACCGCCTCCTGGACGTGCGCCACGAGGCTCTTCTCGCAGAGCTCCATCATGAGGAGGACCTGGATCGCGGGCGCGCCGGAGGCGGCGACGACGCGCGACGCGTCGAAACCGAAGAGCTTCACGACGTTGGGGTGGTCGGCGAACTTTTGGTGCGTCTCCGCCTCCTTGCGCGCCGCGGCGAGCTGGGCGTCCGCGGAGGGACCCGGCTCGAGCGCGTCGTCGTCCACGGGGAGGAGGGACTGCTTGAGCGCGACGGCGGCGCCCGTGCCGACGTCGGAGGCGCGGTACACGCGCGCGTTGCCGCCCTCGGCGAACATCGCGCCCACGCGGACGGACCGATCTTGGATCGTCACCGTCGCGCCGGTGAGGTCGCCGCCGGACGCGCGCGCCGACGCGGGGGAGGGGCGCGAGGCCGCGCCGGCGGCGTGTTTGATCGTGTCCCCGACGCCGGCGAGGGCCTTGCCGAAGAAGCCCATCGCGCCGGCGAGACCGACCCGGGAGCGACGACCGACGCGTTCCAAAAGGCCCCGGGGGGTCCCGGCCGCCCGGCGGGGGAAGAGACGGACGCCGGGGGAGGTGTCCCGGGGGAGGCGAGCCGCGGGAGCCCCGGGGGAGCGGTCGCGAGACGGGACGCGTCGCGCGCGGCGCGGATTCGCGCGCGTCTCGGGTGTCGCGCGCGCCGCCGCGCCGCGTCGCGTCCACGACTGAGGGCCGACGCGTCCTCCGAGGAAGCGTCGCGCGACGGGCGCGCTGACGGTGCGCGTTATTGTTATTTTGCCCAGGCGCGCCGGGCGCCATCATTCGTCGGCCTCGTCGCACGCCCTGGTCCTCCTCCTCCTCGAACCGGCGCGCGCGTCTCGCGGGCGGGCGTCTTCTCCGCCCCGCCGGGAGTCCGGGGTCGCGCGGGGGCTCCCATGGCGACCGTCGCGAGCCTCCACGTGAGCGAGGCGTCGATGCGTCCGATGCGTTCGGTGGACGCCGTGACGCTCGTCCCCGGGGTGGGCGTGGAGGGCGATCGCTACGCCACGGGGAGAGGGACGTACGTCGCCTTCCGAGAGCCGGGAAGGCAACTCACGCTCATCTCCGGCGACGGCGCCGCCTCGGCCGTCGCGGGCCTCCCAAGGCGCGTCTCCGTCCCCGACCTCCGGCGCAACGTCGTCGTGACCGGGATGACCGCCGCCGAGCTCGCGAGCGCGATCGGCGCGGTCGTGCGCGTCGGCGACGAGTGCGAGGTGTTCGTCCACCGCCTCTGCGTCCCGTGCCTGTACAACGAGCGCCTCAACCGCGCGCCGGGTCTGATGGAGGCGGTCTGGGAGGCCGGGGGGGTGAACTGCGAGATTCTGAGGGGCGGCGTCGTTCGCGTGGGCGACGGCGTCGCGGTCGTCCCGGGATCCCGCGACGCCTCCCGCGTCGACGACGGCGGCAAGAAGGCGGCGTTCTACAAGCGACCGAGCCTCAGGACCGAGGACGAGCGCCGGTCCCTCGCGGCGGCGCCGAACCCCGAAAAACCAGGGATGGAGCGCATCATGAGCGCGTACGCGAGCGTCGGCGCGGGGGAGGCGCTCGGCCTGACCGACGCGGAGGTGGAGCGTCTGAAGAAGAGAGCGCGGAGGCGGGACGAACGCGCGGACGAAAAACGCTCCCAAGCGGAGGCGGCGCTCGTCCGCGTCGCGCTGGCGGCGCTGTCGGCGCTCGTCGTCCTCGTCGCCGCGTCGTTGGTCTCGGGCGAGGGAGGCGCGGCGGGGGTTCTTCGGCGCATCGCGAGCCCTTCCAAGCCCTTCCTTCGCGACGACGCCTCGCTGTGACGTAAAAGGGGTCTACTACCAGTACATATTAGTCTACTTCGGAAGGTTAAACAAACGACACCAGGTCCAAACGTGTCAAACGACGTTCCGTCGTCACTTCCCCCCGCCCCCTCCCGTCGCTCCGGCTCTTCTCTCGCTCGCCCTCGCGTTGATGGCGCTCATGAGCCCGATCGCCGGCGCGACCTTCTGCTGCTGCGTCCTCCGATCGTAGGTTCCCTTCTGCATGGCGACGGAGTGTCCCATGTACAGGCTCAGCGCCTCGAGCTCGGCGTCGCTGGCGATGCCCTCCCCCCTCACGTGCGTGATGACCATGTCCCTGACCAGGTGCGGGTTCGTCTTCTTCCCCGTCAGCCGCATCGCCGCGCGGCTGAACGTGCGGCTGAGCTCGCTGACCGTCCACGGCTCGCCGTTCGGGCGCGTGAACACCAGGCGATGGTTCGGCGCCAACGCCGCGCGGTGGCCCCAGTCGCCGTACGCGCCGGGATCGTTCGCCGCCGCAGGGTCGCTCGGGACGTCCTCGGGGTCCGGGCCGAAGAGCCACGCCTCGAGCGCGGGGTACACGCGCGGGTCCAGCACCAGCGCCGGCCGCGCGCCGTACGCGCCGCCGGTTTTGTAGTCCTCGGGGGCGTGCGCGATCACCCACCGCCGACGTCGTTCCTCTCGGTGTTCCTCTCGAACGCGTTCTTCTTCGAGGCCATCGTGAACGGGTTCGCAGAGGAGCGTGCGGCCGAGCTCGAGTTCGCGCAGGGTTCTCTGCCTGTCCGGGACGCACGCGAGGATGGCGAAGAGCAGGTACCGCTGCACGGCCAACGCGACGTCGCGGTCCGCCCTCTGGTCGCCGAGGTGCGTCAGCGGCGCGCACTCGAGCCTGAGCCGCTCGACGAGGCGGAGGTAGTCCGGCCAGTCGAGCCACTTGGCGGCTTCGTCGGCGCCGCGCGCGCCCTTCGCCGCGAGCGTCTTGGAGCCGCGCTGCACGCGAACGAGCTCCATCACCACGGGCTTCTCCAGACCGCCCTCGCCGCCGCTCCCGTGAAGCCACTTCGCGAGCGCGATGAGCGAACGGAGGTGGAACGCCTCCGTCGTCGGTAAGACGCCGCGCGTCTCGCACAGCCACTGGAGGTACGCGATCGCCGTCGCCGCGCCGTCCGCGTCCGAGCTCGGAATCGCGTCGCGAAGCGAGAGCGTCGCCGGCGGCGACGCGCGAGGCGTCCTTCTTCGTCGCAAAGCGCCGCCCGAATCCGAATCCGAATCCGAATCCGAATCCGAATCGTCGTCGGACGCTTCCTCCTCTTCCTCCGGCCACGTCACCCCGTCCCACCCTCCGAGTTTACACCGGACGTACCACCCCATCAACCCGCGCGCGACCTCGACGTAGTTGTTCGCCGTGGAGTGCCGCACGGGCGCTCGGCCTCCGCCGACGCGCCTGGACGTGACGTCGCGGCGCAGGCGCTCGAGCTCGAGCTCGAACGCCTCGGGGGCCTCGCCGGGCCTGAGGGCGTAGGGGGGCAGGCGTTTGCGTTTGGACACGCGCACGGACGCGAGCGCGGGTCGGCGCGGGCGGCTATTATGGAGGCCGTCGGGTGACGACGACGCGGAGGGGGGGCGACCCGTGAGGGGGCGGGGGAGGCGATCGTCCGGGCCCGGGAGGGGGCCGCCGACCCACCCGTCCGAGGAGGCCGGATCGGACGGATCGGACGGATCGGAGGAGGAGGAGGAGGAGGCGGGGCCGTCGCCGGCGCGGGTCGAGGCGTCCGACGAGGCCTCCGAGGCCGCCTCGGAGGCTTTCGAGGCCGCCTCGGCCTCCTCGGCGAGGACGAGGCGCATCTCCTGCGCGAACCGCGCGGGGACGTCCATGGCGATGAGCTGCTCGGGGGACAGAGCCGCGACCTGCGCGACGGTCTCGAACCAGTTCTCGCGCAGCGTCCGGGCGATGCGCCGCGCGTCGCCCTCTCCGCGGCCGACGCGCGCGCACACGCGCGTCGCGAACGCGTCGAGCGTCTCGGGCGGGCGAGCGGAGACGTTCGAAGCGAGCGCGGAGGGTGGAGGCCCCTCGGACGAAGCCGCCGAGGGGTCCGCGTCGAGATCGTCCGAGACGCCGCTCGCGACGCCGCCGAGAGCGGGCCGCCGAGACGCAGGGCGAAGCCGCCGAGCGCGAGCGGAGGGCGCGCGCGCGCGCGCGCGAGCGAGCGCGGGAAGCGCGGGGAGAGGGGTGGCGCGCGCCATGGCGAGTACGCGCAGCGGCGGGGCGAGACCACAGGGCGTCGGGTGCCGGTTTGAAAGGAGATGAAGATCGAGATGAAGATGGCGCGCGCGCTTGCTGGCACTGGCTCCTGATGGATGCTGAGATGGGCTGCTAAGAGGTTTGGCGCGGCGGGCGGGGCGGAGCGGTACCGCGCGCGAGTACTCCTCCGAACCACACCCTCTCGATCGACGTGCGCTGGATTCGGGTGCTGTATTAAATCGTCGATCCTATCCTCCCGCGCTCTCTTTCGCGCGTCGTGCGCGCGCTTCGTGCGTGCGATAAAAGATGCATACCGCGAGGGACTCTCCGCCGGAGCCTCCTTCTTCTTCGGTCATTCTTCTTCTCCTTCTCTTCTTCTCTCCTCCGTCCGTCGTCTTCTACGCGGTGACGGTCTTCATCGCCTCCGTCCTCTGCTTGTAAATCTCCGTGTCGATGGAGTCCTTGACGAGCATCCTCCACACCTTGACGAGCTTGGTCTGGCCGTACCTCCTGATGCGCCCGATGGCCTGCGTCTCGGAGGCTTCGTACTCGTACTGCGAGTTGGTCAGCAGCGGGTGCACGAAGATGGCGTGGTTGGCGCTCGTCAGATTCGCCCCCGACGCGGACTCGTCGCGGCTGAGCAGCAGTAAAACCCGCGCGTCCTTCGGCCCGAGCTCCTCCTTCTGGAACTCGTCCAGCGCGCCCGTCTGCTGGTGCACGGAGCCCTTGAGCTTGAGCGACTTGATCCCCGCCTCGGCGAGGACGTCCGCCACCTGCTTCATCAGGTCCGGGAACTGCACGAAAACCAACACGCGCTCGTCGCGCGGGGTATCCCGGAGTCGCTGCACGAGGTGCGCCATCTTGCTCCCGTGCGCGCCCATCTCCAGCGCCTCGTCCGTCGGCCCACCGTCGCCGCTCGGGCGCGTCGCGGGGCCCTTGGCGCGCTTCGCGGGGGACTTGGGGGTCGTCATCGACCCCGGCGCCGCCGCCTCGGTGCCGAGGCTCGTCGCGTCGACGACGGAGGAGTGCCGCGCGGGGCACGCGCACCCGGCGACGCCGCACTCCTGGAGCTCCGCGTTTTGGCGCAGGCACTCGAGGCACCCGACGTGGCCGCACGTGGACAGGAGCCCGCTCCTGGACTTCGGGTGCGAGGAGGTCGCGGCGGGGCGCTTCTTCCCCCCGGGACCCTTCGCGGTCGTCGGGGCGCCGGCGCCGCCGCTCTTGGCGTCGCACGCCTGGCACGCCACCTCCTCGTGGGCGCCGAGCCGCTGCAGGTCGCGCACAGAGCGGAAAAAGCGGAGGGAGCGCATGCGCCCCGCGAGCTCGCGCGCGAGCATGCGCACCTCGCGCACCTCCTCTCGGATGTGCCACTTCTTATCGCTCAGCTCGCCCTCGAGCTTCTTCGCGCGCCCCGGCGTGCCCGCGGCCTTCTCCTTCGCCGCCGGCGTCGGCGCCGCGGAGCCGAGGACGCCCGGGGAGGGCGCCGCCGCCGCCTTCTTCCGCGGCGTGCCCTGCGGCGTCGCCGTCGGCGTCGCGAGCGCCTTCTTGGCGCCCTTGGCGCCCTTCTTCGTCGCGCCTCCTCCGGCGAGCGCGGCGGAGGCGGCGGCGAGGGCCTCGCGCTCGCGGCGCATCTGCGCGACGACGCCGCCGTCCTGGACCACCTTGAGCTTGCTCGGGTCGAGCTTCTTGACGTCGACGGCGCCGTCGTCGAGGACGATGGGGAGGGACTTCTTCGGGACGTACTCGGCGTCGCGCCAGCGGCACACCACCTGCGCCTTGTGCTGGCCCTTGATCTCCAACACCGTGCCCGTCCTCCACGCGTCGTCCAGGAACATGCTGATGACGCTTCCGACCGCGGGGACGACCTTGCGGGGCTTGTGTTGCTCCGCCTCGGCCCACGAGGCTTCGTCGAGCAGCGTCCTGGCGAGCGCCGACGCGTCGGGGTCGCCGACGCCCTCGTTCCTGACGATGGACTCCCACTTGATGAACGCGTTGTCCTCGCGGCGCTCCTCGTCGGACCACACCTCCACGCCGAGGCACTCCGCGGTGTCCTCGAACTCCTTGAAGAAGTAGCGGCAGTCGAGAATCTTCTCCCGGAGCATCCTCACGCACTCCTGGAACTGCGTCTCGCGGACGTCGATGATGTCCTGGCACGTGCGCATGGCGTGCCCGCGGTCGTCGTCGAGCTCAAACTTGGCGCAGCGCTTGATGAGAGCCTCCTCGGCGGTGGCGGAGCCCTGGAGGACGACGGCGAGGCGCTTGTCGCGGTCGCCCTTGTTCCCGCCGCGCTTCTGCTGCCTGGCCTTCATGTCCATCGCCTGGAGGTAGTGGTCCAGCTCGAGGTAGATGGCGCGCTCCGCGGGCCTCAGCGGCACCTCCACGGGAATCTCCTCGCTGCGAATCTCGTCAATCTCGGCGATGTTCTGCCTGACGAAGCGGTCGAGGAAACCCTGCGCGACGGCGTGGCGGTTCGCGTGCCAGTGCTGCGTCGCCTTCTCCTTGTAGAACTGGAACGTCTCCGCCTTGGTGATCTCCGCCTTCGTGAACCGGGGCTGCTCGTCCGATCCGAGGTTCGTGCCGAGCAGCGCCGCGGTGTCCTTGATCTCGGCGAAGGCGCCCACGGGCGGCGTCCCGGAGAGCACCCACCGCGACTCCGACTGGAGACCCAAGACGACGCAGCGGTCCGACTGCTTGAGGTACGTGAACTCGTCCACGACCACGCGGCGCCAGTGGAACGCCTCGAGCGGGCACGACGTCGCCTCGCCCCAGTCCGCGCGAACCTCGCGGGTGTCGAAGCCCCAGTGGTCCTTGTCGCCGGGCTCCTCGGTCTCGTCCTCCGCCCCGCCGCCGCCGGGCGTAGACACCACCTTGGCGCGCTTCTTCGACTTGGCCGCCCTCGCCCGCGCCGCCGCCTTGCGCCTGTCCTCCTCGTCGTCCGAGAACGCGTCGTCCGAGTCCGACACCTCCGCGGCATCGTACTCGGAGTCGTCCTCGTCGGCGTCCTCGTCGGAGTCGTCGACGTACTTCACCGCGAGGCTGGCGCGCCTGCGCGGGGTGTCGCGGGCGCGCGGCGACGTCGCCGGGGACGCCTCGAACGCCGCCGCCGGCTTCTTCGGCGTCGCCGGCTTCTTCGTCGGGGTCTGGCGCTTGGGCGGCGCGGGGGACGCCTTGGGCTTCGTGCGCTTGAACGCGCCGGGGGACTTCGCCGCGGGGGACTTGGCCTTCTTGGTGGGCGTCGCCGCCGGCTGCTTCGCGTCCGCCTTCCCCTCGAGCGCGGCGACGACGTGCTTGAATCCTTCCTTGCCGCCGGCGACGTTGGCGGTGGCTTGGACGAGCTTGGCGCCCTTGAGGCGCTTCGGCGCGGTGACGTTGACGTCGATCCTCGCGCCCGAGCCCTTGCGCACGCGCTCGGAGGCCGCCGCGGCGCCGCCGGGGCCGGTGAGCGTCTCCACCTGCGTCTCGAGCGCGCCGAGCGCGTCGCGGTACGAGTTGGCGAAGTGCCTTCCCGCGCCCGTGGCTTTGCAGTGGGGGAGGCTCGGCACGCCGGCGAGGCGGGCGAGTCGCTCGAAGTACAGCGGCGAGCGCAGGACGGAGGTGGCGCAGATGACGACGTCCGCCTCCTGAACCTCCGCGACGGTGAGGTGGGTGATGTCCGCGACCGTGCGGATGACCACCGTCTTCAAGGCGCCCTTCTTGCTGAACTTCTCCACCTCGCGCGGCCACTGGCGCAGGAGCTGCGAGGGCGCCAGAACCAGCGTCGCCTTGGTCGGGATGGCGCGCGTCGCGGGGGCCTTCCCGGCCGCCGACGCCTTCTCGTACGCCTTGGTCGGCCACTGGATCTCGTTCGCCATGATGGCGCCGATCGTGATGGCGGTCTTGCCGTACCCGACCTGGTCGGCGATGATCCCGCCGCGGACGAGGCGCCGCACCCTGGCGCGGCCGTCCATGCGCAGACCGAGCGTCGGGAGCACCGCCTCGGCCACCTCCTCCTCCACGAACGGCTCCTGGGTCTCGCGCTCGCGCTCGAGCATCCAGTGCAGCGAGCGGAGCTGCTCGGGCCTGAGCGGGACCTTCTCGACGTTCCAACCGGGGGGTTGCTTCGCGTACGGGTCGGCGCGGTTGGACTTGAGCGCGAAGGGCTCGAGCGGCGCCGCGGTGTCCATCTCGAGGTGCCTGACCACCTGCCACTCCATCTCGGGGGTCGACTTCTTCTCGTCGTAGAGCCTGGCGGCGGAGCGCTCCCTGGCGACGCCGCCGGTGACGTTGGCCAGCGCCCTGTGCACGAGCGTCGCCGGGTTGACGGCGATGACGAGGTCGCCGACGGCGTCGTCGACGGCGCCCTTGCCCTTCTTGCTCGGGCTCGTCACCTTCGCCGACTGCTTCCTCCACTGCACGACGAAGGGCGCGGGGCGGCGCTTGAGGGACTGCTCGAACGTCGCCGCCTCTCTCGGGTCCTCCCTCGCCTCGAGCTTCTTCTCCCCCGCGCGGCGCACCCACTCGAGCTTGGGCGGCTGCGGCGCACACCGCGGGCACGCGGTGTCGCACAGGTGCTTCGCCGCGCTCGAGTCGCCGTTGTCGAGGGGCGAAAACCGCTGCACGCCCTCGGGGAGGTCGAGCCTCGAGGTGAACCACGCGAGCCTCGAGAACGTGGAGTGGCTCCGGTCGTTGCGCAGGGTGACGAAGTCTCCCTCGGGCCACGCCTCCGCGTCGGCGGCGGGGAGGGGCACGCGCGCCTTCATGATGGCCACCGCGTTCGCGCACCCCCCGGACTTGGCGCCGAGGCTCGCGATGTTCTTGGGCACCGCGAGCGTCGCCACCGGGCGGCGCTCGTCGAGGCGCACGCCGTCCATCTTCATCCACTGTCCGTCCGTCTGGCACGCGTACGTGACTCCGTCGGCGTTGGAATCCTTGGGCCTGAACCTGGGCTCGACGCGCGCGGTGTGCAGGCGGTGCTCGCCGTACTGCAACCTGCGCTTGTTGTCTGCGAAGACAAAGTAATCGTCCGCGCCCTTGGAGTTGCGCACCGGGTCGAGGAAGAAGTACATCTCCGCGGACTTGTTCAGCTTCCCCTTGTCCCCGACGCGCTTGTGCAGCGACGCCTGCGCGGCGCCGCACTTCTCGAAGAGCTTGTACGTGCCCTCGATGTTGGCGTCGAGGAAGGCGTCCTCCGACCCCTTGGAGCCGCCGTACGACACCTTGTACTCGCTGAATCGCGTCTTCGTCCACGAGCACATATCCTTGGGTCGCGCCTCGATCGCCTCCGTCGGCACGGTCATCCCGAGGTTCTCCTGCCAGCTCTCCACGAGCTCGCCCTGGCCCTTGATCACGACGTCGAAGCTGTGCTTCACCGGGACGAGGATGGACCAGTCCCCCTCGAGGAGATGCTTGGCGCCCGGGTTGACGCGCATGCGCGCGACGGGGAAAGAAAACACCTCGTGCGGCGCCGTCTCCGACTCTGGCGCGGGGTGCACGATCACGCGCCACTCCGGCTGCGCCTCGACGCTCCCGAGCCTGAGCTCAAGGACGACCTCGTCCGCCCCGGGAGAGGCGTAGCGCGCGATCCACACGTCCGCGCGGCGGACGTCGCGAAACAAAAACTCAGCCTTCTCCACCGCCGCCAGAGCCTTCTCCCACTGCGCCCACGTCTCCTCCCTCGACCCATCCTCGACCGAGTCCGATCCGAAGAGGTCGCGCTTCCCGGCCAACGCGCGGCCCTGCTTGAGCGCCCTCGCGACGTCGATGCCGTCGAGCTTGACGCGCATCGGCAGCGCCTTCTTGAGCGTGTCGGCGAAGTCGTTGGGTTCCTTGCGCGGGGTGGCGTCGGGGGCGTAGTTGTGCTCCGGGCGGCCGCAGCACTTGACGCACGCGGTGTGCCCGCAGTCGACGCACCGCTGGATGTTCGCCGCGATGCCCGTCTGCGCCTCGCACACGCACATCCGCGCCGCCGCGTTGGCGTCGCCGAGGAGCTTCTGGTGCGACTTGCGGTCGTCCGCGGGGACGACGCTGCACAGGTGCAGGCCGCCGTCGGCGAGGTCAGCGACGCCCGCCACCCGGGACTCGGCGGCGACGGCGTACGCCGCGCCGCCGACCGTCAAGCCGGCGGCGGGCTTACCGACGCTGCCGACGGTTCGCTCGCGCTTGGCGTTCTCGGCGGCGACGCCCTTCTCGACCACCTTGGAGTAGGCGACGATCTGGTCCTTCATGAGCATGAGCGCGGAGAGCATGCACGCGCCGACGACGGTGGTGGTCATGGCGTTGCCCGCGAGGTCGCTCATCTGGTTCTCCGTCTCGCGCGTGAGCAGGAGGTCGTCCACGGGGATCCCCTGGAGGCTCAGCGCCTCGATGCCGACGAGCGGGCCGCCGCGGTTGGTCACGAACGGCACCATGGACGGGGTGAGGCAGGGGCAGATCCCCGCGGCGCCGGATCCGGTGGTCCTGTCGACGTTCTGGGAGAGGTTCCACACGAGCGTCTTGTGCGTGCTGTCCGTGTCCGCCTGCGCCAGCCGGAGGTAGTCGATGTCCATCAGATCCAAGACGCGGTCCGTCTGCGCCTTCCCCCAGTCGTTCCACGCGTAGTCCGGCATCGAGCACCCACCCTCCCAGTTCGTGAACGGCCGCCTCGTGCCGAGGCCTTCCTCGAGCCGCGCGCGCTGGTGCCGGCTCTCGCACCGCGCCCAGTCCGTGCCGGCGCGCGTGTTGTCCTCGCCGGGCAGCGCGAGCATCTGCCGCCCCTTGTGCACCCTCGGGTCGTCCGAGTCGAACAGGAACGCCTCAAGCGTCGCGGAGGCGGGGCGCTCGAGCGCCTTGACGCGCCTCTTCCACTCGTCGCACAGGGTGCCGGCGGTGTACTGTCGCGATTTCTTATCGACGGCGCCGGACATCTCCTTGACGCGCGCCTGGTACGCGTCGCACCCGGGGAAGAGCGGTCTCGGCGCCTTCTCGCCCTTCACCGCCGCGAGCTTACCGGACTTCTCGTCCCACCCGAGCCCCTGGGCTTTCGCCCACTCCTTCGAGACGCCCACCTCCTTCTTCCCCTTCTGCCTCTGCCACGCCTTGGCGTCGAGCATCAGGGCGTGCACCCTGGCGCGATACTTCTCGCACCCGGGGAACGCGGGCTCGGGGCCCTTCTCCCCCTTCGCGGGCTCGACCCACGCGGCGAAGAGGTACACGCGCGTGCGCGTGTGCGGGATGTAGTACCGCTTCGTGTCCACGCGCATGTAGTGCGCGGCGTACCCGCGGGACTGGAAGTCCTCCGCGATCTCTTCCCAGGGCGCGCCGCAGACGTTCTCGAGGATGACGACGGGGGGGTGCTTCTTCTCCACCCACGTCATCATCCCGCGAAACGTCTGACCGGACTCGCCCTGCTCCTGAATCTTCTTCTGCTCGTTGTTCAGGTTGGAGTAGTCCACGCAGCTCGTGCCCGCGACGAGGATGTCGCAGTGCCCGGGGACGTCCACGAGGGCGCCGTACGCCGTCGTGGCCTGGTCCTCGTCGAGCTCGCGGATGTCGCGGAAGAGGATGGGCGGAGCGAAGTTGCGCTCGATGTACGCCTGCTTGAACGGCTCGATCTCGCACGAGAACACGTGGTCCACGCTGAGCTTCGCGCCGTACGTCGCCTCCGTCGCCGCACCGATCTTGTCGAGCGCCAGGAGGGGGGACTCCGTGCCGGAGCACATCGTCGCCACGCGAAGCGGGCGGCCGAGCGCTTTGATGAAATCTTTGAGCTCGGGAATCTTCTTGACCATGTCGGTGAACATGCCCTGGACGTCGCGGATCGCGGGGAGGTTCTCCGCGAGCTGACACTTGCTCTGCGTGTCCTGCGTGTCGCCCTGCGTGTCCTTACCGGAACCGCCGCCCGTTTTCCTACGGAGGAATGGAGAGAGAGGGAGAGAGAGGGAGGGAGGGGAGGCGGGGGCGTCAGCGACCGCCCGAGGGGCAGACGGCGGGATTCGCGGAAAAAAAAAAAGCGACCGATCGGATACGCCAAGGGTCGGGTCGAGCGAGAGGGGGCGGAAAGATCGCGCCGTGGTGATCGCGGGAGGTCTCCCCGACCCGCCGAGGCCGCCGCGGCGCGAGCCGAGGGGCGGGCGGGTCGAGATCGTGCGATATCGGTGGGGTATCGGGGATATGGGATCGCGTCGCGGGGATTCGCACCTGGGCGTGCCGACGCCGCTGCGCGAGCGCGGCGGGCGCTTGGGCTTGGGCGAGGCCTCGAAGTCGTCGTCGTCGTCGGCGAATGGGTCCTGCTCCTCCATCGCGACGTCGAAGTCGTCGTCCTTGGCGGGGGCGCGGCCGCGCTTGGACTTGGCCTCGCCGTGCGCGTCGGTGTCGAGCTCGTACTTGCCCTGCTCCGCGAGGAGCGCGATGGCGGCCGTCTTGGCGCCTCGCCCGGGGGTGAGGCGCTTCGTGGGGGACCGCGCGTCGCCGTCGGAATCCGCCGGCTCGGGCGATTTGACGGTGATCCTCCCGCGCGACCTCTGCGACGGCGTCGGAGAGCTCAGCGGGGAGTCGAGCTTGCCCTTGCCGATGATCGGCGCGGGTTTACCCGCGACTTTTTTCGCGGGGCTCTTGGGCGTCTTCTTGGCGGTCGTCGCGACCATCTCGAGGGCGGGAACGCGCGGCGCGCCCGACAATTAAGATGCGCGCGAAAACGCGAGAGGCGGATCGAGGGGACGATTCCTCGACGAACGCAGAGCCGCTCGAGGGGCGGGTCCGCGGCGACGCGCGACGCCGGCGACTCGGGCGCTCGTACCTACTGCGGCGCTCGCCTTCGAGCGCGATGTGTGCTTTTGACCGCTCGGCGCGCGTGCGTCGCGCCCGATAGGTCTGGCCTCCCCGGCGCATTGTCCTCCCTTCAGATCTGTCGGCTTTGCCGAAACGAATCGCGCGCGATTTCGGCCTCCGTTCGTTCCCCTCTGAAGCTCCACCGAAACCTTCCAGACTGTTTACTCATACAGTAATGATCGAAACGAAAGAGGGCAACGGATCGATTTCACGCGAGTCAATTTTCGCACTGACAGATCGCGCGGCAGCGCCTCGCGCGTTTTCGCGGCGCGCCGCTTCGAGCATCGATTCGCCGCGGTGAAGTGAAAAACTCGGCGCGGGCGGGCGGGTCCTCGTCGTTCGTTTGGCGTCACGTCTGGATTTCCACTCGCCCGCCGCGCTCGTCGCTGCGCTGGTCCTTCACTCTCCTCCGCGCGCGGCGCGGGCCCGGTGCGGCGCGTCGGTCTCGGCCCGAGGGCTCGTCCTCGGGGGCGATGTCGAGGGAGGACGCGGGGGGCCTGTCCCTCCTGGGCGGGTACGGCACTGGATCGGACGAGGACGAGCGGGACGGGCCCGCCTCCCCGCCCGCCGACGTCGTCGGGGCGGCGCGCGCGGATCCCGCCTCGCGTTCGCCGCCCGCCCCGCGCGAGGGCGGGCCCGGGGGCGACGGGGTCGCGCCCGCTTCCCCCCGCGAGCCCCCCTCGACCTCGAACCGCGCCCCCGACGCCGCCCCCGCGCCGGGCCCCGCGCGTCCGGGTGCGGCGGAGCGCGAGGCCATGATCGCGGCGGCGTACGGCGCGCCCCCCCCGATCCCGAATCCCTCGCCGCCCCGGGGCGACGACCCCTCCGCCGCGTCGCCCCCCGCCGCGGGTCCCTCGCGCCCCGCCGCCGCGGACGCGCGCGCGGCGATGATCGCCGACGCGTACGGCGCCGACCCGAGCGTCGGCGCGAAGCGTCCCGCGCCCGGGTCCCCGGCCGAGACGGCGCGCGACACCGACGCCACCACCGACGCCGCGACCGGGGATGATCCGGCCGCACCCCCGGGCCCCGCCCCCGCCCCCCCCCGGACCCGCGTCGCTCGGAGCGCCCCCGCGGCGTACCTCGCGACGGTATCGATTCCCCCGCGGCCTCGCGGCGAGTGCACGCTCGTCACCTCGAGCGGGGACTCGCTGCAGTCCAAGGTGGAGCGTTGGCTCGAGCTCAAGCGCGGCGGCGTCGAGATCAACGACCAGCTTCGCCGGAGCCGCGGGTTCCGCAACCCCGACTTCCTCGCCGGCGCGACGACGCACTTTGGCGTGGACGAGCGCGGGACGATGTTCGCCCCCGACGTCTTCGACCCGAGCGCGCTTCGCGGGGAGGACTTTTACGACCACCTCGCGCAGGCACAGAAGCGCGAGGCGGAGCGCCGGGAGAGGGAGCGGAGGGAGAGGGGGATTAAGGACCGAAGGGTCGCGTTCGAGCCGGAGCGGGGCGGGGCGCCCGGCGGGGGCGCGCGCCGAGCGGCGGCGTCGCGGTCGACGATCGAAGCCGCGATCGAGGAAGCGAAGCGAAGGGCCGCATTCAGGGGAAGGTGATGGGGTCGAGAGGGGTCGAGAAACCTCGGAGGGGTTTGAAACCGAGAATTCGCCAAACGCGATGAAACGGACTTACTCACGCGCTCGCGGGGGCGGTCGTCCTCGGCGCCGTCAGTGCCAGGGTCGATCCATCTCCCCCTCGTCGTCCCACCTCCCGTCGCCCCCGTCATCGGTCGCCTCCCGCCCTTCCTCTCCCTCCCCTCCCTCCTCCTCCTCTCTTTCCTCATCGCCTCCTCCGGGACCTTCTTCGGGCGACTCCCGAAGAAGGTCCTCGACGGTGGCTTCGAGTCGGAACAGACTCCGCGTCGCCCTCGTCATCGGCGGCGAGGGCCTCGGCGGCATCGGCACGGCGTCGACCACGCGCCACCCGCGGAGGTACGCGCCCGAGTGAGGCTCCCCGTCCCCCGGACGCCAGGCATGCGCGCCGCGCGGGTCCGGCGCGACCGCGTGCTTCGCCTCGTCGGCGGCCCACGCCTCGAACGACGGCCACGTCGCGTGTCGGAGACGAGGGGGAGACGCGGCGGCGTCTTCTTTTTCCTTCTTCTCCGCCGCGAGCGCGGCGTCCGGCGGCGCGCGCTCGAACGTCACCACGCCCAGCACCGTCGCCGCGCCCGCGGGGACGACGTCCCGCAGCTCCGATCGGGGTGCGTCGCTCGCGGGCGTCGCGAGGAGGACGATCGGGCGCCCGAGTAAGGCGCGCGGGAGGTCGTAGCGCCGGGTCTCGATCGTCTTCTCGCCGCGAATCATCGCCGACGCGAACGGCTCGCGGGTCTCCAGACCGAACAAAACGGACGGGTCGGCGAACGCGTCGTCGTCTTTTTCGTCGGCGGCGGCGGGAGGGTTCTTCGGAGCCCTCGCCGACCTCGGTTCGGGACCCGTCGCGTCGTCCGACAACGCCTCTGCCTTGTCGTCATCGTCCGCGGTCGTCGTAAAGGCGCTGCCCTTCGTCGCGACGCCGAGTTCGATCTCGCGTCTCACGACGTCGAGGAGAGGCCTGGCGTGAAACTTGGCGGCGACGCCGTCCCCCAGGTCCAGCGCGAGCTCCGGGTTCATCGCCTTCTCGAGCCCCTCCTCCCGCCACGGCAGCGTCGGGTGCCTCGCGCGTAACGCCCGTAACGCCTCCGTGTCCCCCTCCATCGCGCCCTCCATCAGGGCCACCTCCGCGTGCTCCCACCCGTCGGGTTTCGGGCGGCCGGGTTTGGGCATGGGCACCTCCACCGCGGGCACGGCGAAGCCGCGCCACGCGAGCGGGCGGGCGAGCGCGACGGTGGCGATGACGCGGCCGGCGACGACGCCCGAGCCCGCGACGCGGTGGCCCATCGCGCGGAGTTCGCGAAGCGCGGACTCGTACGCCTCGGGCGTGGCGCACCGCCAGCACGCGTGGTCGACGACGACGCGCGCGGGGTCGAGCTCGCGCTCGAGGCCTCGCGCGAGCGCGAGCGCGCGCCACCGCTCGAGGAACGCGCGGAGGGATCGTTCCCACGCGAGGCGCTTCACGACGCGCGACGCGATCGCGTCGGCGACCGCGGGGGCGCCGCCCGAGGCGGGGTCCGCGGGGACGACGTGGAGGTCGTCGCCGAGCTCGAGCGCCGCGAGCTGCGAGGGGAGGAGCGACGGGGGGAAGAAGTGTCGGCGCTCCTCCGCGCGGCGCTCGAGCCGCGACGCGAGCGCTCGAGCCGAGACGTCCAGCAGGACGAACGCGACGTCCTCCCAGCCCGCCTCGCGCGCCCTGAGCGCGAGGGCGTCGCGGAACCGCCGGCGCAGAGCCGAGCACGCGAGGACGCCGAGCGCGGCCGCGCTCGCGCCCGCGCGCTCGCCGAGCGCGGCCGCGATGCGATCCAGCCAAAGCGCGCGGTCCTCGTCGCTCAGAGCCTCCCCGCGCGACATCTTCGCGACGTTCTCGCGCGGATGGCACTCGTCCGCGTCCAAGAACGTGCAGCCCCCGCGAGCGGCCGCCGCGGGGTCCGAGCTCAGCGCGAGCTGAAGCGCCGCGCCGACGGTGCTCTTCCCGGAACCGGCGGGGCCCATGAGCACGAACAGACGCCGCGCGTCATCGGCCCCGTCCGCCCCCGCCATCGCGACGAGAGGCGACGCGCGCCCAGGAGTGTCTCTGGCTGGTACCCTCGGCGGGAAGGACGCTCGACGAGTTTTTAGCAGCAGCAAGATTCTCATTCGCGTGCACATATGATGCAACCGTCTAAAACGTTAGCTACCGACTCATCGCGGCGGCGCGGCGCCCTCCTCCGGCCTCTCCGCCTCGCTCTCGTCCGAGGACGCGAGGAGCGCGGCGGCACCCTCCAGCTTGGCCCGCGTTCCACTCGCCCCCTCCCCGCGCGCCGCCCTTCCCGGGACCCGCCTCCCCGGGACCCCTCCTCGCGCGCCGCTCCCGCCCCGGCCCCGGCCCCGCCCCTCCGACAGCGCCCCGATCCACCACTCCGTCATCGCCGGCACCGCCGACTTCAGCGCCGACTCCGCGTGCTCCGCCTCCGCCTCCACCGCGTCGACGATCCACCGAAGCGCCTCCTCCGCGGCATCCCCCGAGGACGAGGACCCCTCCGCGCCGGAGCCGCCGCTCGAGGTCCCTCCCCGCGCCAGAGCCGCCGCGACGGCGTCCGCGCGCGTCTCCGTCTCGGCGACGAGCGCGGCGAACGACGCCGGGTCCGCCGCCCGCCCCGAAGTCGCGGTCGCTCGTCGCGGGTTCGGGACCGCGGAGGGGTCCCCCTCGTCCTCGTCATCCGCGCCGAGCAGGTCCGCCACCTCGTCCGGTTCGAAATCCACGAGCGCGGCGATGCCCGCCTCCGTCGGGCCCGCGCGCCTGCGCGACTCCCGCGCGGCGGCGCCGACGGTGTGCCCGACGGCGGCGGAGAGACGAAGCAGCCGCGTCGCGAGCGAACGCATGGCGAGCAGCATGCCGTCGGACGCGCGTCGCGCGAGCGCGAGCGACGCCTTGGACTCGTCCGCCTTCTCCTCCTCCTTCTCGCGACGGCTTCGCTCCTCCGCCACCGCCGCGTCCTTCTCCGCGCGGAGGTTTTCCACGCGCGCGTCGAATTGCGCGGCTCTCTGTTCCAGGCGTTTGAGCTCGCGCTTGAGCCGCGCCGCCGCCTCCTCGCCGCGCGCGCGTTCCTCCGCCTCCGCGCGCTCGGCGGCCAGGCGCACCTTCCCCTCGTGTTCCTCGCGCGCGGTCGCGAGCGCCTTTTGCGTCGCGGCGTGCGTCTCGCGCAGCCTCTTGAGCTCCGCGGCGTCGTCCAGGTTCGCGGGCGCCCTCGTCTCGTCGAGCTCCTTCGCGAGCGCTTCGAACTCGTCCGCCTTCTTCTTGAGCTCGAGGGCGTAGCGGTCCTTGCGCTCCGCGGCGGATTTGTGCGCCTTGGCCTTCGCCTCCGAATCCGCGAGCCGCGCGGCGAGCTCTTCCGCGCGTTGGCGCTCGAGCCGCAGCTTCCCCGCGCTGCTCTCCGCGTCCGCGATCGAGCGCCGGAGCCTCTGCGTCTCGAGCCGAGACTTTCTGAGCTTCTCCTCCGCCTCCGCGAGCGCGTCGCGAACCTTCGCCGCCGCGTCGGGGGACGCCTCCGCCTCCGCCGCGCGCGTCTCCGCCGCGGCCGCGGCGCGCTTCAGCGCGTCCACGCGGCCGGCGAGGTGCTTCGCGCGCGTCGCCTGGCGCTCGCACTCGGCGATGGCGTCGAGCGCGCGCGTCTCGGACGCCGCGAGCTTCGACTCCAACTCGGAAACCTTCGCGGTGGAAACCTCGGCGCGCTCCTCCTCGGCGACGCGCGACGCCAACAGCTTCGCGAGGAGCGCCGCCGCGGCGGCGGAGGAAGACGAAGAGGGCGAAGGCGGAGGAAGACCCTCGGAAAGACCCGGCGTCCTTTTTTGAGCCGCGAACGCGCCGGCCTCGATCTCGGCGACCGCGCGGGGGACGCGACCCGCGGGTTCGGGCGGGGCGTCCGCCTCCGACGAAATGTCGGAGGTTTCGGACCCGCTCGAGCCCTCCGCGCCGGATGATCGCCGCCGCCGCTTCTTCGGCGAGGATGCCTCCTCCTCCTCCGCCGCCTCCGCCTTATCCGCCTTCTCGGCTCTCTCCCTCTCGCGTCGCGCGCGCCGCTCAGCCTCGCCGAGCCTGCGCTCCGCGTCCGCCGCCTTCGCCTCGAGCGTCTGGACCAATTTTTTGTACCGGGCCTCGCGCTCGACGTGCGCCCACCGCGCCTTCTCCGAGGCTCGCGCCTCGGCGCCGAACGCGGCGACGCGCGTCGCCGTCGCCGCCGCGTCCGCCGCCACCTTCTCGATCTCGCCCGCGAGAGCCTCCGCCGACGCCGCGCCGATCTTCGCCGCGCGCGACGCGCCCTTCTCCGCCGCCCCGAGCGCCGCCGCGGTCGTCGCCGCCGCGCGCTCGAGCCGAAGCTCCGCCGCCCGCAGCCGCGCCGCCAACGCTGCCGCGCGCGAGCCCTCGGAGACGACGCCTTCGGCGGAGCCCTCGTCTCCCCCGCTCGTCTCCCCCGCCCCGCGTCTCCCCCGCGCGTCGCGCGCCGCCTCCGCCTCCTCGGCGTGGACGCGGAGCGCCTCGAGGTACGCGGCTCGGTCGGCGGGGGTGCTGTTCTTCATGCTCCGGATCGCCGCGCGGAGCGAAGAGATGACCCTCGCGTGCTCGGCGTCGCGCGTCTTGAGCTCGTCGCGGAGGCGCCCAGACTCCGACTCCGCCGCCGCGACGCGCGCCTCGAGCGCCTCCGCCTCCGCCGCGCGAACCGCCGCCGCCGTCGCCAGCCCCGCGCCGGTGGACGAGAACACGCCCGCCGCCGCCCGGTCTCTTCTTGAGGAGTCTTCTTTGACGCCCCCGCCCGCCTTCTCCTTCTCCTTCTCCTTCTCCGTTTCCTTTTCCTCCTCGAGCGAACGCACGAGCCCCCGCAGCGTCCCCGCCTCGGCGGCGGCGTCGGCGGCGAGCTCCATCGCGCGCGCGAGCTCGGCGCGGAGCGACGCGCACCGCTCCTTCCACTTCTCCACCTTCTCCCCCAGCTCCGCCTCGCGTCGTTCGCTCGCCGTTTCCCTCGCTCGGAGCGCCTCGAGCGCCTCCGCGTTCCGCTTCTCGTCGTCGGAGGGTTCGGTCATCGCCCCCGCGTCGGCGACGAGCGGCGCCGAATCCGTCGCCGCCTCGCGCGTCTCGAACGGCGTCACGCCGTCGCCGGCGAACAACCCGCCGTGAGCGCCGCCGTCCCTCGTTCCGACGCCGACGTCCTCGCCGCGCGTGCCTCGCCTGGGCCCGTACCCCGGGCTCGTGGCGGCGTCCGCGGGCGGGCGCGCCGGGTCGTCCGGGCCGTCGGGGCCGACGCGCTTCGAATCCACGCGCGCGACGGCGTCGACGGCGGCGTCCGCCGAAGGCGCCGCGAGGCCGTCCACGTCCGTCGCGACGTCCGACGCCGCGACGCGAGCCATCGGCGCGTTCGGCAGGCCGTCGATCCCGTCGAACGCGCTCACGGCGACGACGCGCGCGTGCGGCACCGCGGGCGCGACGACGGAGGGGACGACCGTGTGCACCAACGGCGCGGAGGGCATCGCGCGCATCGCCGCCGTCGCCGCCGCGGAGACGAGCTCGGCGGAGCTGAGCCGCGCGGATTCCTCCGCCACCAACGCGCCCAGGGCCGACGCGATCGCCGCCGTCTCCGTCCTGAGCGCGTTCGCCGCGCGCGCGAACTCGGGGCTCGAGTCCGATTTCGCGCGGTCGGAGATGAACTCGGCGGCGCGCTCGAGCCCCTCGACGTTGCGGCGAAGCAAATCGCCGAGGCGGTGCGCGTCCACCAGCGTCCCGAGCGCGGGGTGCGACGCGCCGGCTTGCGTGGCGGCGTCCGAGGAAGAAGCCGCGCGCTCCGCGACGGGCGGCGGGTCGGGGTACCGCGAGAGCGAGTGGCGCAGGCCGCGGACGCGCTCGCGGAGCGCGTCGCGCTCGATCGCGAGCTCGCCCTTATCGCGCCCGAGCGCCGAGACGCGCGCCGTGAGCTCGCGAACGACGGCGCGCTGCGACGCCTCCGCCTCCTCGCGCGCCGCCTTCTCGTCGCCGCGCGCGCGCGCCGAGCGCTTCGACTCGCTCAGGTCGCGCTTAGCCTTGGAAAGCGCGTTCCGGGTCTCCACGAGCGCCGCCGCGAGCTGCGCCACGGCCGCGCGAGCCGAACCGGGCGCGGGCGGCGGCGAGTCGTCCCTGAGAGCGGCGCCCGTCAGCGCCGCCGCCGCCGCGACGACGGCGGCGTTGACGTCGTCGCGAAGCGCGCTCGCGCCGGCCGGATCGCGGGATCCGCCGCCGGACCTGGACCTCCCGCCGCCGCGGAGCGCGGCGAGCTCGTCGCGGAGGGCGTCCATCTCGTCCGCGGTCGGCGCGTGCGCGCGCGCCGCGCGGAGCTCCGCGTCGAGGCGCTCCACCTCGGCGAGCGCGCGGAGACGCTCGACGCGGAGCCGCGCGTTCTCCGACTCGAGCGCGTCGTCGTCGTCGTCGAGGACGCCGGGGCCTTCTCGCGTCTCGGGGTCGACCGGGTCTTCTCCCACGGGTTTCGGGTCTCCGTCTCGAGCGCCGCGGGCCTCCGACGGTCGTTCGCCCTCCCGCTCGACCATCGCGCCTCGGCGCAGGGCCGCCTTGGCGGCGAGCGCGGCGACGCTCAGCGTCTCCGCTCCGTCCTCCGCGGCGGTTTCCTTCGCGGCGCGGGAGACCCTCCCGGGGGACGCCCTCGGCGGCGGCGGCGGCGGCGCCTTCTCCGCGGGGGAGCCGAACGCCCCGGACCCGCCGCCGCCCTTTTCTTTCTTCGCCGCCTCGAGCGCGGCTTTGAGCTCGGCGACGCGCTTATCGCGCCTGGCGAGGATGGTCTGGAACTCCTCCTCGGCGCGTCGCGCCACCTTGAGTCGCCGGAGCGCGTCCGCCTCCGCGAGCTTCGCCTCGACGAGGCGGCGTCCGAGCGCGCCCTTCGAGGGCGACGCCGGCGGCGCCTTTTCCGCCGCGCCCGCGCCCCGACCCGGGCGTAGCGGCGAGCCCTGCGGGGTGTTCGCGGCGGATCCGGCCCCGAACGCGCGGCGGAGGTCTTCGATGACGCCGGCTTTGAGCGCGACGTCCTCCCGGAGCTCCGCCGCCTCGCGCTCGGCGGCGTCGGCCCTCGCCTCGAGCGCGTCGCGCGACGCCGCGTGCGCGTCTCGGAGCGTCTCGGAGCGCGTGAGCGTCTCGGCCGCCTCGGCGGCGCTTCTCTGCGCCCCGAGCTGCGCCTCCCGGACGGACGCGTTGAGCGCGGCGCGCTCCGCCTCGAGTTCGCTCCTGAGCGTCGCCGTTTTCGCCGCGAGTTCGTCCGCGGCGCGCGCTTCGGTTCGCGCCACCTCCCGGCGCGCCTCCTCCCTCGCCGTCTCCGCGGCGGCGACGGCGGCTTCCCTCGCCCCGGCGAGGTCCGCGGCTTCCAGCTCGAGCGCCGCCAACTCGGCGCGAAGGCGCATCGTCTCCTCGCGCGCCGCGTGCGCCTCCCGAGCGCGCGCCGCGAGCTGCACGCGGAGCGGCGCTTCGTGCGTTTCGACCCGGGCTCGATCGGACTCGGGCGCGACGCGCACGCGCGCGGACGCGTCCTCGACGCGGCGCTCGGCGGCGTCGAGCGCGGACCGCAGCTCGGCGGCGTGCGCGGCGGCGGCGTCCGCGCGCCGCCGGTTCGCGGCGAGCGACGCGAGGAGGCTTCGCTCGGTGAGCTTCGCCGCGCACAGCTCCCGCGTCACCCCGACGAGCCGCCGCGCGTCCGAGTCGGAGTCCTCCGCGGCACCGCCTTGCTCTTTGCTCTTCTTCGGATTCGGATCCCCTCGGACGAGCTTCGCCATCACCTCGGATTCGAAGTACCGCTTGAGGTCTCGCACGGCGTCTCCTCCGTCGGGGGACCCCTCGAGCTCCTCCGCGGCGGCGGCGGCGGCCTGCTTGGCGGCGGCGGCGTCCGCCTCCGCCACCCGCGCGCGTCGCGTCGCGGCGTCCGCGCGCGCCGTCTCCGCCTCGGCGAATCGCCGCGCCGCCTCCGCCTCCGCCTCGGCGGCGACGGCGTCCCCCGTCGCGGCGGCGAGCGACGCCTCGAGGCGCTCCGCGCGCTTCCTCGCGAGCTGATGGCGCTCCTCCGCGCACGAGTCCGCGACGACGCCGCGCCTCGCGAGGCGCTCCTCCGCGGACACCGCGGCGGCGCTCGCCTCCTCCCATGCGGCGGTGCGCGCGTCGAGCGCCGCCTCGGCGGCGGCGGCGCGGCGGAGCGCCGCCGCCTCCCCCGCCGCCGCGCACCGCGCCTCCGTCGTCGCGCGACCGACCTCGCGCTCAGCCTCGAGGACGAGCTGACGAAGACGGTGAATCACCGCGGCGGCCCACCGCGCCTCGTCCTCCCTCTCGCGCGTCACCGCCGCGAGCGCCGCGCGGTTCGGCGCGCCGAGTCGCGACTGCCCGCCGCCGAAGCCGCCGCCGCCGCCGCCGCGCGCGAACGCGCGCGCGCCGCCGCCGACGTTTTCCTTCCCCGCGGAAGACGACCCGCCCGCGCGCCGCCGCGCCGACTCCACCACCTCGGCCAATCCCCGCTCGATGCGCGCCCTCACGCCCGCCGCGTCCCGCGCCGCCGCGAGGAGGAGGTCCTCGGAGGCGTTCGCGTTCGCGACGAGCGGCGTCAGAGGACCGGTCATTTTTTGCATCCGTCTCTCCTCGCGCGTCGTCGACGCGGATCCGGATCCGTCGTCGAGCGGGGCCCCCCCGAGGACCACGGCGGCGCGCCTGGCGTCTGCGGCGACGGCGTCGACGCGTTCTTTGGCCGCGGCTCTCTCCGCCGCCATCTGTTCGAGGTGGCGCGCGTGCTGCGCCTCGAGCGCCTTCCGCGTGGACTGTTCGCGCGCCTCCGCGGCGCGCCTGGCCTCGGCGGCGGCGTCGCACCTCCGCGCGAGCGTCGCGAGGTCCTCCTCCCGCGCCGCCGTCTCGGCTCGCGCGTCGGCGGCGTCGGCGCGATAGCGCTCCTCCCTCGCGCGCAGTTCGCTCAGCCGCGCCTCCGCGCGCGCCGTCGCCCCGAGCGCCGCGGCGAGGTTCGATTCCGCCCTCGCCGCGCGGTCTCTGCACGCGGAGGCCTCCGCGGAGAGCTCCGAGCACCGCCGCTCCAGCGCCGCCTCGGCGGATTGCGCCGTTGCCGCCTTGGCGGCGAGCGCGACGACGTTTTGTTCGCGATCGCCCGACCCCGCGTCGGCGCGCAGCGCATCCACCGTCTCGGCGAGGACGCGGAGCTGCGCGGCGCGCTCCTCGAGCAAGGTCTTCGCGCGGCTCGCCTCCCGCTTCGCCGCCTCCGCCTCCGCCTCCGCCTCGCTCTGCTTCGCTCTCGACGCGCTCTCCGCGAGCTCCGCGTCGCGCCTCGCCTCCTCGCTCGCGGCGAGTCGCCTCGCGCACTCCGCCCGCGCCTCCCTCGCGTCCTCGGCGTAGTGCTCGGCGGCGGCTTTCGCGTCCGCCGCCTTCCGCTCCGCCGCCGCGCACCGACGCGTCGCCTCGGAGATCTCGTGCGCCCTCGTCGCGGCCGCGCGCTCCTTACCGAGCGCGGCGCACTCGCGCGCGTCGTGAAGCGCGCGATCGCGCTCGGCGACGCGGTCCAGGGCGGAGGCCAACTCGCGAGACGCGTCGACGCGCGCCGCCGCCTCGCGGCCGCGCTCGAGCGCCGCGCTCTCCACCTCGCCACGAAGGCGCTCGATCTCCGCGCGGTACCGCGACGCGTCCCGGTCCGTCTTCGCCGCCGCCCAGGAGGCGTGCGAGCCGAAATCGCCGGACGCGAGCGTGCCCGCGTCCGGAACCGCCGCCGCGAAGTCGTCCGCCGCGCCCGTGGATTCGCGAATCGCCTCGGCGCCGACGCGGCGCGCCGTCTCCGGCCGACGCTCGGGAAGTTTCGCCTTCTTCCGCGTCCTCGCGCGAGAAGGTTCCTCCGCCGACGAAGAAGAAGGCTTTTCTTCTTCTCCCGACGAAGGACCCGCGCCGTCGTCTTCCGCGTCGCGGAGGTCCAGGAGCGCGTTCCCGAGCTTCTCCTCCGCGATCTCGAGGTGGCGGCGGTGTCGCGACTCGGCGAGGCGGACCCTCCCGAGCTCCTCCCCGAGCCTCGCCACCTCCGCGTGGAGTCCGCTCCGACTCCGGAGGCTCGCCACCGTCTGCTCCAACGCGCGCGTCCTCGCGCTCCCGTCCGCCTTCGCCGCGCGGAGCTTCCCCTCCAGCCGCTTCACCTCGTTCTCGTGCCGCGCCGACGTCTCCTCGTCCTCCAGCGTCTGAGGCGGAAGGCCGCTCCGCGCGTTGGCGCGCTCGGCGCGGCGGTTCGCCGACGCCGCGTCGGCGCGCGCCTCCGCCAACTCGCGAGCGAGCTCGTTCACGCGCGCCGATAAGCGAGCCTCCACCGCGGACCCCGGTCCGCCGACAGAATGCGACGAATCACCGCCCGCGTCGCGCACACCCGCCGCGTCGCCGTCACCCGCGGACGCCGCGCGACGACCGACGCGCGGACGCTCGCCGCGCGCGGCGTGGCCGACCCGCGCCTCGAGCTCCGCGAGCCTCGCGCGCGTCGCCGCCGCCTCCGCCTCGGCGGCGCGCGCGCGCCGCTCGGCGTCGGCGACGTTTCTTTGGTCCTTCTCCGCCGCCTTTTCCTTTTCCTTTTCCTCCGCGCGGTCCGCGAGGCCTCCGGTCCGCGCTCTCAGTCGGCCTCGGAGCGCCTCGAGCTCGACGCGGAGCGCCTCCGTCTCCGCCGCGCGCTCCGCCTCCGCCGCCGCCGCTCGCCGCCGCTCGTCGCCGTCGCGGAGTCGCAACGCGGACTGCAGCTCCGCCACCCGAAGACGGAGCGCCGCGTTCTCCGCGTTCTCCTCCGCGCCGCTCGTGGCGTCGCGGTCGTGTGCGGCGGAAGAAGAAGAAGACGTCTTTCTCTTCTCCGCGGCGGCCATTTTCGCGGCGTTGGCGACGATGGCGCGCGCCCGCTCGGCGACGCGGCGCGCCTCCGCGGTGTCCCTCGCCGCCGCCGCCGCAGACTCGGCGGCGGCGTCTCGCTCCCCGCGCAGGCGAACCACCTCCTCAGCCACGGCGTCGGGGCTCGACGAGCGGACGAGCGCCGGGGTCACGTGCTTCGGCTCCGAGAGACGGTTCTGCATCTGATCGGGCCCTTCGTTCCCGGCGACCTCGTCGGGCTCGTCCGGGACGTCCGCGATCGCCGTCCCCGCCTTGAGCGCGGCGGCGGCGCGGGCGAGGTAGGCGGCGGAGGATTCCGAACCCTCCGCGGGGGGAGCCGAACCCTCCAAGGGCTCGAGGGGTCCCTCCGTCTCGCCCGCGGGTTCGTTCCGGAGCGCGACCCTTCGCAGGGCCTCGTCCCCGCGCGAGGCTTCCAGCGTCGCGGCGATGTCTTCGTGCGCGCGTTTGATTTCGGCGGTGAGGAGCTCCAGGCCGTCGGCGCTCGCGGCGCGTTGCGCGGCGACGCGTTCGCGCTCGGCGTGCGCGACGCGTGACGCGAGCGCCTCGCGCTCCGATCGGCGCAGCTCGGCGACGTTCTTGAGCGCGCGCTTCAGGCCCTCCGCCTCCTCCCGCGCCGCCTCGGCGGCCAACTGAGCGGTCTCCGCCTCCGCGCGTAGGAACGCGACGTCCTCTTCGGTGCGCACCGCTCTCCGAAGCGCCTCCGCGCTCTCCCGCATCTTCGCCGTCGCCGCGTCCAGGTCCGCGCGGAGCGTCTCGCGCTCGCGATCGCCCGCCGCGGCGCGCTCGGCCAGCGCCGCGCGCTCGCGTTCCGACTCCGCGCGGGCCCTGACCTGCTCCTCCAGCGTCGACGCGAGCCGCCCCTCGCACGCGTCGAGCTCGCGCCGCGTTGCCTCGAGCGTCGCCGACAACGCCCCGGCCTCCGCGCGCGCCTCCGCCGTCTCCCGCTCGCGCGACGCCAGCACCTGGTCCTTCGCCTCCAACACGCGAAGCGCCTTGAGGGACTGCGCCTCGAACGCCGAGCGCTCCTGCTCGAGCGCCGAAGCCACCAGGTCGGCGAGCTCCGGAACCTTCTCCGCCTCCAGTTCGCGCGCGCGCTGGCGAAGCCCCGCGCACTCGCGCCGCGCCGCCTGCGCCTCGCCGTCGAGCTCCTGGAGCCGACCGCGAAGCGCGGCGTTCGCGCCCGCGAGCTCGGCGTTCTCGCGCCGAGCCGCGCGAAGCGCCTCGCCGTACGGCGGGGAGCCCCCCGAGGGAGGACTCCCGGGAGCGCCGGCGGACGGATCGCCGGAGGACGCCGACGCGGCGGAGGACTCCGGCGCGCGTTCGCGAAGCTCGGCGTCCACCGACGCGTCCGCTCGCGCGCGCTCGAGGCGAGACGTGAGCGCGCGGATGAGCGCGTCCTTATCGCGCGCGTCCAGATCTTTGCGCCGATTCTCGCGCTCGAGCATCTCCAGGCGCTCGTCGAGGGCGCGGATGGATCGCTTGTCGATGCGCGCCGACGTCGACGTCGGCGTCGGCGTCGCGTCGCGCGCGGCGTCGGTTCGTCCGGCCGGGGCGCCGCGTCCGTCGGCGGCGGCGCGAGGCGCGGGGGGCCTCGGCGGGGGGAAGCTCCCCGCGGGCGGCTCCGCGGACTCGGCCGGGGATTTGTGCGCCGCGGCGCCGCTTCCGGGCGCGTCGTCCGTCGCGGCGGTGACGAAGGATGCGTGGAATCGCTGTTCGAAGAACGGGGACTTGACGTGGAAAACGTCTCGCTGGCGGTGCGCGCCGCGCGACTCCGCCTCCGCGTTCGTGGCTCCCGCGCCGCCCGCGAGGCGCCGCGGGCGGAGCTCGCGCGTCAGCTTCAGGCGCAGGTCCACGCGCATGGTGCGCCCGGCCTCGAGGAACACCGTCGCGGGCGCCACCGCCCACCGCTCGGGCGACCCGGCGCGGACGGTGAGCTCGAGCGCGTTTCGGCTGTGATTGCGCAGCGTCACCGTCGTGCGGTACGCCTGCTGGAGCCGCACGTCGTGGATCACGGGCTCCTCGGGCTCCACCGTGAGCATCGCGTGAGGATCCGACATCGCGGGAACCCACGCCCCCGCGCTCGGATGCACCCCCGAAGACACCCGAAGACACCCGCGAACGTCTCTCCCGCGCGTGTCAACGACAAATCCTCCTCGCGCGAAGCGACGACTGCGCCTCCCGGCGACGCGCGCCTCGCCCTCGCCGAGCGACCGCTCGAGCTCCGGCGTCCCCTAGGCCGCGCGAGGGACCCGAAGATACCCCGCGCGTGCCTAGAGCGAAGACCCCCGATCACCCGGGACGGCCTCGCGCTCGCGCTCGAGCCCGGTTGTGCGTGCCCCGTGTCCGCCCCCGGCCCTCCCATCGCGCTCGGAGGCGCCGACGCGATCGTCTCGGCTCGCTCGCGTCGTCGTAACGGCTCTTTTGCGAGCGCACCGCGAGTTCAAAAAAATGAACTCGGCGGACGCGAACGGACGCCAATCGCGGGCGGCGCGGGTCGCGAGCCGAGCACGAACGGCTCGACCGCGGCGCATCGCTCGCTCGCTCTCGAGGAGCGCTCGCGGGTCGGCGCGCGTGGAACCGTCGCGGGAGCGGGGTTCGTAAAGCGCGCGTCGCTCGAGGCGGCGGTCGTGGGATAAAAGTCTCCATCGGCGCCGGGCGAAAGCAACGACAAATTTTGCTGGTCTCCGCCTGGGGAGGCGGAGGAGGAGGCGCGGCTCTTCGCGGCTCGCGCGCACTCGGGCGGGCCGGGAGACGCGCCGTGGGTGACCCGCCGCCATGACCGCGGGCATGGACGTCCGCATGGACTACCTCGCGGAGAAGGTGCGCGGCGATACGGCCGACTTCGGGCGCGGCGGAGCGCCCGAACGTCCGAGCGACAGCTGCGCGTCTGCAGGGCGGTTGGCCGCGCCCTCGCCCCACCCCCTCGCGTCCTCTCACGCGGCGCCTGACCTGGGTCCCTTCTCCGCACACCGTCCCCTCGCCCATCCCCGCAGATCGCCGAGACGTTCGGCATAAAAGATGTCGTCGTCGTCGAGGCCGCGCTGAGGTACGCGCGCCCCTCCGCCCTCGTCGGTCTCGCGTCCAACCACCCCGTCCCCGGCCGTTCTTTCGCCGCGCCTCCGCGTCGCCCCGCGCACCCTCTCACGCCGCCCTCCCTCTCCCGTCTCCTCGCAGCGCGATGCGTCAGCGCGTGGAGCCCTTCTTCACCCCGCAGGGTCCGCCGAAGCTCGTCTTCTTGTATCAGCCCGAGGAGCGCCTCGACGCGCGCGGCGCGTGGGAGCCCGTGGGGGATCCCGTGCTCACGCTCGTGGACGAGGCGAGCATGGGCGACGCGCGCATGGCGGGCGCGTCCGTGTATTTCGTTCGCGTCGACCCGAGCAAAGCCATCACTCCCGATAAACCCGCGGGCGACATCGCGGTGGGGATGATGCGCGAGAGCGCTCTGGTGACGCTCAGGACGATGGTGAACCATCTCTACCATCCCGCGTTCAAGGCGCAGAAGAGTTGGAAGGATCTCGACGGCGAGCGCGGCGCGAGTTCCGTGGAGGAGTTCCTCGGGAACGTCCGCCGGTTCGGCACCGTCCTGAACGACGCGGCGACGAGCCTCGAGGCCACGACCGAGCTCGCGCAGCCCGACCCCGCGTACCTCCGCGAGATCGAGCTCAAGCCGTTGGCGTTCAAAGCCGCGGCGGAGAACCCGGCGGTTTTGGCTCACATGGACGAGAAGCTGACGCGATGGGTCGAATCCGCGGAGTCGACCATCGACGACGGGGTCGACGCGAAGAGCGCCGCGGGCGGGCAGGAGAACGCGGACCCGAACGCGGGCTCGAAGCGCAGAAAAGGGCACGCGAGGGAGAGCGAGGACGCGGGCCCGGACACCGAGCTCGAGTACTGGCGCCGGCGCGTCGGGATGCTCAACAGCATCACCGAGCAGTTGAAGTCGGACGGATGTCGCCTGGTGCTCGGCGTGACGACGGCGGCGCGGTCGCACGCGCACAGGGCGTGGAAGGGCGTGGATCTCAGGCTGACGGACGCGGTGAACGAGGCGAAGGATAACGTCAAGTACCTCACGACGCTGGAGACGAGCCTGGAGCCGATGTACATCGGCACCCCGGCGCAGGTGATCGACAGCTTACCGAGCCTCATCAACAACGTCAAGATGATGCACGCCGTCGCGAGGTATTACGGCACCAAGGAGCGCATGACCAAGTTGTTCTTCAAGATCACGAACCAGATGGTGACGCTGTGTAAGGAGCACGTGCTGGAGGACGGCGCGAACGTGTGGGCCCACGACAAGGTGAAGTTGACGTCCAAGCTGAACGGCGCGGTGAAGCTGTTCGAGGCGTACGAGGCGCAGTACGACAAAGTTCGCGACCAGCTCAAAGCCCAGAAGCCGAAGCCGAAACAGTTTGACTTTGACCGCGAGACGGTGTTCGGGAAGGCGCTGACGTTCACGCGGCGGTGCAAGAAGCTCGTGGACGTCGTGGGCACGATCGGGCAGTTCGAGGAGCTCGCGAAGAACAAGCACATCGACGGCCTCGAGGCGCTGCTGAAGACGTTCTTCCGCGCGGCGGAGGAGTTGAAGCGCAAGCCGTACGACCCGCTCGATTACCGAAACAACCAGTTCGACCGCGACTACCTCGACTTCAACGTCTCCGTGCACGACCTCGAGACGAGCTTGCAGGATTTCATCGACAAGTCGTTCGAGAACATCACGAGCACGGAGGCGAGCCTGAGGCTGTTGACCCAGTTCCAGTTGATCATGCACCGAGACGCCCTGAAGCGGGACCTGGACGCCAAGTACAACATCATCTTCCGCAACTACGGCGCCGACCTCGAGGCGGTGATGAAGACGTACGAGAAGCACAAGCACGACCCGCCCAAGTCTCGGAACGCGCCGCCCGTCGCGGGCGACATCCTGTGGGCGAGGCAGCTGCTGCGGCGCATCGAGGAGCCGATGCGGCACTTCGCGACGAACGAGACGATCATGAAGTCGCCCGCGTCGCGGAGGGTCGTGAAGATGTACAACAAGACGGCGACGGCGCTGATGACGTTCGAGACGCTGTGGCACCAGGCGTGGACGAACGGGATCGAGCGGAGCAAGTCCGGGCTGCGAGCGACGCTGCTCGTGCGGCACCCGCAGACGGACGCGCTGCTGGTGAACTTCGACAAGGAGATCATGCAGCTCATCCGCGAGGCGAAGTTCATGCTCAGGCTGGACGTGGACGTCCCCGAGTCGGCGCGCCTCGTCCTCGCGCAGGAGGAGAAGTTCAAGTCGTACTACAACCAGCTCACGCACCTGATCAAGGAGCACGAGCGCGTCGTCGGAGAGATCCCGCCCGTGACCAAGTCCCTGCTCGCGCCGCACCTGGCCGACCTGGACGACGCCCTGAAGCCCGGGTTGAGCTCGCTGACGTGGACGAGCACGAACATCGACGCGTACCTCGCGCGCGCGCACGCGAAGATGCGCCAGATGGAGCTCCTGGTGCATAAGATGTGCGACTTGATGCAGGGCCGCATCGACATGAACCTCCGGAACGCGAGCAGGGTCATGCTCGTGGACCTCCCCTCGGACCAGAGCGCGACGCCGGAGGAGTTCGTCGCCATGCAGAACCGCGTCGTGAAGGAGGGCGGCGCGGCGCTCGTGACGTGCAGCGAGGAGATTCGTCGCGCGTGCGACGACTTGTGCGCGCTCGTCGCGGCGTCGCTCCCCGGGGAGAACGAGTGGGGCTTCTCCCCGGAGATGGACGCCTCCGCCGTCGCCGAGGTCAAGGCGCACTTCGCGCGCGTGACGTACGGCGCGGTGTTGCACGCGACGCGAAAGAGCTTCGGCGCCCTGCGACGCCGCGTCGGGTCCAAAGCCGCCGGCGGGTTTCTCTTTGTCGAGCGGCCGTTTTTCGAGGTGACGGTGGAACTCGCCGTGCCGCACGTCGTCCTGGCGCCGAGCCTCGAGGAGATTCAGGGCGCCGTCAACGGCGTGGCGAAGAAGATCCTCCGCGCGAGCCTCGAGATCAAGCGGTGGGGAAACACCGACCTGAACGGGGACGAGGAGGACCAGCCCGGGGTGGATTACGACGCCATCGGGACGGGATCCTTCTACGACGAAATCGCGAGCGACGTCGAAATCGTCAAGCTGGTGCTGCTGCTCACCGGGAGCGTGCACGGGTTGCGGAAGGAGGTGGAGGCGCACATCGCGACGTACGAGGAGTACGACTTCCTGTACCTGGAGCCGTACCTGGCGGAGGTGTACGCGGACTTCGTGAAGACGAAACCCACCCTGGAGCAGTTCGAGGGGGAGATCAAGAAGTACATGGACATCGAGCGGCGCGTGCTCACCTTCTCCCCCACGCACAACATCGGCGCGCTGAGCCTCGAGACGGCGCCGCTCAAGGCGGAGCTTCGGAAGACGGCGGCGCTGTGGAAGACGCAGTTCGCCGCGAACCTCCACGCGCACGGCAAGGAGAAGCTCGACGAGCTCGTGACGTACGTCAAGGAGACGACGAAGTGGCTCAACAGGCCGGTGGAGGACCTGGACGACGTCCGGTCGGTGATGGCGATCCAGCAGGACATCAGGGAGAAGGAGGCGGAGATTGACGCCATCATGGTCCCGATTGAGCAGGTGTACGAGCTCCTGAAAAAGTACGAAGTGCCGGTGCCCGCGGAGGAGACGGAGGAGGTCACGTCGCTGAAGGCCACGTGGAAGACGATGAGCGACCTCGTCGTGCAGACCGGGGAGAACCTGCAGAGGCTCCAGGCTGGGTTCAAGCGCGAGCTCCTGCAACAGGTGAAGGAGTTTGTCGCCGACGTGGAGGAGTTCCGAGCGGACTGGGACCGAAACGGGCCCGCGACCCCCGGGATCAAACCGCTCGACGCGGTGGACCGTCTCGAGACGTACAAGGGATACTTCGACGCGCGGAAGCGGAAGTGGAAGAACTACGCCTCCGGCGAGGAGCTGTTCGGGCTCCCCGTGACGGAGTACCCCGAGCTCGAGAAGACGGAGGAGGAGCTCGAGTTTCTCAGCCAGCTGTACGACCTGTACACGCTCGTCATGCGCACGATCGACGGGTACTCGGACATCCTCTGGAGGGACGTCGTCGAGAACATCGAGGGCATGACGGAACAGGTCAACGGGTTCGCGCGGTCGTGCCGCGGGTTGCCCAAGGCGCTCAAGGACTGGGACGCCTTCTCGGAGCTCAAGGATAAGATCGACGAGTTCACCCGCCTCCTGCCGCTCGTGCAGATGCTGGCGAGCCCCGCGATGCAGCCGAGGCACTGGCAGGAAATCATGGAGATCTGCGACGTCGAGCTCGACATGGCCGAGGACACGTTCAAGCTCCGGGACATCGTGGAGGCGAACCTGCTCCCGAAAGAGTCCGACATCGAGGACCTCGCGATCGGCGCGGGGAAGGAGAAGAAGATCGAAGACAAGCTGACGCTGATCGTGGCGGAGTGGGAGAAGCTCCCGTTTGTCTTCGTCGGGTTCAAAAAGTACGAGCAGATGCTCCTCGACCCCGCCACGACGGGCGAGCTCGTGGAGAAACTGGAGGAGTCGCAGATGAACCTCGGGTCGATGGCCACGGACAGGTACTCGAAACCGTTCGAGGCGACCGTGACCGACTGGAACGCCAAGCTCGCGACGGTGAGCGAGGTGATCGAGAAGTGGCTCGTCGCGCAGAACATGTGGGTGTACATGGAGGCGGTGTTCGGCGGCGGCGACATCGTCAAGCAGCTCCCGCAGGAGGCGAAGCGGTTCAACCAGATCGACAAGGCGTTCGTGCGCATGGTCCAGGGCTCGATCGAGAACCCGACGGTCGTCCCCGTGTGCTGCGAGAACGAGGGGATCGTCGCGTTGCTCGATTACCTGAACGACCAGCTCGAGATGCTCCAGAAGTCGCTGACGGATTTCTTGGACACCAAGAGAGCGCTGTTCCCGCGCTTTTACTTCGTCTCGGACCCGACGCTGCTCGAGATCTTGTCCCTGGGCTCCGAGCCGTCCAAGGTGACGAAACACTTCCAGTCCGGGCTGTTCGACTCCGTCACGAAGGTTTCCTTCGACAAGGACGACCCCTTCAAGATGCTGGACATGAGCTCGCAGCAGGGCGAGGTGGTGCGGTTCCAGCGGGAGGGCCCGGACGGGTTCCTCGTGGACTCGGAGGTGACGATCAGCGGGAACATCGAGACCTGGCTCCAGAAGCTCGTGGACGGGATGCAGAGCACGATCAAGTGCGTCATCAAGCACGCGCACGACGAGGTGCAGGGCATCGACGAGGATAAGCTGGAGGACTTCATCTTCACCCAACCCGCGCAGATCGCGCTGCTCGGGATTCAGTTTCTGTGGACCTCCGACATGCAGCACGCCATCGCCGAAGCCAAGACGGACAAGGCGATCCGCAAGAAGACGATGGCGAAGACGGACGGGTACCTGAAGCGCATGATCGCCATCACGACGAAAGACACGCTCGGAAAGAACGACCGGAAGAACCTCGAGACGTGCATCACCGTGCACGTCCACCAGCGCGACACCTCCGAGGCGCTCCTCGTCGGCGACAAGCGCGTCAAGGACGTCGCCGACTTCGAGTGGATGAAGCAGTGCCGATTCTACTGGAACAAGGAACGCGAAACCGTCATCATCTCCATCTGCGACGTCGACTTCGAGTACTCGTACGAGTACCTGGGCGTCAAGGAGCGGCTCGTGATCACGCCGCTGACGGATATCTGC
>MDSW01010880.1_pt1 | contig 43655 bp, 43 predicted proteins | sample 811171 | NCBI WGS metagenome assembly MDSW01 (sample SAMN05326641, study PRJNA326480) | marine metagenome | isolation source: seawater | place: Atlantic Ocean: North West | collected 2012
CAAAGGTTCGAGTCCTTTACTGCCCACCATAACAAACTTGGGGGTGTAGCTCAGTTTGGTTAGAGCGCCTGCCTGTCACGCAGGAGGTCGCGGGTTCGAGTCCCGTCACTCCCGCCACCAATTGATAATCATTTTCATATTGTTAAAAACTCGCACTATATGTCAATAAATCTGCTACCATCTTGTACTGTACAGTTAAATTTTAAATGTTATATATAAAGGCATTAATATAAGAGTCCTTAAGCTATATGTATTAGGGTAGATATTAATAAATATGATTTATAACTTTTTAACAGATTATCTCTCAATTATAATATTTTTATTTATAGCTCTATTTTTGAGTACTGGTTTCATTTTGATTAATTTTTTAGCATCTCCGAGCAATCCAGATGCAGAGAAACTCTCTGCCTACGAATGTGGCTTCGAAGCTTTTGGAGACTCACGAATGGAGTTTGACGTGAGATTTTATTTAGTTGCAATTTTATTCATAATTTTTGACCTTGAAATTGCATATCTTTTTCCATGGGCTATCTCACTTGGGGAAATTGGAGTATTCGGATTTTGGTCTATGATGATTTTTTTAGCTATTTTGACAATTGGTTTTATTTATGAATGGAAAAAAGGAGCTTTAGAGTGGGAGTAAAAAATGATTTCATTTGATGATAAAGAAAAACAAATACCGGAAGAATTTAAAAGTATAGCAAAAGAATTTGCGGAAAAAGGTTTTATTACAACTTCAACGGATAACTTAATAAATTGGGCACGTACAGGCTCACTTCACTGGATGACTTTTGGACTTGCGTGTTGTGCAGTAGAAATGATGCAAACTTCAATGCCAAGATACGATCTAGAGAGATTTGGTGCAGCACCGCGAGCTTCACCAAGACAATCCGATGTTATGATTGTTGCTGGAACATTAACAAATAAAATGGCTCCTGCTTTAAGAAAAGTATATGATCAGATGCCAGAACCTAGGTATGTTATCTCTATGGGAAGTTGCGCTAATGGTGGTGGTTATTACCATTACTCTTATTCTGTTGTTAGAGGTTGTGATAAAATTGTGCCAGTTGATATTTATGTTCCTGGTTGTCCACCTTCAGCCGAAGCTTTGTTATACGGTATTTTACAACTCCAAAAAAAAATTCGTAGAGAAGGTAATTTACAGAGATAATTAAAATGAGTTTAGAAAATATAAAAAATTTAGAAAAATCGGTTACCAGTGAATTAGCGAACAAAGTTTCCAAGTCAATTATTTCTTATGAAGAACTACAAATAAATATTAAAATAGATGATCTTATACATGTTATAAACACACTCAAATCAAACGAGAAGTTTAAATTTAAACAATTAATTGACATAGCTGGAGTAGATAACTTAGGAAATGAAAAAAGATTTCAGATTATTTATTTGCTCTTATCTCATGAATATAACCTTAGAATAAAAATCATGATAGACGTAGATCAAAGCCAACAGGTACCATCGATTGTAAAAATTTATCCATCTGCCAATTGGATGGAAAGAGAAGTTTTCGATATGTATGGTATTAAGTTTGTGCAACATCCCGACCTTAGAAGAATTCTTACAGATTATAATTTTAAAGGCTATCCTTTAAGAAAAGACTTTCCTTTAACTGGATTTAACGAAGTAAGATATAGCGAAAAAGAAAAAAAAATTATTTACGAACCAGTAAAGCTTGAGCAAAATTACAGAGATTTTGATTTTTCCAGCCCATGGGAGGGAACAAATTATTTAAAAGATATTAACAAAGAAATGACGAAGAATGACAAAAAAAATTAAAAAACTTAATTTAAATTTTGGTCCACAGCATCCAGCGGCTCACGGTGTTCTTAGACTTATCCTTCAATTAGATGGTGAGGTTGTTGAAAAAGCTGACCCGCATATTGGATTATTACATAGGGGAACAGAAAAATTAATTGAAAATAAAACCTACACCCAAGCATTACCTTACTTTGACAGACTCGATTACGTCGCTCCTATGAATCAAGAACATGCTTTTGCGCTTGCCACTGAAAAATTACTCAACATTGATGTTCCCATAAGAGCAAAATTTATTAGAGTAATTTATTGTGAAATAGGTAGAATTCTAAGTCATATTCTAAATATAACTACCCAAGCACTTGATGTAGGAGCTTTAACGCCATCACTTTGGGGTTTTGAGGAAAGAGAAACTTTAATGACTTTTTATGAGAGAGCTTCAGGTTCCAGACTTCATGCAAATTATTTTAGGACCGGAGGCGTTCACCAAGACTTACCTACAAAATTAATAAGTGATATCTCTGATTTTTGTGAGAAATTTCCAAAAATTATAAACGACTTAGAGGACCTTCTTACCGAAAATAGAATCTTTAAACAGAGAAATGTTGATATTGGAGTGGTTTCAAAACAAGATGCCCTAGATCACAGCTTTTCTGGTGTTATGCTTAGAGGATCAGGTGTTTCCTGGGATTTAAGAAAGTCTCAGCCATATGAATGTTATACAGATTTAGATTTTAAAATTCCAGTAGGTAAAAACGGAGATTGCTACGATAGATATTTGTGTAGAGTAGAAGAAATGAGAGAGAGCGTAAAGATTATAAAACAATGTATAGATAAAATGCCTAAAGGACCTATTAAATCAATAGACGGAAAAATTTCTCCACCTAAGAGAGAGGATCTAAAACAATCTATGGAAGCATTAATACATCATTTTAAATTATTTACTGAGGGATTTAGAGTTCCAAAAGGAAGTGTTTACTCAGCTGTTGAGGCGCCAAAAGGTGAATTTGGAGTTTATTTAATCTCCGACGGAAGTAACAAACCCTACAGATGTAAAATAAGGGCTCCAGGCTTTTCTCATTTACAAGCTATGGAATACTTAATTAAGGGACACATGTTGGCAGATGTGCCAGCTGTTCTCGGATCTTTAGATATTGTTTTTGGAGAGGTGGATAGATGAGTTTAAAAAAAATTTGTTCAAATCAACCAGAAGACTTTAGCTTTAACGAAAAAAACAAAATTATAGCAAAAGAAATTTTAAAAAATTATCCGAAGGATAAAAAAAAGAGCGCAGTAATGCCATACCTAAGTTTAGCTCAAAAACAAAATGATAACTGGATACCTTTAGCGGCTATGAAATATATAGCAAAAGAGCTTTCAATGCCTTACATAAACGTTTATGAGGTGGCTACATTTTACTCGATGTATAACTTAGCACCTGTAGGAAAATATTTTATTCAAGTTTGTACTACAAGCCCATGCCTTATAAGAGGTGCAGATAAATTAACAAAGATTTGTAGAGAAAAAGTTTCTGATAAAGAAAATGAAATTAGTGAAAATGGAAAATGCTCTTGGGTTGAAGTTGAGTGTTTAGGAGCATGCATTAATGCTCCCATGATGCAAGTAAATAATGATTATTACGAAGATTTAGATGAAAAAAATACCTCAAAAATAATTGACTCTTTGATGGAGGACAAACCGTTAAAACCAGGTTCGTATAGGGGTAGAAAAAATTCTTCACCTGAACAAAAATTAGAAAATTTGAGTAAGGAAAACAATGCTTAAGGAAGAAAATAAAATATTTAAAAATTTATACAACCAATTCGGTTGGGAAATAGAAAATTCATTTAAACGAGATGACTGGAAAAACACAAAGGAAATCATTTCGAAAGGTAAAGAATGGATCATAAATGAGATTAAATTATCCGAGTTAAGAGGAAGAGGAGGAGCTGGATTTTCAACAGGGTTGAAGTGGTCTTTTGCACCTAAAAGAAATGGAAATAGACCACACTATCTAGTTATAAATGCTGATGAGTCCGAGCCTGGCACATGTAAAGATAGAGATATACTTAGATTTGAACCTCAAAAATTATTAGAGGGAGCTCTAATAGCGGGATACGCAGTGAGCGCCAATGTTTGTTACATTTATATAAGAGGAGAATACTATAACGAAGGTCAACGATTACAAGAAGCTATTAATCAGGCATATGAAAAAAAATTATTAGGCAAAAATGCTTGTAATTCTGGGTGGGACTTTGACATTTACATTCATTATGGTGCGGGAGCATACATATGCGGGGAAGAAACCGCATTATTGGAAAGCATAGAAGGTAATAAAGGACAGCCTCGTCTAAAACCTCCATTTCCTGCTCTTGTCGGATTGTATGGTTGCCCAACAATTGTAAATAATGTTGAGACGATAGCTGTGGTCCCTACTATATTAAGAAGAGGTGGGAAATGGTTTGCTTCATTAGGAAAACCAAAAAATACCGGTACAAAAATCTTTTGTATTTCTGGAAATGTAAACTCTCCTTGCAATGTAGAGGAAGAGATGGGTATCCCACTTAAAACTTTAATTGATAAATATGCCGGAGGAGTGGTGGGTGGATGGGAAAATTTGCAAGCAGTAATCCCTGGAGGCTCCTCAATGCCATTATTACCAAAAAAAGTATGCGATACAATTACGATGGACTTTGACTCTTTAATAAAAAATAAAAGCGGCTTAGGAACAGCGGGTATAGTCGTAATTAATAAAAATCAAGATATAATTTCTTGTATGGCTAGAATAGCTAGATTCTACAAACACGAAAGCTGTGGGCAGTGCACACCGTGCAGAGAAGGAGCTGGATGGATGTGGAGAATTTTAGATAGGACTGCTAAAGGAAATGCAACACATAGTGATATTGATCTTTTAGAAGATGTAACAAAACAAATTGAAGGTCATACCATTTGCGCATTTGGCGAAGGCTCAGCATGGCCCGTGCAAGGACTTTTAAGACATTTTAGAAAAGAGATAGAAAAAAAATGCAGCCAGGACCCAATTATTAAAAAGAAAAATGCTATTCCATATTTAGTAGATCAACACTTATTAGAGAAATAATATGCCAAAAATTTCAATTAACGGAAAAGAAATCGAATTTGAAAATGGAATGACAGTTTTGCAAGCTTGTGAAATTGCTGGTGCAGAAATTCCCAGATTTTGCTACCACGAAAAATTATCTATAGCGGGAAATTGTCGTATGTGTTTAGTTGAGATGGAAAAGTCGTCTAAACCTATAGCTTCTTGTGCAATGCCAGCAGCAGAGGGAATGAAAATAAAAACTAACACTGAATTTGTCGAAAAAGCTAGAAAAGGTGTAATGGAATTTCTTTTAGCCAATCATCCATTAGATTGTCCAGTTTGTGACCAAGGAGGCGAATGTGATCTTCAGGATCAGTCACTTTATTATGGCGTAGATAAATCTAGATTTTCTGAAAATAAAAGAGCAGTTAAGGATAAATATATGGGGCCTTTAATTAAAACTCAAATGACAAGATGTATTCACTGTACTCGATGCGTTAGATTTGCAACGGAAGTCGCTGGTGTTCCAGAGATTGGTGCAATTGGCAGAGGTGAAAATATGGAAATAACTACATATTTAGAAAAAGCTATGCAATCGGAATTATCTGCTAATGTAATTGATTTATGCCCAGTTGGCGCCTTAACGTCAAAACCTTACGCCTTCGAAGCAAGACCATGGGAATTAAAAAAAACAGAAAGCATTGATGTAATGGATGGTGTTGGCTCAAATATTAGAGTTGATACTTATGGTTGGGAAGTAAAAAGAATTCTTCCTAGAATAAATGAGGAAATTAATGAGGAATGGATATCAGATAAAACAAGATACGCATGCGATGGGCTTTTAAAACAAAGAATTGACACTCCTTATATAAAAGAAAACAACAAACTAAGGAAAGCAAGCTGGGATGAAGCTAACGAATTAATTATCAAAAAAATTAAATCAGTTAATCATCAAGAAATTGCCGCACATATTGGAGATCTAAGTAATATTGAGGCAATGTACGCATTAAAAAAATTTATTAACTTAAATAAATCTAAGAATATTGAAATTAAAGAGAGAGATTTTTACATAAATACAAATGAGCGAATGAACTATTTATTTAATTCATCGATAAAAGAAATAGAAAATGCTGATCTAATTTTATTAATAGGTTGCGATCCAAGACATGAGGCAACTATGATAAACGCTAGAATTAGGAAAGCTAAAACAAAAAACGGAACTAAAGTCTTTTCATTTGGAAATTCTGGGGATTTAACCTACGATTATGAGGTAATCGGTAATAAAACAGGTGATTTAAGAAAATTTGTTGAAGATAAACATGAGTTTAACAAAATTTTTAACAAAAGCTTAAAACCTCTAGTCATTCTGGGAGAGTCAGTTTTAGGTCTTAAATCAGGTGGTTTTATATTTGAAGAAATTAAAGCTTATTTGATAAAGAAAAAATTTATAACAAGTGATTGGAATGCATTAAATATATTATTACAAAATGCTTCAACAGTCGGAGGTCTAGATCTTGGTTTGAGTAATAGTAATGATTTTTTCAAAAAAATGTCAAATCATGAGTTTAAATTTATTTATTTATTAGGTTCCGATAATTTAGAAATTAAAAAAAATGATGAATTTATTGTATATCAGGGTAGTCACGGCGATAGAGGAGCAGAAATAGCAGATGTAATATTACCAAGCCCCTCATACACTGAACAAAACGGTTTGTATACAAACGTTGAGGGCAGAACGCAAGAATGTAGAAAAGCCTCTTATCCAGCGGGACAGGCTAAAGACGATTGGAAAATAATAAGCTATTTAGCTAAACTATTAACAGGCAAAGATTTATTCTCTAGTCTAAACGCGCTAAGAAAAAGTTTAGAAAATGAAAGTAAAAATTCTTTAAAAATAGACCAACTTCCCAATACAGATTTAGAATTTAAAGAAAAAGTAAAAAATACTTTTTTTGATGAGGATATAATTATAAATAGTATAGATTATTATTTTTCTAATGCGATTGCTAGAGCCTCAAAAACTATGAGTGATTGTAGAGCTACTAAAAGAAAAAATCTAAAAAATGGAACAAATAATTAAATGGAATACATTAATATACTTTTAAGCGAAATTTATAAAATTTTCTTCTTAGTGATTCCAGTTTTGGTTTCAGTCGCAATGATAGTATGGTTTGATAGAAGAGTATGGGGTTTAGTTCAAAAAAGAAGAGGACCAAATGTAGTTGGCCCTTTTGGATTATTTCAATCAGTTGCCGACGCCCTTAAATATATTTTTAAAGAAATTATTATTCCAGCGAGTGCAAACAAATTTATTTTCATTCTTGCTCCGATCATAACCATGACTTTAGCAATAGTAGCGTGGGCAGTAATTCCCATGAGCGAAACACTAGTCCTCTCAGATATTAATGTTGGAATTTTATATTTATTTGCTATTTCATCTTTAGGTGTTTATGGGATAATCATGGGTGGTTGGGCATCTAACTCAAAGTATCCGTTTTTAGGAGCAATTAGATCGGCTGCCCAGATGGTATCATATGAAGTTTCAATAGGAATAATAATAATAAATGTCTTATTATGTGTTGGCTCATTGAATCTTAAAGATATTGTTTTAGCTCAAGAAAAAATTTGGTTTGTAATACCCCTATTTCCAATGTTTGTTATTTTCTTCATTTCTGCATTAGCTGAGACTAACAGACCACCTTTTGATTTGCCCGAGGCCGAGGCTGAATTAGTTGCGGGTTATCAAACAGAATATTCTGGTATGATGTATGCTATGTTTTGGCTTGGAGAATACGCAAACATATTATTAATGTGTGCTATGGGATCTATTCTCTTTTTAGGAGGATGGCTTCCCCCTGTAGATTTTTTTCCATTCAATTTAGTCCCTGCACCTATGTGGATGATTTTAAAAATATTATTTCTATTTTTCTTATTTGCAGTGATAAAGGCTGTGGTACCGAGGTATAGATATGATCAGCTCATGAGACTTGGTTGGAAAATATTTTTACCATTTTCTCTTATTTACGTTGTTCTTACCGCTTCGTTTTTATTGTATTTTGATTTGTTACCTGGAGGAAAAATATAATGAATATCAATAGATTTTTTAAAACAATATTTCTAATAGAATTTATTAAAGCTATATTCAAAGCTATACTTGAGATATTTAAAGATAAAAAGACTATAAACTATCCTTTTGAAAAAGGTTCGATTAGTCCACGCTTTAGGGGAGAGCATGCTTTAAGAAGATATCCAAATGGTGAAGAAAGATGTATAGCCTGTAAACTTTGCGAAGCTGTTTGTCCTGCTCAAGCAATAACAATTGAGTCAACAGAAAGAGAAGATGGAAGTAGGAAAACAACAAAATATGATATCGATATGTTAAAATGTATTTACTGTGGATTATGTCAAGAGTCTTGCCCTGTAGATGCCATAGTCCAAGGACCTAATTTTGAATTTGCGACTGAAACACGTGAAGAGCTTTATTATAATAAAGAAAAACTTCTAGATAATGGCGACAGGTGGGAGTCCGTGTTAGCCAAAAATATTAAACTAGATAAAATTTACAGATAAATGCTTGCTCATACATTTTTTTTTTATTTTTTTTCTGTTATTGCCATTTTTTCAGCTTTAATGGTTATAGTTTCAAGAAATACCGTTAACTCTGTTTTCTTTTTAATATTAGATTTTATCTCTGTCGGCTGTCTTTTTATAATGGTTGGAGCAGAATTTTTAGGTATGATACTGTTGATCGTATACGTGGGTGCAGTAGCAGTATTATTTTTGTTTGTTGTAATGATGTTAAATGTAGCACAACAAAAACAGTCGTGGTTTATTGGAAAAAAATCAACCCACATACCCTCCGGATTAATTGTTGCGATAATAATTTTTTTAGAACTATTAGTAGTCGTAGGTGGCTGGAAATATAAAGATAATATTGTTAGCAGTTCAGGACTATACATAAATGAAAATGTATCTAACACCCACCAAATAGGTTCAGTTATGTACACCGAATACATTTTGTATTTTCAACTATCCGGCGTTATTCTTTTGTTATCTATGATAGGAGCAATCATATTAACATATAGAAAAAGAGAAAATGTTAAAACTCAAAGTTATTTAAAACAAATTTCTAGAGAAAAATTAAGTGCAGTTGAGCTTAAAGATGTTGAATTCGGGAAAGGGGTTAAATTAGATGATTGAAATAGGACTAGGTCACTATCTTTCTCTTGGAGCAATCATATTTTTTTTAGGTGTTATAGGAATTTTTTTAAATAGAAAAAACGTAATTGTAATTTTAATGTCGGTAGAACTTATATTATTAGCAGTAAATATAAATTTAATATCTTTTTCGATTTTCTCCGGAGATATTCTAGGTCAAATTTTTACAATGCTAATTTTAACAGTAGCCGCAGCCGAAGCTGCAATCGGTTTGGCCATAATAGTAATATTTTATCGAAACAAAGGATCAATTAGAGTCGAAGATATTCACGAGATGAGAGGATAAATGGAATATTTTGCAATTTTTCTACCTTTAGCAGGAGCAATATTATCTTACTTTGGAAAAAGATTGGGAAATCTTTTTTCCGAAGTAGTGTCTTCTTTATTTGTAATTATTTCAGCTATATTGTCTTTTTTTATTTTTTATGAGGGACTATTAAATAATAAGTATAATAATTATAAAATATTTACATGGATAGACTCTGGAGACTTTAAAGTAAATTGGTCAATAAATATAGATCCCCTTAGTTCCGTAATGATTGTGGTAGTTACATTTGTTTCTGCTTTAGTTCATATTTATTCGATTGGTTACATGAGTAAAGATCCACATAAACCACGATTTATGGCTTATCTCTCTTTGTTCACATTTTCAATGCTGAGTCTCGTTGTTTCAGATAATTTTTTACAATTATTTTTTGGTTGGGAAGGTGTCGGTCTATGCTCTTATTTATTAATAGGATTTTGGTATAAAAGAAACACTGCTAACAATGCTGCGATAAAAGCTTTTATTGTTAATAGGGTAGGGGATTTTGGATTAGCAATTGGAATATTTTTAATTTTTTTTCACTTCGGAACTACAAATTATTCTGAACTATTTTCTATGATACCAGAAAATGCCAATCAAAAAATAAATTTTATAATTGGTGAAGTAAATTTGATCTCAGCAGTTTGTATATTTTTATTTATCGGAGCGATGGGAAAATCTGCTCAATTTATTTTACATACCTGGTTGCCAGACGCTATGGAAGGACCAACACCTGTTTCGGCACTTATACATGCTGCAACAATGGTAACAGCAGGTGTTTTTTTAGTTGTGAGGTGTTCACCTATATTTGAGTTTTCACCTTTAGCATTAAATTTAGTTGCAATTGTAGGTATGTTAACTGCTGTATTTGCAGCAAGTGTTGCTTTAGTACAAAATGATATTAAAAAAGTAATTGCATACTCTACATGCAGCCAGCTTGGCTACATGTTTTTTGCTGCAGGGGTTGGTGCTTATCATATTGCAATGTTCCATTTATTCACGCATGCTTTTTTTAAAGCATTATTATTTCTAGGTGCGGGTTCTGTCATACACGCGTTCAACGACGAACAGGATATTGAAAAAATGGGCGGGGTCTGGAAAAAAATTCCTTATACAACATTGTTTATGTTAATAGGGACGCTAGCATTGACTGGATTTCCATTCTTGTCTGGTTTTTATTCAAAAGATGCTATTATTGAATTTGCTTTCTTAAAAGGATCTAGTATTGGTAACTATGTAGCGGTGATTGGAATATTTACTGCATTTTTAACGTCCATATATTCCTGGAGATTATTTTTAAAAACATTTTTTGGTGAATATAAAAACAAAAGTATTGATATTAAAAAAGTACACGAGTCCCCTTTAACCATGACATTGCCTTTATTGCTATTAGCTATTGGTTCAATTGCTGCTGGATTTATTTTTAAAGATATATTTATAGGTCAACAGAGCTCTGAATTTTGGGGAAACTCAATATTTTTTATTGAGAAAATCGAATTAGAAAATATTCCTTTATGGTTAGTTTTATTAACTCCTATAATTGTATTATTCGCTATTCCAATTTCATATTATTTATATCAAAAAAACACCAAAGTACTAGAGGACTTTAAAAAGACTAATTCACCTTTATACAATTTTTTACTAAATAAATGGTACGTTGATGAGTTATATGATTTTTTATTTGTTAACCCTATCAAAAGACTAGGTTTAATTTTTTGGAAAAAAGGTGATCAAAACACTATTGATAAGTTTGGGCCGGATGGTGTCTCTAGATTAGTAAAATATATATCAAATAAAGCCTCTCAATTTCAGACTGGCTATATTTACGATTATGCTTTTGTGATGTTAATTGGTTTAACAATTTTAATAACCTATTTAATTTTAAAATAATGAATTTTCCTATTTTATCAACAATAATATTTATTCCATTACTTGGATCTCTTTTTATATTGTTATTTAGAACTAACAATAATCAAAGTGCAATTTATATTTCAATTTTTACTTCTGTAGTAAACTTTATTCTTGCTCTATTTTTATGGTACTCTTTTGATAGAAATTTTAATGGATTTCAATTCGTCGAAGAAAAAGATTGGATTGTGGGTTTAGTAAATTTTAAATTAGGTATAGATGGAATTTCAATCTTATTTATAGTGCTAACTGCTTTTATAACACCAATTTGTATTATTTCTTGCATCAATAGCGTTAAGAAAAGAATAAAAGAGTTTTTGATAGCCATTTTAGTTCTGGAAACTTTTATGATTGGGGTTTTTTGCTCATTAGACCTTGTTATTTTTTATCTATTTTTTGAAGCAGGTTTGATACCAATGTTTTTGATTATAGGTATTTGGGGTGGCCCCAGAAGAGTATACTCGGCATTCAAATTTTTTCTATACACATTGTGTGGCTCTGTATTAATGTTAGTTGCAATAATTACAATTTATTGGATTACGGGAACTACTGATGTTTTAAAAATTTACGAAATTAAAATACCCCAAGAGTATCAATATTTACTGTGGTTAGCTTTTTTTAGTTCATTTGCTGTTAAATTGCCTATGTGGCCAGTACACACATGGCTTCCTGATGCACATGTTGAGGCTCCAACAGCTGGCTCAGTTATATTAGCTGCTATATTATTAAAAATGGCTGGATATGGATTTTTAAGGTTCTCCATAGGAATGTTTCCGATTGCATCAGATTATTTTGTACCATTCATATATACCCTTAGTATCATTGCAATCATATATACATCGCTTGTTGCGTTGATGCAGGATGATATGAAAAAACTCATAGCTTATTCCTCAGTAGGCCATATGGGTTTTGTCACTTTAGGAATATTTACTTTCACAGCCCAAGGAATAGAAGGGGGTATGTATCAAATGTTAAGTCATGGATTGGTCTCAGCGGCGCTGTTTCTATGTGTCGGTGTTCTTTACGATAGGATGCACACCAGAATGATCAATGATTATGGAGGTGTTGTAAATATTTTGCCTAAATTTTCTTTATTATTTATTATTTTTGTATTAGGTGGACTAGGATTACCAGGTACGAGTGGGTTTGTAGGAGAGTTTTTAGTTTTACTTGGAGCATTTAAAAAAAATTATCTTGTCGCTATATTAGCTAGTATTGGAGTTGTACTGGCTGCAGCCTATATGCTTTGGTTAGCAAAAAGAGTAGTGTTTGGTGAAGTTAAAAATGATAAAATCAAAGCTTTGAAAGACATGAATTTTTCAGAAAGTTTTGTTTTATTACTCTTAATCTTTTCTACTTTATTTTTTGGTTTTTATCCTGACCCCATTTTAGATACTATAAGTGTTTCTGTAAGTAATTTAATAGACAATCATGAATTAGAAATTGTTTCATACAAAATAGGGATGAAATAAATGGAAAACTTAAATTATATATACCCAGAAATATTTCTTTTCGTTGGTATATGTTTTTTACTAATGATCGGAGTATTTTTAAAAAACAGTTACAAACTTGTGAATAAATTGGCAATAGTTTTACTTGTTCTACTCGCAACTTACGTTTTAAGATCAGGACTTTCAAATCAAGGAATTTTTCTAGAAAGCTATATATCAGACAATTTATCTTTTTTTATAAAAATCTTGATTATTATTTCAACATTAATAATTCTAATCTCTTCGCAACAATTTATTCAAGATGTTAAAATTTCAAAATTTGAATATCCGATAATATTACTTCTCTCAGTTTTAGGTATGTTTTTTATGATAAGTTCAAACGATTTAATTCTTTTTTATTTAGGTTTAGAGCTCCAATCTTTATCACTATACGTTTTGGCTTCAATTGATAAAGAAAATATAAAATCCACGGAGTCTGGTATAAAATACTTTGTGTTAAGCGCATTATCATCAGGATTACTATTATATGGCTGCTCGCTTTTATACGGTTTTACCGGCTCAACCAATTTTGAAGTAATAAGAACTAATTTAGATACAGAAAATATTGGTGCAATATTTGCTATGGTTTTCATTTTAGTGGGACTTGCGTTTAAAATATCTGCGGTACCATTCCACATGTGGACACCGGACGTATATGAAGGTTCACCAACCTCAATTACTAATTTTTTTGCTGTTGTGCCCAAAATAGTGGGAATAGCGGTAATTATAAGATTTATGATGGTCCCTTTTGAAAAAATTATTACAGAGTGGCAAACTATCGTGATTTTCATGTCAATTGCATCAATGATTCTTGGTGCGGTAGCAGCTATCGGGCAAAATAACATAAAACGTATGATGGCTTATAGTTCGATAGGTCATGTTGGATATATTTTAGCAGGTGTGGCCACAGGTACCATTCATGGATACTCTAGTTCCCTAATTTATATGACTATATATGTAATAATGAATATTGGAGCATTTTCTTGTATTTATTTAATGCGAAAAGATAATGTATACATTGAAAAAATTACAGACTTAGCAGGATTGTCAAAAAAACGACCACTTTTAGCTATATCGTTTTTAATAATATTTTTCTCACTTGCTGGCATCCCACCTCTTGGAGGTTTTTTTGCAAAATTTTATGTTTTTATGTCGGTTATTAAAAGTGAAATGTACTTATTAGCAATTGTAGGCTTGCTTACTACTGTGGTATCAGCATTTTACTATTTAAGAATTATAAAAATCATATACTTTGACGAAACAAAAATATTATTTGATGATATAAAAAATTATAGCACAAATGGTACAATTTTTATAAGCTGCTTTATATTATTATCTTTTTTTATGTATCCTTCAATTTTGAATGATTTTATCTTTAATTTATTAAATTAATGAAATTTAAAAAACTACATTTCAAAAAAATAGATAGCACCAATAATGTTGCGATTAGGAAAATTAGAAAAAATTTTATTTTTCCAACTGCAATAAGAGCAGATACACAAGTTAAAGGGAGAGGGCAATATGGAAAAAAATGGATATCGCTTAAAGGTAATTTATTTATGTCAGTATACTTTGAAATAAAAAAAAATTTAACTCTAAAAAAAATTACTAAGATGAATTGCCTACTTATTAAAAACGCCATATCGAAATTTCTAAGAAAAAAGATTTTAATTAAACATCCAAATGATTTATTAGTAGAAAAAAGAAAAATTTGTGGTATTTTGCAAGAGACCATTGAATTTAAAGATAAAAAATTTTTAATTGTGGGAATAGGTTTAAATTTGGTTAAAAATCCAGAGATTAAAGATTATCCAACTGCTAAAATTTCAGACTATACGAGAAAAAAAATTAACAAATTATCAATCTTCAACTTTTTAGTTAAAAATTTTGAAAGAAAGTATTTAGATGTATATAGCAGGTGATATAGGAAACACAGACACAAAAATTTGCTTGATAAGTAAAGATTTTAAGATTTTACGAAGGTTTAACTATTCTTCAGTTAAAATTAGAAATTCTAATTCAATTAATTTTATAAAAAGTTTATTTAGATTGAATCTAGAATATGCATTATTTAGTTCCGTTGTTCCAAGAGTATATAAAAAAATTAAAAAACTTTTAAGAAAAAAAGGTATAAAATGCTATGAACTTAAAAATTTAGATTTAAAAAATTTTATTAATCTTAAAGTGAACAAAAAACAAGTCGGTTCCGATAGAATTGCGAATGCGATTGGTGTTATTGATAAAAAGAAAAACTATATTATAGTTGATTTTGGTACAGCAACTACTTTTGATGTGATAATCAAAAAAGACTACCTTGGAGGAGTCATAGCTCCTGGAGTAGATTTATCCTTAAAAACGCTTATATCTAAGGCTTCGTTGATACCAAAAGTTAAATTAAAAAAAATTAAAAGCGTAGTGGGTAAAAACACCAATTCTGCAGTGAGATCAGGCTTTTTTTGGGGTTATAGGGGTTTAATTGAAAAAATGATCAAACTTATCACTAGCGAGCTAAATAAAAAATTTATTATCGTTTTAACTGGAGGTTTATCTTATTTGTTTAATAAACCTTATATAAAGAAAAATAAAATTGACAAAGACTTGACAATAAAAGGTTTAATAAAAATTATAAAAAAAAGAAAGAAATATGAGCGATAAGTTATTATTTTGTCCTTTAGGAGGTACCGGTGAAATCGGTATGAATATGAACCTATATGCTTATGGTCCTGAGGACAACCTTAAATGGATTATAGTTGATATGGGAGTGACATTCGCTGATGATTCAGTACCTGGTGTTGATTTGATTTACCCTGACCCAGGTTTTATTGTTGATAAAAAAAATGATTTACTAGGAATAATATTGACTCATGCACATGAGGATCATATTGGATCAATAGCTCATATATGGCCAAAACTAAAATGTAAAATATTTGCTACACCTTTTACTTCAGTACTAATAAAAGAAAAATTTAAAGAACAAAAAATAGATATAAGTTCTTATTTACAGATTGTTCAATTAAATAGCCAATTTTCACTTGGACCCTTTGTTATTGACCTTGTTACACTTACACATTCTATTGTTGAGCCTAACGGTTTAAGCATTACAACTCCGAAAGGAATTATCCTTCACACAGGAGACTGGAAAATTGATAGGAATCCTCTCATTGGAAGCAATATTGATGAAAAAAAATTAAAAGACATAGGAAATCAAGGAGTTATAGCTATGATTTGTGACTCCACAAATGTATTTAGTCCTGGCCGAGCTGGTTCAGAATTAGCAGTACGAGAAAGTTTAATTAATATAATGGAAAGCAAAAAGAAAAGAATCTTAGTGACATCTTTTGCATCTAATGTTGCAAGAATGGAGACTATTTTTTACTGTGCCAAAAAAACTAATAGAAAATTGTCTTTAGTAGGTAGATCTATGAACAGGATATACAAAGCCGCGAGACAATGTGGTTATCTTCAAAATTTAGATGAACCAATTGATGTAAGAGACACAAAGAATATATCTAAAGATAAAATTCTTTATTTATGCACTGGTAGTCAAGGTGAACCAATGGGTGCCTTGAATAGAATAGTAAATGATATTCATCCTGATGTATTTTTAGAGGAAAATGATTTAGTCATTTTTTCTTCTAAAATGATTCCTGGAAACGAAAAAAAACTTTATCACCTGCAAAATATTATTGTGAAGAAAGACATAGAATTGATTACAGAGGAAAACTCTTTCGTACATGTTTCTGGTCATCCGAATAGAGACGATTTAAAAGATATGTATAATTGGGTAAAGCCTAAATCAATCATTCCTGTTCATGGAGAACATAGACACATTAAAGAACATATTGAATTTGCTAAAAATATGAAAGTGCCGTATTCGCTAAGAGTTGAAAATGGTGACATAATAGAAATTACCAATAAAAGTTCTCCAAAAATTATTGATAAGGCTCCATCTGGAAGAATGTACTTAGACGGAAGAATTGGAGTTACAGCAGACTCTCAATCTATTAAAGACAGAAAAAATTTGTCATTAAATGGATATTTAGAAATCACATTAATTATATCTAATAATGGAAAATTTAAAAAACCCGTTATCTCGTTTAAAGGCATTCCCGAAGAAGAAATGGACGGCAATTTTATTTTTGACATTGAGGACGAAATAAATAATGTTTGTAGAACCTTTTCTGTTCAAAATAAAAATCAAGAAAGAAATTTAATTGAGTCTTTAAAACAAAACTGCCGTAAATTTATTAAAGAAAAAACGGGAAAAAAACCATTTACAAATATAAATATAGCTAGACTATAATGGGAATAACTGGCTCAATAATCGTTTACGTGATAATATGGTGGATTGTATTCTTCTCTTTGCTTCCAGTTGGAATACGAAAAAATGATAAACCATATTCTGAAAATATTGAGGGTATTGACCCAGGTGCTCCAAAAAACCCTAATATTGGTAAGAAGTTTTTATTCACAACTATCATCACGTCAATTATTTTCCTGGTAATCTACTATTTGGTAGTTAAAAATTATTTGAATTTGAGAGAATTTTTTAATTAATGTACTTTTCAAAATTATTTGTCCCAATCACTAAAGATGTGCCCTCGGAGGCTAAGATAAAATCACATCAGCTTATGATCAGAGCAGGGATGATAAAACAGTCCTCGGCAGGTATTTATTCATGGCTTCCACTTGGTTTTAAAGTTATGAAAAAAATTGAGCAAGTTGTTCGAGAGGAACAAAATAAAATCGGAGCTCAAGAAATGCTAATGCCCACAATTCAGTCGGCTGATATATGGAAAGAAAGTGGTAGATATGCTGATTATGGTGAGGAAATGTTGAGAATAAAGGATCGTCAAGGAAGAGAAATGCTTTATGGACCTACCAATGAAGAGCTAATCACAGAAATATTTAGAGCAAGTGTCAAATCTTATAAATCGTTACCTCAAATTTTATATCATATTCAATGGAAATTTAGAGACGAAATTAGACCAAGATTCGGTGTAATGAGATGCAGAGAGTTTTATATGAAGGACGCTTACTCTTTTGACATAGATGAGACAAACGCGAGAAATTCTTACAATAAAATGTTTTTTTCTTATTTAAAAACCTTTAAGCAATTGGAGTTAAAAGCAATACCTATGGCAGCTGATACCGGCCCTATCGGAGGTGATTTATCACATGAGTTCATTATTCTTGCAGATACCGGCGAAAGCCAAATCTATGCAGATAAAAATATTTTTGAAATAGATATAGAACAATTTAATAATACTTCTAATTCTATAAATAAAATGAGAGATCTTTTTTCAACTCATTATGCGGTCACGGATGAAAAGTTTGATCAAGCTAAATTTGATAAACAAGTAAAAAAAGAAAATCAAATTATTACAAAAGGTATTGAGGTAGGTCATATATTTTATTTTGGAGAAAAATATTCAAAACCTTTAAATAGTTTAATTGACTCAAAGGATGGAAAAAAATTAACTGTAAAAATGGGATCATATGGAATAGGTGTCTCAAGACTTGTTGGAGCAATTATTGAAGCTAAATTTAATAACGGAATAATGAAATGGCCTAAATCGGTTTCACCATTTGATGTTGTAATTTTACCGAGTTACAGTAAAAACGATAAAAAAAACCTTGAAAAAGCAGAAAAAATTTATAACGAATTTAAAAAACAAAATATTGACGTATTGTTAGATGATGTTGAGGAAAATATGTCAAATAAATTTAAGAAACACGATCTAATTGGTATACCGTATCAAATAATTATTGGATCTAAATCAACAGGTGACAATTTAGAATTTAAAGAAATTAATTCAGATAGCGAAATGCTCTCTATTAAAGAAATAAAATCTAAATTAAAAAATAAAATTGTTTAATTCAGCTGAAAGATTAATTTCCTTTAGAAATCTTAGACCTAAGAAAAAAGAAGGTTTTTTAAAAATAATTTCAATTTTTTCATTTTTAGGTATTTCTATTGGAGTGGCTATTTTGATAATTGTAATGTCAGTAATGAACGGTTTCAGAGCTGAGTTGACTAATAAAATTCTAGGTCTAAATCCACATGTCACAATAGATCCAAATAGTAATAATATTACTGATGAGTTTAAAAAAAAACTTTTAAAAGAAATAAATAATTTCGATTCTTTTAATTCCTATCAAGGAGAAGGTATAATTTTATCTAGCAATAATGCAAAAGGAATAGTTGTTAAAGGAGTTGAAAAATCTAATTTAAGTAAAATTTTTGACCCGACAAAAATTGTTGAAGGAAATTATGAAAACTTTGAAAGAGGTTCAATCTTTATCGGTGGTGAACTTGCTTTTAATCTACAACTTAATGTTGGCGATAATATTAATATAGTTTCTTCTTCTTTATTAGACACACCTTTGGGAGGCTTTCCTAAACAAGAGACATTTAAAGTTTCAGGTATTTTCAATAGTGGTTTTTATGAATTCGATCAAAATTTAGTTTATGTCAATTTAAATGACGCACTCTCTTTATTTGATAAATTAGATAAAGATATTAATTTAGAAATTTATCTCTCTAACCCAATGGAGGCAAATTCTGTCAAAAATAAAATTCAAAAAATTGAACAAAATTATTTTATTTATTCATGGTCTGACGTTAATAAGTCGTTTTTTAGCGCTTTAAAAATAGAACGGAATGTCATGTTTATTATCTTAACCTTAATAATTATTGTAGCTGCATTTAATATTATATCTGGCCTAACTATTTTAATAAAAAATAAAACAAAAGAAATAGCTATTTTGAAAACACTTGGATTAAGTAATAATTCAATTAAAAAAAGTTTTTTTTTAACTGGTTTCACAATAGGGTTAACTGCAACAATTTTTGGAACATCTTTAGGGATTTTATTCTCTCTCTACGTTGAAAAAATAAGACAATTTTTATCTTCTTTTTTAAAATTAAATATTTTTCCATCGGATATTTACTTCTTAGATAAAATGCCTAGTGAAATAGATTTTAATTCTATTGCTATAATATTCATTTGTTCATTATTAATCACATCAGTAGCCTCTTATTTCCCAGCTAGATCGATTTCAAGAATGGAAACAACTCGAGCCTTAAAATATGATTAAAAATATTGTAGAAATAAAAAACTTATCAAAAACCTTCAAACATCAAAATAATACTATAAATATATTTAAGAATTTGAGCCTTACTCTAAAAGCAGGAGAATTAATTGCTTTAACTGGGCCCTCGGGATCTGGAAAGTCTACTCTGTTACATATGTTAGCAATGTTAGAGAAACCTACGAAGGGCAACATATTTTTTTCCGGAAAGGATTTTTCTAAACTAAATGAAAGTGAAAAAAACGATATAAGGAAAAGAGAAATATCTATTATTTTCCAAGATAATAACTTATTAACAGATTTTAATGTTCTAGAAAATGTTTTAATGCCAATGATTATAAGAAATGAAAATTTAAATAATTCTAAAATAAAAGCAAAAAAAATTTTAAATGAATTAAAATTAGGTCAAAGACTCGATCACTTTCCTAGCGAACTTTCTGGTGGAGAGCAGCAAAGGGTTGCAATTGCTAGAGCTCTAATATCTGATAGTAAATTAATTCTGGCAGATGAACCCACTGGCAATCTAGATTATAAAACTTCTTTGGACATTTTTTCTCTTTTTTTAAAATTCAAAAGATTGAAAAAAGCTATCATTTTTGCAACCCATAATAGAGAGTTAGCAAATAAAGCAGATTATAAGTTGAGAATTTCACTTGGTAATATTAAAAGAGGGAATGCTTAATTCCTTAAAACAATTTAATCATTTCAAAATACATACTCAGTTTTCTATTTGTGAAGGAGCAATTAAAATTGATGAATTAGCGGCTTTTTGTAAAGAAAAAAAATTTGTATCTGCTGGCATTTGCGATAGCTTAAACTTATGTGGTGCTTTAGAGTTTGCTGAAAAAATTAGCAAACAAGGAACTCACCCAATTATTGGATCTTATCTTAATTTAGAATATGAAAATGTTATTTCAAAAATTGCAATTTTTGCTAAGACGGAAAAAGGTTATAAAAACTTAGTTAAGCTTTCATCTATTAGTTATTTGGAAAATAATAGAAATGATGAACCATATTGTAAATTAGAAGAACTTATAAAATATAAAGAGGATATCATCGTACTTTCAGGAAATATTAATGGTTTTTTTGGAATTCTATTTAAGCGTAATAGAATTAAAGATCTAGAGTCTCTACTATGCACTCTTAATCTTGAGTTTAAAAATAATTTTTATATTGAAATTCAAAGACAAAATAATCCTAAAGAAAAAGAATTTGAAAATTATTTATTAAAAACGTCAAAAAAATTTAAATTACCATTGCTAGCTTCTCAAGAAATATATTATATTGACAGAGAAATGTCAGAGGCCCAAGATGCCCTGATATGTATTAAAGATAAAATTTTGATAGAAGATAAAAATAGAGAGCGATTGAGTGATCTTCATTATTTTAGACCTACAGAAGAGTTAACTAACTTATATAAAGATATTCCAGAAGCTCTTGAGAATAATTACAATTTTCCATTAAGATTTAGTTTTAGACCGAAAAAAAATACTCCTATTTTGCCTAAAATAAATACGAAAAAAGAGATATCTGTTGAAAAAGAGCTTTTGTTTGAAGCTAAAAAAGGTCTTGAAAACAGACTTAACAATTTTATTTATAAAAAAAACAATGAAAGCAAAGAAAAATTGTCAAAGATTTATAACGAAAGACTTAATCATGAAATAAAAATTATTAATTCAATGAATTATCCAAGTTATTTTCTTATTGTCTCTGACTATATAAAATGGGCCAAAAAAAACTTAATTCCTGTTGGACCTGGAAGAGGATCAGGAGCTGGGTCGCTCGTAGCTTATTGTCTTGATATTACTGATTTAGACCCAATCGAGTTTGATTTAATTTTTGAAAGATTTTTGAATCCAGACCGTATCTCTATGCCAGATTTTGATATAGACTTCTGTGAGGAAAAAAGAGATCATGTTTTTGATTATCTTAAGTCCAAATATAGAGATGGCGTAGCACACATTATTACATTCGGTAAGTTTAAAGCCAGAATGGCTTTAAGAGATGTAGGAAGAGTTTTAGGTTTAAGTTATGGTCACGTTGATAGGATTTGTAAAATGATTCCTTTTGATCCATCAAGGCCTTTAACATTAAAAGAGTCAATCGATAGAGAGCCAAGATTTAAAGAAGAAATTAAACAAAATAAAAGAGTTGAAAAACTAATAGAGCTATCTTTGAAAATAGAGGGATTGAATCGGAATATGGCAACACATGCTGCTGGTGTTGTAATAGCAGGAAACAACTTGTCGGAGGAAGTTCCCCTTTATATTGATCATAGCTCTGATTTATCATTACCATCAACTCAATTTGATATGTACTCTTCTGAAAATGCGGGACTAGTAAAATTTGATTTATTAGGATTAAAAACTTTATCAGTAATAGATAGAACTTTAAAAATGTTAAGAGAAAAAAAAATTAATTTAGAAATTTCTAAAATAAATTTGAATGATAAAAAAGTCTTTGAGCTTTTATCATCTGGAGAAACAACTGGTTTATTTCAATTAGAAAGCACTGGTATGAGAGAGTCCATCAAACAAATGAAACCAAATAAATTTGATGACATAATTGCGTTAGTTGCTCTCTATAGACCTGGCCCTATGAGCAATATACCAATTTATAACGATTGTAAAAATGGAACAAAAAAACCTGATTATATTCATCCATCAATAGAGAAAATTCTTAAACCTACTTATGGAATAATTATTTATCAAGAACAGGTCATGCAAATAGCTCAAACTTTAGCAGGATTCTCAGCAGGAGAGGCAGATATTTTACGTAGAGCGATGGGAAAGAAGAAAAGATCTGAACTTGAGAAACAAAAGGAAAGATTTGTAAATGGTGCTATAAAAAATGGAATCACCAAAGATCTTGCAGAATATATTTTTAAAAAAATTGAACCTTTTGCTGAATACGGATTTAATAAAAGTCATGCAGCAGCTTATGCTTTAATAGCATTTCAAACAGCATATCTTAAAACATATTTTAAGGAAGAATTTATTGCTGCAACAATGTCAACAGAACTCACTAACACAGGAAAGTTAAGAGAGTTTGTTGAGGAACTTAAAAGATTAAAAGTTGAGGTAATTAGGCCTAATATTAATAGATGTTTTGCAAATTTTAAGGCTGAAAAAAATAAAATTTATTACGGCCTTGGAGCCGTTAAGAATGTTGGTTTTTTAGCTATATCAAATATTGTTAATGAAAGAACTAAAAACGGTAAATTTAAATCCCTACATGATTTTATTATTAGGGTTGACCCAAAAGATATAAATAAACTTCAACTGGAAGGTTTAATAAAATCTGGAGCCTTTGATGAACTTGAGGCAAATAGAGGAAAATTATTTGATCTAGTGCCGGAAATTATAGCTAAAAACAAAAAAACATATGAAGATAAAATTAATAAACAAAGTAATCTATTTGATATTACAGATGATAATGAAATAATTTTTGACTATAATAAAAGTAAAAGTTGGACAAAAAAAGTAGTTTTATCTGAGGAGTTCAAGTCTTTGGGTTTTTATATATCAGATCATCCGCTTAATGAATACAACCAAATTTTTTCTAAATTACAAATTACATCTTATGAAAGTTTTATAAAAGATGATCAAAAAAGAGAGGGCGTGGTGGCTGGAACAATTATGTCTATTCAAGAGAAAAAAAGTTCAAAAGGTACCCCTTTCGCAATTGTAAAATTTAGTGACACTCTTGGTGAATTTGAGTTGTTCCTTTTTTCTGAAAATTTAATCAATAATCGTGAAAAATTAAAAGAGTCAGAATCTTTCATTCTTACTCTACAAAAAGATAGATCAAGTCAAGATGGCACACAAAAACGTGTAAATGTAAGAAAAATTTTGTCATTAAATGAAATGGTTAACAAAACTTACGAAAGTGTTTCAATAGAATTAATTAATAATTTTGATATAGCTGAACTAAAAGAAAAACTAAAAGAGAGGGGTAAAACTAAAATAAGGATTATAATCCCAGATCAAGACAAAAAAATAATATTTAAGCTTGATGAATTAAGGAAATTTGATTTAAATATTTTTAACGATCTTAAAAACAAGAAATATATCAAAAAAATAAGCTTTTAGAGGGTTGATTTTAGTGAAAATAGATTATATCAATTTCATAATTTCGCACACAGTTTTGGGGAATTTCCCTCCGGTCCGCAAGGAATGAGCTGTGGTGGATTAACCGGAAAAACTATGAACGTACCTGAAGTAAACATTAAACAACTATTGGAAGCCGGGGTTCACCTTGGACACAAAACACTAAGATGGAATCCGAAAATGAAAAAGTACATTTTCGGAGAAAAAAATTCAATACATATTATAGATCTAACTCAAACAGTTAATTTTATAAAAGCAGCACTTGTACAAGTTCACAAATGTATATCAAGTGGTGGAAAAATCCTTATCGTTTCAACAAAAAAACAAGCCTCTGAGCAAGTAAGTAACCTAGCTAAAGAGACTGGTCAGTATTATGTAAATTTTAGATGGCTTGGTGGAATGCTTACAAATTGGAATACAATTCAAAATTCTATTAAAAGAATGAAAAATTTAGAAGATCGACTTTCTAAAGAAAATACAGGTTTTACAAAAAAAGAAATATTAAAGTTTGGAAAAGAAAAAGATAAATTACAAAGATCATTAGGTGGCATAGCTGAAATGAAGAAAGTGCCAAACCTTATTTTTATAATAGATACTAATATTGAGTCCTTAGCAGTAAATGAGGCAAAGAAGCTTAGTATACCAATTATTGCAGTACTAGATACTAATTCAGATCCAACTGATATTGACTATCCGATTCCCGGAAATGATGATGCAAGACGATCCATAAATTTATATTGTGAATTGCTAAAAGGCACTATCAAAGATGCTGAAAAATATATCGAAGTAAAATCTGAAAAAGAACTGAAAATTGAAAAAAAAGAAGACAACAAAAAAAGTAAGACCAAAACAATAAAAAAATAATCTTTCTTAAGCAAAGTAATGTCACAAAAAAAAATATTAGAGAATATTAAAAGATTAAGAGAAATAACTGGAGTAGGTTTTAAAGATTGTAAACTGGCTTTAGATGAGAATTCAGGTGATATTGAAAAGTCTATAGAATTTTTAAGAAAAAAAGGAATAGCTAAAGCCACAAAAAAAATGAGCAGAACGGCAGCAGAGGGCTTAGTTTTGGTTCATGAGGAGTCAAATGAACTAGCGATTATAGAAATTAATAGCGAAACAGATTTTGTAGCAAAAAATAAAGATTTTATTGATTTTTGTAAACAACTAGCAGAAATAAATTTTAAAGTTAAGGGAGATCTTAATAAATTAAATGATTTTAAAATGAAAAATAAGATTAAAGTTAAAGAAAATCTTATATCTTTAATTTCGAAAATAGGTGAAAAAATTACTATTAGAAGAACTTATTTTATTGATAAAAATAATGGTAAGAATTTTTTTTATGTTCACTCTGCTTTAGAAAAAAATATTGGAAAGATAATAGCCGCTGTAAAATTGAATGATATTAAAGATAGTACCCAGGAAGATTTTGGTAAAAAACTGGCTATGCATATTGCTGCTACAAGCCCAATAGCCATTGATAAAAACGATATTAAAAAAGAAATTTTAGACAAAGAACTAGAAATTATTAAAGAAGAATTAAAAAACTCAGGAAAAAAAGGAGAAATGATCGATAAAATTTCTAATGGAAAAATAAATAAATTTATTAGTGAAAATACTTTGTTAAACCAAAAATGGATTATGGATCCAGAAAAAAATGTAAAGGAAATTATAAAAGCATTGAACCCAGCTTTAAAGATTTTAGATTTTGAAAGATTTAAAGTTGGAGAAGGGATTGACTAAATGAGTTCTGAATTTTCTGAAAAAAACTTTTCTAATAAAATGGAAAAAACTATTTCTTCTTTTAAAAAAGAATTATCCTCAATTCGAACGGGACGAGCTAATCCAAGTATGCTTGATATGATAAAAGTTGATGTTTATGGTCAACAAATGCCAATAAATCAATTAGCAACAATCAGCGTTCCAGAGGCTAGATTAATATCAGTTCAAGTTTGGGATAAATCTAATGTAAATTTAGTCGAGTCATCTATTCAAAAATCTGATTTAGGAGTAAACCCTCAAGTAGACGGTCAATTTATAAGAATTCGAATTCCAGATTTAACCGAAGAGAGAAGAAAAGAATTGATCAAAGTCTTGAATTCAATAACTGAAAAAAACAAAGTAAGCATTAGAAATATTAGAAGAGAGGCCAATGAGCTTTTAAAAAAAAACCTTAAGGATAAAAAAATATCCGAAGACGAAAATAAAAGTTTTGAAAAAGACATACAAAAACTAACTGACGACAATGTTGCTAAAATTGAGAAAATTTCTAAAGAAAAAGAAAAAGAAATAATGCAAATATGAATAAACTTAACCATATTGCCTTTATTATGGATGGTAATGGCAGGTGGGGAAAGAAGAAAGGAAAAAGTCGAAACTTTGGACACATCAACGGTGTAAACACAGTTAAAAAAATTGTCCAATACGCACTACAAAACAAAATTCCAATTTTAAGTTTCTATGTTTTTTCAACTGAAAATTGGAAAAGACCTAAGACAGAAATTAAATTTCTATTTAATTTAATAAATACATATTTCAAAAAAGAAATAGAGTCAGTCATGAAAAACAAAATTAGAATTAAAATAATAGGAAATCTAAGAAAACTTCCATTAAATTTAGTCAAAAACTTAAAAAAAATAACTAATCTCACAAAAAAAAATAAGAATATAATTGTAAATCTGGCTTTAAATTATGGTTCAAAAAATGAAATTACCGAAACTGTAAATAAATTAATTAAAAATAAAATAACGATAAATGAAAAGAATATTGAAAACCAACTTTATACAAAAGGTATGCCTTTGCCTGATATATTAGTTAGAACAGGCGGCCAGAATAGGCTGAGTAATTTTATGCTTTGGCAATTAGCTTATTCAGAAATTTATTTTAAAAAAAAACTGTGGCCCGATTTCAATGAAAAAGATTTAAAAGAAATAATAAGAGATTATAAAAAAACGAAGAGAAACTTTGGTAATATATGATAAAAAAAAATGATTTAAAAAGAAGAGTTATTACCTCAATTTTTTTATTAGCTCTGTTTATACTAATGTATTTAAATAACATGCTTTTTCTATTTGTTGTTTTAATTGCATGTGTATATTCATTTTTGGAATTTAGCAGAATGATAAAAATGATTTTCAAACAAAATATAGGTAAACAATTAATAATAAATGTTATTTTTTGCTTATATGTTTTTTTACTTTCTACATTAATTGTTGTAATGAGTATAAATCCATATTCTAAAATGATTTTATTTTTAATTATTTTAGTTTCAGTTCTGTCAGATATTGGAGGTTATATTTTTGGTAAAATATTGAAGGGACCCAAATTAACTAAAATAAGTCCAAACAAAACATTAGCGGGAAGTTTAGGTTCAATAGTTTTCCCAACCTTAATATTTTTAATATTTTTAAGGGAAAATTTTATATTTAATCAGATGGCAATGAATTTACTTCTAATTTTTGTCATATCAATCTTTACACAGATAGGAGATATCATAATCTCATTTGTTAAAAGAAAATCAAAAGTAAAAGATACAGGTAAACTCCTTCCAGGACATGGAGGAATATTAGATAGAATTGATGGTATGCTTTTAGGTATACCTTTAGGTTTAATTTTTATTATACTTATAAGTTGATGAAAAAAAAAATTGCTATATTAGGATCTACAGGTTCAATTGGATTAACATCTCTTAAAGTTTTAGAAAAAAAAAAGAACTTATTTAGTATAGAAATTCTAGTAGCAGGAAAAAACCACAAAGAGATAACGCACCAAATAAAAAAATACAAACCTAAGTATTTTGTAATTACAGATAAAAATATTTACGAGAAAATAAGTTCTGAACACAGAAAGTCAAAAATTATTTTTTTAAATAATTTTTCTGAATTAAAAATTAATAATAAAGCAATAGATATAGCAATTATTGCTATTCCAGGATTAGCAGGTCTAAAACCTACATTAGATTTTATAAAAAAAAGTAAAAAAGTTTTATTAGCAAACAAAGAAGCAATTATCTGTGCATGGACTTTGATTAAAAAAGAGGCAACTTTTTACAAAACTCAATTGATCCCAATTGACTCTGAACATTTTTCAGTTTCTAAATTAATAGAAAATAAAAATCATTCACTTATAAAAAATATTTATATCACTGCATCAGGTGGACCATTTTTAAATTGGAAAAAAAGTAAAATTAATTCAGCAAAATTATCCGACGCTCTTAAACATCCAAAATGGAATATGGGGAAAAAAATATCGATCGACTCAGCAACAATGATGAATAAGGTTTTTGAGTTTAAAGAAGCTATGCAATTATTTTCTTTACCTCACGATAAATTAAAAATTTTAATTCACCCACAGTCCCTTGTACATGCAATAGTTGAATTTAAAAGTGGAATAACAAAATTTTTATACCATGAAACAGATATGTCCATACCTATCTCTAATGCAATATTTGAGGAAAAAAATAATATTGAAAAAATTATTTCAAAAAAAAATATATTTAACAAAAAAAATAAACTTGAATTCTTCCCAATTAATAGCAAAAAATTTGAAGCATTCAAACTTTTAAAAGTCATTAATCTTTATCCGTCGTCGTCAATTATAATCAATGGTGCAAATGAAATATTTGTTGATCGGTATATTAAAAAAAAGATTAATTTTTCTGATATTATAAGGGGTATTTTTAAGATTTTAAGACATAGAGATTTCAAAAAATATGCTATACAGAACCCCAATAATCTTAATAAAATATATAAAATTGATAATTGGAGTAGATATATTGCAGTTACGTTGATAAAAAAATGATTAGAAATATTTGTTATATAATAATTTTCTTATGTTTGCATTTCAGCGCTTTTGCTGAAGTAGCTAATAAAATCGAGGTCGTAGGAAACGATAGAGTAAGTGATTCTACGATAAAAGTTTACGGGGATATAGATCTCAACAAAAAAAATAATTTTAATCAGGAAGATTTAAATTTAATTATTAAAAAATTATACGATACTGATTTTTTCGAAGATATAAATGTAAGTTTAAATAATAGTATTTTAAAAATTAAAGTTGTTGAATATAAAATTATAAATAATTTAATCTTAGAAGGTGAAAAAGCTAATAAAGTTAAAGAATTTATAACAGAAAATATCTATTCAAGGTCAAACTCTTCATTTATTAAAAGTAAAGTGAATAGTGACACAAATATTATAAAAGAGATATACTCCTCATTAGGATATAATTTTGCAGAAATAGAGGTTAATACTGTTAAAATTGATAATAGAAGATTAGATTTGATTTTTTCAATTAATAAAGGAGAGAGAACAAAAATATCAAAAATTAATTTCATTGGCGAAAAGAAAATGAAAGATAGAAGACTTAAAGACATTATTGTTTCCGAAGAGTCAAAATTTTGGAAATTTTTATCTAAAAATGTATATTTAAACTTTGATAATATAAATTTAGATAAAAGACTTTTAACTAATTATTATAGATCATCAGGATATTATGATGTGCAAATATTATCAGATAATGCAGAGATAGATGAAAAAAATAATAGTATAGAATTAACTTACACTATTAATGCAGGAAAAAGATATATAGTAAGTAAAATAGAAACTTCAGTAGACCCAATCTTAAATAAAAGTACATTTTTACCTTTGCAGTCTGAATATGAAAAAATAATTGGAGATTATTATTCCCCATTTAAAATAAAAAAATTACTTACCTCTTTAGATAATTTAATTGCAAATCAAGATCTACAATTCATCGAACACTCGGTCAGTGAAACCATTGACGGAGATGAAATTTTTATTAAAATAAATATTTTTGAAGGATCAAAAAAATTGGTAGAAAGAATAGATATAGTTGGAAACACAATCACAGAAGAAGGAGTTATTCGTGGTGATTTGTTAGTTGATGAGGGTGATCCAATGAACAAACTTAAACTGGAAAAATCTTTGTCACGATTAAAAGCTAGGAATATTTTTGCAAAAGTTGACTCTAAAATTGATGATGGGTCATCGGATGAACTAAAAAAAATAGAAATTAGTGTTGAGGAAAAACCAACCGGTGAAATTACAGCGGGAGCAGGAGTAGGTACAACAGGTGGATTGTTTGGTTTTAGCATCTCTGAAAACAATTGGCTTGGCAAAGGAGTTAAGCTCAGTACATCTATCCAAGTTGACGAGGAAAGTTTTAGAGGAGGCATAGATTATGCTAATCCAAACTATAATTTTTCTAACAATTTACTAGGTTTTAATATTTTAAGTGAAAAAACAGACAAACCTGACTCAGGTTATGAGAACTCTATATACTCTGCAGGTATTAGAACAAGGTTTGAGCAATATAAAGATATTTATTTATCTCCCTCATTAAATCTGTCTTATGACGACTTAAGAGTTATGGACAATGCATCAAGCTCTATGAAAAAACAAGCAGGAACCTATACAGACTTAATGTTTAATTATGGATTTCAATCAGACAAAAGAGATAGAGCCTTTCAACCAACCAGCGGATATTCAGCTTTTTTTGGTCAGGGATTGCCCGTTTTTTCTGATGCAGCTTACATTCAAAACACTTTTTCATTCTCAAATTATACAGAAATAACACCTGACATTATTGGAGCAGTAAAATTTTTTACTACTTTCGTTGATGGAATAGATGAAGATGTAAGATTAAGTAAAAGAGTTCAGTTGCCTCCGGCAAGAATGAGGGGATTTGCGAGGAATCAAATTGGTCCCAAAGACGGAAATGATCATGTAGGAGGAAATAGAGCGATGGCACTAAATTTGGAGGCCGCTTTACCAAATTTCTTACCGCAAGCCTCTAATACAGATGTAGCTTTATTTCTTGATGCTGGAAATGTTTGGGGAGTTGATTATGATAGTTCAATAGATGATAGCAATAAGATTCGATCTGCCTTTGGAATTGCAGCATCTTATCTGTCTCCTATTGGACCTTTAAGTTTTACTTTTTCACAAGACATTTCAAAAGCAAGTACTGATGCAACAGAGTCTTTCAACTTCTCATTAGGAACAACATTTTAAATTCATGAAAAAGTATTTAATAATATTCTCTGTTTTAATAATCTTTTTACCTACAAATTATCTAGTAGCAGATACTATTTATTTTATGGATTTTACAAAGGTTTTGAATCAAAGTAAGGCGGGAAAAGAAGCGCAAGACTTTTTAAAAAAGAAACTTAAGAATGATAACGCTAAATTTGGTAAGCGAAACTCAGAGCTAAAAGATGCTGAAAAAAAACTTATATCCAAAAAAAAAGATATTAACGCTGAAGAGTATAAAAAAGAGATAAATTTACTACGATCAAAAGTCAATAAACTCCAAAAGGATCAAAGAGACTCACTTAATTCTGTTGCAAATTTGAGAAAACAAGGTCGGCAAAAACTTTTGGCAGCTCTAAACCCTATAATGAAAAAGTACATGAGTGAAAATAACATAAAAGTTATTATCGATAAAAAAAATGTTCTGCTAGGCGAAGAGTCTCTAGATATCACTAAAGATATAATTAATTTATTAGATAAAGAAATAAAAACTCTAAATCTAAAATAGGCTTAATGTCTGATAATATTTTTTTTAAAAAAAAAGGCCCATTTGGACTAAATACTTTTTTTTCTTCTATAAAAAATAATATAAAAATATATGATGTCAAACCTTTAAGTAAAGCCTCAAAAAAAGATATAACTTTTTATGACTCTGCAAAATATAAAGTCGAAGCACAAAAAACGGAAGCTTTAGCTTGTATCACTAACGAGAAATTAAAAAATGATCTTCCATCTAAATGCATTATTATAATATCTAAAAAAATTCTATATGATTTATCGCAAGTAACTAAAAAATTTTACCCAGAGGCACATATTGATTTTCCTGACTTTTCATTAAAATTAGCTAAGAAAAGTAAATTTCATCGTGTAAAATTTGGTAATAATGTTTTAATTGGAAATTCTGTTAAAATTGGCCACAATAGTGAAATCGGATCGAACACTGTTATTGAAAAAAACGTAATAATTGGAAAAAGAGTCATAATTGGATCAAATGTCCATATTAAGAATTGTATGATTGGTGATGATGTTGTGATACAGAGTGGTTGTAAAATAGGATGTAAGGGTTTTGGATTTATACCAATTAAAAGACAAAATCTAAAATTTCCACACATAGGAAAAGTAGTGATAGAAAATAATGTTGAAATTGCAAATAATTGTACAATTGATAGAGGCTCAATCGATGATACCAAAATTGGAGAGAATACATATTTAGATAACCAAGTTCACGTGGCACATAATGTTAAAATTGGGAAAAATTGTATGATAGCTGGCCAGGTTGGATTTGCTGGTAGCACGACTATAGGAGACAATGTTTCTATTGGTGGTCAAGCAGGTGTATCTGGACATCTTAAAATAGGAAATAATGTCAAAATTGGCGGAGGCAGCGGTGTGATTAGAGACATAGCAGATAATGAAATTGTAATGGGTTATCCAGCTATTCCTTTTAAAGAATTTGTTAAAAGTTGGAAAAAATGAGTGAAAAGACAATAGACAGAAAAAAAATAGAAAGTTTACTCCCGCATAGAGAACCTATGTTGCTTATAGATAAATTAACTGACATAGTTCATCTCAAATCTGCGACTGCTATTGTAAATGTTAAAAAATCAAGTTTTTACGTGCAAGGACATTTTCCTGGGCAACCGGTTATGCCAGGTGTTTTAATTGTCGAGGCTTTTGGTCAAGCAGCTGCTGCTTTAACTGCCCTAGGAATTGATCCAAAAGAATATGAAAATAAATTGGTTTATTTAATGAGTGTCGAAAAGGCTAGATTTAGAAATCCTGTGTTACCTGATTGTGAGCTAAAGCTAGAAATAGAGGCAATAAGGTCTCACGGGAGAGTTTGGAAATATAAAGGCACAGCAAAAGTGAACGGAAAAAGAATGGCAGACGCTGAGTGGTCAGCAACAATAGTTGATAGAAAAAATGATACATAAAACTAGTATAATAAGCAAAAAAGCCTCTATTCATAACAGTGTAAACATTGGGCCTTATTGCGTTATTGGAGATTACGTTGAGCTAAAGGAAAATGTCGAATTAATATCAAACATACATATAGAGGGTAATACAAAAATTGGAAAAGGGACAAAAATTTTCCCTTTTGCAAGCATTGGTACTCAACCACAAGATTTAAAATATAAAGGTGAACAAACTAAATTAATAATCGGTGAAAATAATATTATCAGAGAATATGTAACAATAAATCCTGGGACTGAAGGTGGAGGCGGGAAGACAATAATCGGCAATAATTGTTTGTTCATGATTTCCTCCCATATCGCACATGACTGTAAAGTTGGCAACAATGTAATATTAGCAAATAATGTTCCGTTAGGAGGCCATGTTACTATCGAGGACTCAGTTGTAATTGGGGGAAATTCAGCTGTGCAACAATTTACTAGAATTGGAAGATTAGCAATGATTGGCGGGATGACTGGCGTTCTTAAAGATGTAATACCTTTTGGTTTGTCTTTCGGGAACAGAAATTATTTACAGGGAATAAATTTAATTGGCTTGAGAAGAAAAAAATATGAGAATAAAAAAATACTTGAACTAGATCAAGCGTATAAAAAAATATTTTCATCAAATAATCTGCATGAGAACTTGTCATTAATTAATGGCAAATATAAAGGAAACGATTTGGTTGAGGAAGTAACTAATTTTATAAATAAAGACAAAAAAAGACCAATTTGCACCCCATACACTGAATGATGATTGGTTTAGTTTTAGGTGACACGCATATAGGAAAAATAATCATTAAAAAGCTTCATACCTTAAATAAAAAATTCTTAATTATAGATATTTCAAAAAAAAAATTATTTAAAAGATTTAAAAACAGTTATACTTTATCTATAGGGCAACTTGGTAAGTGCATTGATATCTTAAATAAAAATAGATGTAAAAAAATATTGTTTGCAGGACGTGTTGAAAGACCAAACTTTTCAAAGATAAAATTTGACTTTAAAGCAATAATGAATCTACCTAAAATTATTAAAGAAACAAAAAAAGGAGATGCATACATAATTAATTTTATAACAAGACTTTTTGAAAAGGAAGGATTTAAAATTATAAGTCAGACTCATTATAATTCTGAATTAGTTTTGTCTCGAGGTACTAAAACTAGAGCAAAACCAAAAAAAAAATAATTATAAGGATATTAAAATTGGATATAAAACCATCAATAATTTAAAATTAAGAGGTATAACCCAAGGTGTTATTGTGCTTAATGGCAAAGTAGTTATACCAGAAAATTTTAAGGGAACCGATTACATGTTAAAAAAAGCGAAAAAGAAACTAAAAAAAATTATAGGAAAAAATAGAAGAGAGGGAATACTGATAAAATTTCCTAAACCTAATCAGGATATAAGAACCGATTTACCTACAGTAGGTTTGAAAACGATTAAGTATTGTGCCTCTCTTGGTCTAAAAGGTATTGTTCTCAAATCTAGGTACAATATTTTTCTGGACAAAGAAAAAAGCATAAAAGTATTGAATAAGAATAAGATGTTTTTAACAGTTATTTAAATGAAAAAAATATTTATATTAACAGGTGAGCCATCTGGCGATAAATTGGCAGCCAAAGTAATTTCAAAATTAAAAGAGAAAGATCCAAACATTAAATATTTATGTTTAGGAGGAGAAAAGCTACGCGCTTTAGGAATAAATTCAATATTTGATCTAAAAGAAATTACATATTTGGGTTTTACAAGAGTTTTCTTAAACTTAATTAAAATAAGAAAAAAAATAAATCAATCGGTTGAAAAAATAGTAGATTTTAAACCAGATATTTTATTTTCAGTTGATAGTCCAGATTTCACACTCCGAGTTGCAAAAAAAGTAAAAAATAAATTACCAAATATAAAAAATTTACATTTTGTGGCACCACAAGTATGGGTATGGCGCGAGGGTAGAGTAAAAAAAATTAAGAAATATATAGATCATATCCTGTTGCTTTTTAATTTTGAGAAAAAGTACTGGATGAAAGAAAATGTTAGTTGCGAGCTAGTTGGACATCCCCTATTAGAGATTGATAAAAATTATAAAATAGACGTTAGTCAAATAATTGGAAAAAATAAAGCATTGATATCAATTTTTCCAGGGAGTCGGGACTCCGAGGTTATAACTTTAACACCTATATTAGTCGACTTTATAAAACTTATGAATGAAAAATATAGTGATTTTTTATTCGTTTTTCATTCAACAAATTCCCAAAAAAAAAATATTGAAAAAATTTTAAGTAAAAGTTCATTAAAAAATTTTGAAATAATATGTGACGAAAAATTGAAAAATCATATCCTTAGGAAATCAGTTTTTGCAGTAACTAAATCTGGGACGGTGTCTTTGGAAATTAGTAATAATAAAATTCCCTCAATTATAATTTATAAAATGAACCCAATTAATTTCATAATATTGAAAATGTTAGTAAAAATCAAATTCGCAAACATTATAAATATTGCAGCTAATGAAATGATTATACCTGAGCTTCTGCAATCGAAATGTAACCCAAAAAAAATATTTGAGACTGTTTCAAATTTTTTAGAAAATCATAATAAGATAGACTTACAAATTAGAAAAACCGATGAAGTTCTTAAAACTTTTAAAACTAAAGAGCAACCATCAGAAGTTGCTGCAAATGCATTAATAAAATTTCTTTCTTTTTAGATTACATAAACTGCACGCATCTGAAAAATCTGGAATTTCCCCCTCTAAAAAATCTATTATTCCTGTTATAAAATTAAAAAAATAGTTATCATCTCTTTTGACCTCAAAATATTGAGTCGACATAACAAGTTCAGGATTATTTGATACCTTCAGGTCGTTTGGCTCAAAACAAAAAATTCCTAAATTTTTAATTGGATTTAAATTCAAAAAATTTTGTTCTGGTTTTTCAAACATTAAAGCGTAACTATTTAATTGAGTCATATATGTTAAAGATTTTTTCTCATTCAAATTAGTAACCTTAAAATCTATTATTGAATAAAAATTTTTATGTTGAACGTATGCATCAATTTTACCTTTTAATTGAAATGCCCTATCTTTATAGTCGTAAAAAACTTCCGATTTATGTAATTTAGTATAATCTGTTTTTATTATCCCATCGGGTATTTTATTTGTATTCAAATATTTTGAAGGTTTATTGTGATAAAATCTCTTTTGAATCGAGTCTATTTTTGAAAATATCGTTGGAAACCCAAAATTTATCTTGATATCATTTACTTTAAGATCGTAATAACACCTTTTACATCCAGAATATCCAAATGCAAATTCACTTGGACTAAATAAATACGGTTTTATCATTAGATCAATTTTTTTAATCTGTTTATAACAATAGTTTTGTCTAAAGATAAAATTATATCATAAATACCAGGTCCGAATTTTGAACCAACTAATCCAATTCTTAATGGTTGCCCAACTCCTTTAAAATTAGTTTTGTGTTTATCAATTAGATTTTTAATTATTTGCTCAACACTCTCTCTTTTTAAATCAGATAATTTTTCATAATCATCAATGAAATTTTTAATAATATCTTGAGATTTTTTATCGATAAGAGATTTATCTCCATCAGATATTACAATATTATCGGTGAGGATATATTTAGAATTATTATAAATATCCTCAAGCGTTTTAGCTTTATTCTTTAAAAAATTTAAAGATTTCAAGACCATATTTTCTTTTGATTCGTCAATTTTAGTTTTGAATTTATTTGAAAATTCTATTAATTTTCGAAATAAATCTTTTTCATTAATTGATTTTATATAAGTCTCATTCATTGATAAAATTCTAGACATATCTAATTTAGAAGGTGATTTACCAATTCCTGCAAAATTGAATAATTTTATACTCTCATCCAGAGAAAAAATTTCCTTATCTTTGTAAGACCAACCTAATCTTAATAAATAATTTCTTAAAGCTTCTGGAATTATACCTATTTTTATATATTCATCGATTGTCGAGGCATTATCTCGCTTAGAAAGTTTTTTACCTTTTTCGCTATGAATTAAAGGTATGTGGGCAAATTTTGGTACTTCCCATCCCATAGCATTGTAAATTTGTTTTTGTTTAAAAGAATTTATCATATGATCATCTCCTCTTATGACATGTGTTATTTTCATTTCGTGATCATCTACTGTTGCAGATAATTGGTATGTGGGGGATTTATCTTTTCTTAATATTACGAAATCTTCAATAGATGAGTTTGAAATATTTCTTTCTCCTTGGACTAAATCGTTAAGAACTGAATTTCCAGAAATTTTACTTTTAAATCGAATTACAGGTTCAACGCCTTTTGGAATTACTAGATCTTTTGGGTCTCTCCATTTTCTATTGTAAACGTAAGGGATACCTTTTTTTTTACATTTTTCTTTTTGCTCATTAATCTCTTCCTCTGTGCAATAGCACTCATATGCAAACCCTTTTTTTATCAACTCTTCTGCAATTAATATATGTTTTGATATATTTTGAGATTGAATATATTCTTTACCATCATGTTTAATTCCAAGCCAATTTAAAGATGAAATGATTTGAGAAACATATTCTTTTTTTGATCTTTGTTTATCGGTATCTTCTATTCTTAGAAGGAATTCACCATTATTTTTTTTAGAAAGCAACCAATTAAAGAACGCTGTTCTTACCCCACCTATATGAAGAGGTCCGGTAGGGGAGGGTGCAAACCTACATTTAAAAGACATTTAATTTATTTAGACTATTTTAATGGAAGTTTCTATATAAAGAGACTAATTTACCCTGAATTTTTATTCTATTTGAAGCGTATATTTTTGTCTCATAATCTTTATTTGCCGCCTCCAAGGCTATAGTTTTACCTTTTTTTCTAATTCTTTTAAGAGTAGCTTCTTGATTATCAATCAGTACTACGGCAATTTCCCCATTATCAACATTAGGAGTCCTTTTGATAACAACTGTATCTCCATTGTTAATACCAGCCCCAATCATTGAGTCTCCCTTAATTTTTAATCCAAAATGCTCACCATTATTTTGTAATTCTGCCGGCAAAGTTATTTGGTCAACTTCATGTTGAATTGCCTCTATTGGAGTTCCCGCTGCTATATCTCCTAGCACAGAAACTTTTGAGGAATTAAGTGTTTTTTTATCTAAACCACCTTTGATTACGCTCGGAGTAAAAGAGTTAAAAATATCGTTAGCGCTAGCATTTTCTGGTAATTTTACAACTTCTAAAGCTCTAGCTTTATGAGCCAATCTTTTAACAAAACCTCTTTCTTCTAGAGCAGATATCAGTCTGTGAATCCCAGATTTCGACTTAAGGTTGAGTGAGTTTTTCATCTCCTCATAAGAAGGTGATATTCCAGAAGATCTTATTTTTTTATTTATAAAAATTAATAGGTTTTTTTGTTTTTTTGTAAGCATAGAACAAACCCTGTACATTAATGTTCTATAAAAGTTCTACTCTAAATACAACTGTAAATAAAGGGCCAATTTACTTAATAATTTGAAGAAAACTCTTCATCAGCTCCTCTGGTTTGTTAGATCTTAGAAGTGATTCTCCTATTAAGAAGTTTTTGATACCAGTTTTTTTATAAATAAATTTAACATCTTTGTCATCTTTTATCCCGCTCTCTGATAAAAGAGGAGCTTCATGTGATTTAAGTACTTCAAAAATAGATATAGTATTATTTATAGAAACTTCTAAAGTTTTCAGGTTCCTATTATTAATTCCTATAAGCGCCTCTTTAAATTCCAAAGCTTTCTCAGCTTCTTTAATATCGTGAACTTCTACGATCACGGATAAGTTATGTCTTAATGCCTCTGAATATATTTCTTTAGCTTGTTTATCGTCAAGGGCAGATATAATTATCAAGATACAATCGCAGCCAAAACTTTTAGCTAAAGGAACTTGAAAAGGATCTATAAAAAAATCTTTAGCCAAAACAGGTATTTTAAATTTTTTTTTAATATCTCTAATATGATCCAATTTTCCTAGGAAATATTTTTCCTCAGTTAAAACAGATAAGCAAGTTGCGCCATTTTTAATAAAGATTTTTGCAATATCAATATGATTAAAATTCTCAATTAAAATGCCAGCAGAAGGACTAGCTTTTTTTATCTCAGAAATAATAGAAATACCTTTATTTTTTTGAATAGCAGACTTAAAATTAATAAAATTATTAATATTTTTGATTTCGCTTTCAATTGAATTTAAAGATCTCTCTTTTTTTAAATTTTTAACAGAGTCTTTTTTATCCTTTAAAATTTTTTCTAAAATATTTTTCATTTTCCTGTTTGAATTCTTGTCAGATGATTAAACACTTTTCCAGAACTCAAATGATTAGTTGATTTCTCAAAAGCTGTTTGGAAATTAGACTCTTTACCAGAAACTATTAATCCAGCTGCAGTGTTAAGCGCCACAGACTCTGAAAATTCATTAATCTTACCTTGAAAAATTTCAATAATTTTTTTTGAATTAAATTCTGCATTTTTTCCGATTAAATTTTCTTTTTTAATCGAGCTTACACCTAATTTTTTTGGATCAATTTTAAACTCTCTTATATTATTATCTTTAAGTTCGACTATATTTGTATTAGAGAAAGGTGAAATCTCATCCATTCCATCTTCACTATGAATAATAAATGCATGAACTACCTTGTTATCCTTTAGAGCTTCTGCAAACGGCCTCATCCATTTTTTATCGAATACACCCACAACCTGCCTTTTTACTTGGGCGGGGCTACTTAAAGGACCGATTAAGTTAAAAATAGTTTTTTTACCTATTTTTTTCCTTGCTGGCCCAACGTATTTCATAGCTAAATGATAATTAGGTGCAAACATAAAAGCAAAATTGAATTTGTTTAAATTTTCTTCAACTTCATGTGGTTTCAAATTTATATTTATTTGAAGAGCCTCGAGCACATCTGCAGAGCCACAATTTGAGGATACAGCTTTATTTCCGTGTTTTGCAACTTTAACTCCCATGCTTGATAGCACTATAGCTGAAGCAGTAGAAATATTTAAAGAATTTTTGCCATCTCCTCCGGTTCCACAAGTATCTATTGTGTTAGAGTCGGTTTTAACTTTGTTAGCCTTATCTCTTAAAACATAAATTCCAGCAGCCAGCTCATCTTTTGTTTCACCTTTTTTTATAAAGGACTCTAATATTTCTATAATGTCAGTTTCGTTATATTTTCCACTCATTAAACCGTAAAATAAAATTTTACTTTCCTCAAATGTGAGGTTTTGACCTTTCTTAAGTTTTTCCTCTATATTAGACATATTAATTTTTTATAAAGTTTTTTATTAATTTAATTCCTATTTTAGTGCTAATACTCTCTGGATGAAATTGAAAGCCATGAATATCATATTTTTTATGCATTAACCCCATTATAGTTTTGTTTTTAGTTTCTGCTGTTATTATTAAATTTATGGGCAATTTCTTAGGGTCCACTACTAAACTATGGTATCTTGTGGCATCAAAATTATTCTGGATATTTTTAAATAAACCTTTTTTGAAATGTTTGATCTTGCTAGTTTTGCCATGCATAAGATTTTTAGCGTTTATTATTTTCCCTCCGAATGCTTGACCAATAATTTGATGTCCTAAACAAACACCTAAAATTGGTACCTTTTTATATAAATCTTTAACAATTTTTAAACAATTTCCAGCTTGATTTGGGTTGCCAGGGCCAGGAGAGATAACAATTTTATCAAATTTTTTTCTTAAAATTTCCTTACTATCTATTTTATCATTTCTCACAACCTCGACATTTTTTTTAAATTTTGAGATGTAATGGAATAAATTGTAAGTAAAGCTATCATAGTTATCTATTAATAATATTTTCATTTAATCTGTAGCTTTCATCAATGCTTTTGCTTTATTAATTGTTTCGATATATTCTCTTTCAGGTTTACTGTCCGAAACTATTCCTGCACCAGCCTGAACATAAAAATTATCTTTTTTAATAATTGCTGTTCTTAGAGCTATGCAAGTATCAAATTCGTTATTAGCTGTAAAATAACCGATACCACCCGCGTATAGCTTTCTTTTGTTTTTTTCAAGCTCATCTATTATTTCCATCGCTCTTATTTTAGGTGCTCCACTTACAGTTCCTGCAGGGAAACCAGATAAAAGTGTTTCAAAAATCGAAAACTTTTTATTAAACTTTCCAATAACATTAGAAACTATATGCATTACATGAGAATACTTCTCTACTTTAAATTTTTCAGTCACTTTAACTGAATTTACTTTTGCCACTTTTCCCACATCATTTCTTCCAAGATCAAGCAACATTAAATGTTCGGCTAATTCTTTTTTGTCTTTTAATAGATCTAATTCTAATTTTTTATCCTCTTTTACACTATTACCCCTCGGTCTTGTACCTGCTATCGGCCGTATTGTAACTTCACCATTTCTTAGCCTTACTAGTATTTCTGGACTACTCCCTAGAATGTTAAAGTCTTTATAATTAAAATAAAACATAAAGGGTGATGGGTTAGTTTTTCTTAATTCATTATAAATTTCTATTGGCTTTTTTAAAATTTTTCTAACAAATCTTTGACTAATAACCACCTGGAAGATATCCCCTTTGGTAATATATTTTTTTGCTCTTTTTACTAAAGACTTAAATCTTTTCTTTGAAATGTTTGATCTCACTAAATTTTTATTGGGCTTAAAAGTAAATTTTTCTGGAAGAGAAATCCTTTCATAACTCGCGAACATTTTAAATTTTTTTATTATAGTATCATAATGTTCTTTATAATTTTTGACCTTAGTATCAGAGTACACATTTTCTATATAATAAATTTTTTTTTTAAAATTATCGTAAATTATTAAATTTTTTGGTCTTGAAATTCTTACATCTGGTATTTTCAAATCATCAATACATTTATTAGGGATTTTCTCTACATAACGGATTATATCGTAAGAAAAGTATCCAACTAACATTGAAGCCATAGAAGGAAGCTGGTTTGGTATTTTAATTTTAAAATTATTAATTAATTTATTTATGTAAATTAAAGGATCCACTTTTATTTTAATTTTTTTTGCACTGTTATTTAATGTGACAGTATTATTGTTGATGTCCCATATTTTGTCAGGATTTAATCCAATAATTGTGAATCTTCCTCTTATTTTACCTCTTTCAACAGATTCAAATATAAAGCTATTTTTTTCAGCTAAAAGAAATTTATAGAGGTTCTCTACTCTATGATAGTGACTGCAAGTCTGGGAGGAAAACAAAATTTGGTGTTTTTTTTTTAAGTGATTTTTTTTAAATCCTTGAAAGCTTATGTTTATTTTCATTAAAATGAATTTTTAATACGATTAATTGTTTTATTATTATATTCAACCTTGTATTTATTATTTACATTTTTGTCGTAAATTTTATAAATATCATTAGCTAAAACTAATTTAGCTCTCGTTTTATACTCTTTGTATTTATCACTATTTTTATCAAGCTTTTTAAATTTTGTTTTATTAGTAAATATTATATAATTATTTTGTAAAGCATTTTCACTAATTAAATTAATCTTCCCGTCTTTTGTTTCAAAAATTCTTTTTGTCACAGATTTAGTGAAAATTTTATTTTTATCTAGATTTTCTATAGTCATCTTTTTAATCGGCAAATTTGAATCTTTGGACAACTTTTGCATACTTTGATAGTTAAATTTACCAGAAAGTATATCATTTCTATATTTATTATTTTTTTCAATTGTATTTTTTAATTTTAGCTGTGCCGTAATCAAGTTTTTAACATCTGGATCGTCAATGGATCTTCTAACTGTCTCTATTTCACTTATTTCACCAATAAAATAATTATTTGAAATTTTAATTATTTCTGGTTTACCAGAATTTTTTAAATAAAATAATTTTGAAAACAGTTGTTCGTTTATATTTTCAATTTTATTTCCATTTTTGTCTTTTCTTTTTTCATCTACAAAGTCGATAGAATTAAAACTTAATTTAAATTTCTCTGCTATATAACTTAATTTTTTACCATCTAAAATATCATTTTCTAAATTATCTAAAAGTTTAAAAAATTCTTCATCGTAATCTTTGCTTCCGGAAAACTCCTCAGGTATAATTTTCTTAAATTTTATTTTTTTAAATTTTTTAACAAAAAATTCTTCATTTTCTTTAAATGTTTTATTTGTATCTTCTTCGCTTGGTATAAAGTCTCCATAGAGGTTTTTGAGATCAATATACGAAATTTCTTTAATTTGATTTTCCTTATCAAATTCCGATTTTACCATAAAATCATTTATTATAATTCCCTCAGATAAAAAACTTAAAAATTGTCTTTTCTTTTCTTGTTCAATAATATTTTGCTCGAATAACGGTGCAGATAAATTATTCTCCAAAAGAAATTTTTCGTATTTTATTCTTGAAAATTTTTCATTTTTAAAAAATAATTTATCGTTAAGTATAATGTTTTTCAATGAGGAGTCTGTGAGCTCAATATTATAGTCCTCAAACTCTAGGCTCATAATTTTTCTTCCTATATATTCAGACAAAATTCTTTCTAGAAGATTTGTATCTTTTAAGTTTTTTCTGTCCTGATCATTTAAATTCAAACGATTTAAATAATTTGTAAACTCCTGAGTGCTAATTTTTTTTGAGTCAATTTTCGCAACAATATTTTGATTGCCGCCGCTAAAGACATCTCCCATTCCCCAAAA